>ERZ870052.59-NODE-59-length-35741-cov-7.157189_pt1 | contig 35741 bp, 25 predicted proteins | sample MGYA00520889_ERZ870052 | MGnify/ENA primary metagenome ERZ870052 (study PRJEB32232, sample SAMN07284988) | human gut metagenome | biome: human-associated habitat; material: feces | host: Homo sapiens | place: Tanzania | collected 2014-08-14 ...
CAGATCGTTCTCGGTCAGGTCGATGGTGCTGGTCTCCCCTGCGTGCTCTACCACCACGCTGCTTGCCTGCTTGCGCTTGCCATTGATATCAAATTTCACGTCCACGACCTTGGTCTCATAGTGGAACTGCACGCCGTGATCCTTCAGGTAAGTGACCATGGGCAGGATGATGGACTCGTACTGATTGTAGCGGGTAAAACGCAGTGCGGTGAAATCCGGCAGACCGCCGATATGGTGGATATAGCGCTTGAGATAGAGCTTCATTTCCAGAGCACTGTGCCAGTTTTCAAAGGCAAACATGGTGCGCCAGTACAGCCAGAAGTTGGAGTTCAGCACCTCATCGTCAAAGAAGTCGGTGATCTTCTTATCCTGCAGCTGCTCGTCAGGGGTAAAGAACAGCTTCATGATCTCCATGGCACCCTTATCGGACAGGCCGAACTTGCCATCGGTGTGGGCGTCCTGACCGCGGTCCACGGTAGCGCGGCAGAGAGAGTAGTTGGGATCTTCCTTGTTCAGCCAGTAATATTCATCCAGCACGCTGGCACCCTCGGTCTCCAGAGACGGGATGGAGCGCAGCATATCCCACATTACCTCAAAATGGTTGTCCATCTCGCGGCCGCCGCGCATCACATAGCCGATGTCGTACTTGTAGCCGTCGCAGGCACCGCCGGGGATGGGGTCTTTCTCGAACACATGCACATGCTCGCCCTTCATCTGGCCGTCACGAACCAGATAGCAGGCAGCCGTCAGTGCTGCCAGACCGGAGCCGATGATATAAGCGGATTTATGATCGACACCCTCCGGCTTTTTAGGGGTTGCAAAAGCTTCATAGTTGCCACTGGAATAGTACATAGAAAAGCCTCCCTGCTTTTTATTGCGTTTTTCGGCATCCTTGCGCCGTCCTTATGGCAACAGTATACCCTGCATGGCCGCAGCAAACAACAAACAAATTTTCATCCGTGTATAAACTTTATACAATCATCCTGTTTTGCTGGAAATGCGTCTAAAATGTGACAAAAAAAGAAGGAGGAAGAACCGGGCCGGTCCTTTCTCCTTCGGGAAAAACAGCTTACTTTGCGTTTGCCGGAGCAACTTCAAAATCGATCTTGCCCAGATTGACGTCTGCGCGCACGATGGTGATCATCATGGTATCGCCAAGGCTCCAGTTTTTGCCGGAGACCGGGTCGGACAGGCGGATGCCCTCGGTGAGCATGGTGCCGGAAGGGGTCAGGCTGGAAGCGGGCACAAAGCCCTCCACGCCGTTTTCCAGTTCGATGAACAGGCCGCGCTGGGTCACGCCGGAAATGCGGCCTTCGTAGCACTCGCCCAGATGGCGGCGGGCGTATTCGGCCTTATAGCAATCCTCTGCCTTGCGCTCGATCTGCATGGCGATGATCTCGCGTTCGCTGGACTGCTTGCTTGCTTTTTCGGCAAAGTCGCTGTAGCGCAGCACCATGGTCTCCTTATCGATGCCCTTGAGCTGAGCCGTCATGATGCGATGGATGGCCAGATCCGGATAGCGGCGGATGGGGCTGGTGAAGTGTGCGTAGTCCTGCAGGACCAGACCGTAGTGGCCTTTGGGCTTTTCCTCATATACAGCCTTGGACATGCAGCGCAGCATGCCGGTATTGATGATCTGCTCATACGGGCCGCCGCGCACACCCTCCAGGATCGCGCTCAGCTCCTTGGGAGTGGGCACATCCTTGGCAAAGTGGTCGTTGATGCCGCAGGCCTGCAGCAGGGTGTGCAGGCGTTCCAGCTTTTCGGCATTGGGCTCCTCATGCACACGGTACACAAAGGGGATCTGCTTCACGCGGGCAAAGTGGGCGGCGCACTGGTTGGCCAGCAGCATGAACTCCTCGATCATGGCTTCGCTCTCGCCGGAAGTGCGCTTCTTCACGTCGATGCAGTGGCCGTCCTCGTCCAGGATCAGCTTTACCTCGCCGCTCTCAATGTCCATGCAGCCGCGCTCCTTGCGCAGGCGGGCACGGTGGCCATACAGCTCCTTCATGGCAGGCAGCTGGCTGAGCACCTCGTGGTACTTGCCCTTCAGTTCGTCGTCTGCGCTGCCGGCAAGCAGAGCATTGATCTCAGAGTAAACACCCTTGACGCGGCTGCGGATGACCGTTTTCGCAAAGCGATAGTCGGTCAGGTTGCCGTCCTTGTCCAGACGCATCAGGCAGGAGAACGCCAGACGCAGCACGCCTTCATTCAGGCTGCAGATGCCGTTGGAAAGCTGCTTGGGCAGCATGGGAACGACCTGATCGGCATAGTAGACGCTGGTAGCACGGTTGAATGCCTCGTTATCCAGCTCGGTGCCGGGCTTGACATAGTTGGAAACATCCGCGATGTGGACACCCAGCTCAAAGCCGCCTTCCGGGGTCTTGGTCAGGCTGATGGCATCGTCGATGTCCTTGGTCTCGGCGCTGTCAATGGTGAAGATGGGCAGGGCGCGCAGATCCATGCGGCCCTCGGTGTCCTTTTCAGAGACCTCGGCATTCTCCAGCTTCTTGGCTTCTTCGCGGACTTTATCCGGGAAGCGGCTGCGGATATCCTGCGCATAGAGCAGGGCCTTGGCGCAGCGCTTGGCTTCATCCGAATTGCCGAACCGCATGGCAACGCCCACACGGTGATCTTCCTGACGGTTGCCGCGCTGCAGGATCTCCACGGCCACCTTGTCGCCGTCCTTTGCGCCGCCCTCGCAGTCACGCATCAGCTGCATGGAGATGGCCGGGCAGTCATCCGGCACGAATTTCAAGCGGCCCTCGATACGGCGGGCAGTGCCCACCAGAGAATTTTTCTCTTCCAGAATGGCCAGGATCTCGCCTTCATCGCTGCCCTCCACACGGGGATGCTCAAACTTTTCCACAAGCACCATGTCGCCGGGCATTGCACCGCGGGTAAAGCGGCCCGGGATAAAGATGTCACTGGTGCCGTCCTCCAGCATTACAAAGGCAAAATTTTTGCCCAGTTTGACCACCTTGCACAGCAGAGCCTTGTCTGCACGGCCGGAACGCACCGTAAAGAACACGCCCTGACGCTGGCAGATGACTGCCTCGTGCACCAGCTGGTCCACAGCCTCCATCACCTTGCGGTCCGCACTGCGGTCCCCGCCGAACTTTGCCTTGAGGTCTTTCACAGTGCACGGCTGATTCTGGATCGCGTGCTCAATTTTATCGCGCATTGCCATAATAATCTTTCTCCTTGCTCTTCCATGGCCGCAGCCTCCAACGTGCCGCAGCGCTGCCAATTGTGGGCCAACTGCCCCACCCTGCCCGGCGGTCAGACTGCCGCCGACATCCTATCATAATACAGAAAAACAGCCCCGTCCTTTACACGGGGCTGCACGAACCTTTTCAGCCTGCCAGACGGCCTGCAAACAGACATGCCAGAATAGCGACCACAAAGAAAACGACACCTGCAATGCGGGTCACCTTGGCCAGCATCTGGTCAGCCGGGGTCAGGCGGGCATTGTTTGCACCGCCCACGCTGCCATTGATCGCACCGGAAAGGCCCTGACCATGCGTGTGCTGCATCAGAGTGAGAAGAACGATGACGAGCGAAGCGACCAGCAGGATCACACCGCCAACAATTTCGATAACAGACATGGATTGAAACGCTCCTTTATTATAATTCAATGAAAACCACGCAAAAATACAAATATATAGTAGCATAACAAGCGTGAAAAAGCAAGCAAAAACCGCGCATTTTACGCCAGAATACGAAGCATGGCGCACAACCGGGCAAAGATAGCCGCACTGGAATAGGCCGTTTCGGTCTGCCCGTCCTGCAGCACGATTACCGTCCAGCGGGGCTTGTCTGCCGGGTAAAAGCCCGCAAACCACAGATTCTTGCGTTCTGTTCCGTCAGCATCAAACTGTCCGGTCTGAGCCGTGCCGGTCTTGCCGCCCGCACCGCCTTCCAGTCCTGCAGCATCCTGTGCAGTGCCCTCTTCCACCACCTGACAAAGCATTTTACGCAGGAGCGCTGCATTTTCCGCACTCATCACCCGCCTTGACTGCGGATGTGCAAGCGTTTCCAGCGGTGTACCGTCGGTTTCGTCAACCGTGCATTCCAGAAAGAACGGCGTGCGGTACACCCCGCCGGAGGCGATGGCATTCATCATGGCAGCGATCTGCACCGGCGATGCCAGCAGGCTGCCCTGCCCAAAACTGAAATTGGCAAGCTGACCGCTCCGGGCAAGTTCGGCTGCGTCCGGCAGGTTTCCAGACGCAGCATGCAAATCGCCTGCCAAGCTTATCTCCTGCCCAAATCCAAAACGCTGCGCCGCTTGCAGCAAGTTTTCCGCACCCAGCTGCTGCCCCAGCCGTACAAAATAGCCGTTACAGCTTTTTTCCAGCGCTTCTTCAAGCCCGATCCGCCCATGCGGCACCCCGCCTGCGCAGCGGAAGATCTGTCCATCGATCACTGTGGCACCCGTACATTCATATTCCGGAAAAGCGCCCTGTTCCAGTGCCGCCGCTGCCAGCACCGGCTTGAACACCGAGCCGACGGTATAGCATTCCAGCACACGATTCAGGAATGGGCTGTCCGGCGCGTCCAGACTGGCGGCAAGGTCATCCGGGTCATAGCCCGGCATGCTGACACTGGCCCGCACGGCGGCAGAAGCTGTATCCAGAACCAAAATGCACCCGCTGGTCATAGTCTCCGCTGCTACCGCTTCCGCTGCGCGCTGCATTCGACGCGAAATGGTCAGCTGCACCCCTACGGCATTACTATCCTGCCGGAGATACTGCGGAGTTTCCCCTGCCCGCAGCCGTCCCTGCGCGGTGACAGCACACAGCAGGGCGTCATGTTCCCCCGTCCCGGCCAGCAGCTTGTCCAGTGCTTTTTCCAGTCCGGCAGTTCCACGGCCTTCATCATCCAGATATCCGATCAGCTGTTGGCACAGCGGTGCTGACGCATACCGCCGTGCAAACGGATAGCACGACACTCCCTGCCAGTAAAGATCACGCTCCACCCTTAGCAGAAATGGCATGGAACGATTCCGATTCCGGTACAAAAGTGCCTGCCCGTCCTCATCGGTATAGGCATACAGGCGGGAATAGCTGTTTTCGCCCGGGAAGCAGAGGGCCAGATATTGCGTTTCCAGCCCGGTGAGCAGTGCACCGGTATGATCGTAAAAATTTCCACGCCGTGCAGGCAGCGCAAGCTGAATCACGCTTTGCGCTTTGGCACGGGCTGCGTAAGTCTGATTCTGTGCCAAAAAATACAGGCGGCACAAAATCACTGCAAAGCTGAACAGAATGGCCGCATACAGTGCCAAGACCCTCTTGCCGGACATCATTCCGCCTCCTCTTTTTATAAGGGTGGGCAGAACAGCAGCTGAATATGCGATCATACGCTCTCGAACTGTCTCAGTTTCTGACGCAGAAATGCTGTTTTATTCTTGCCGCGAATATAATCTGCAGGCAATTTCAACTAAAAAAGGAGACGGACCCTCCAAAGAAGATCCGTCTCCTTTATGCTATTTATTCGCGCAAGATGCTTTTGAGGCTTAGTACATGCCGCCCATGCCGCCCATATCACCGGCAGGTGCTGCGGGTGCCGGAGGTTCCGGCAGATCTGCAACCAGGCTCTCGGTGGTCAGGACCATTTCTGCAACAGATGCTGCATTTTCCAGAGCGGAACGAGTGACCTTGGTGGGGTCAACGATGCCGGCAGCGATCATATCGTCCACAAAGACCTCATTCTGCGCATCGAAGCCGTAGTTGGGCTTATTGGCAGAAATGATCTTGTCGATGATGACACTGCCTTCCAGACCGGCATTCTTAGCGATCTGGCGCAGAGGAGCTTCCAGAGCCTTCAGAACGATCTTGGCACCGGTGCGCTCGTCGCCTTCCAGCGTGTCGCACAGCTCACGCACAGCGGGGATCGCATTGATGGGAGCAGTACCGCCGCCGGCAACAACGCCTTCCTGAACGGCAGCCTTGGTTGCGTTCAGAGCATCCTCGATGCGCAGCTTCTTGTCCTTCATCTCAACTTCGGTAGCAGCACCGACCTTGATGACAGCCACACCGCCGGCCAGCTTAGCCAGACGCTCCTGCAGCTTCTCGCGGTCAAAGTCGCTGGTAGCGGCCTCGATCTGGCTGCGGATCTGGGCAATGCGGGCTGCAATAGCGTCCTTGTCGCCTGCGCCGCCCACGATGGTGGTGTTCTCCTTGGTCACCTTGACCTGACGGGCATGACCCAGCAGCTGGACGGTAGCGTCCTTCAGCTCGTAGCCCAGATCAGAAGAGATCACGGTGCCGCCGGTCAGGGTAGCGATATCCTGCAGCATCTCCTTGCGGCGGTCGCCGAAGCCGGGAGCCTTGACAGCCACGACATTCAGAGTGCCGCGCAGACGGTTGACGATCAGGGTGGACAGAGCCTCGCCCTCGATATCCTCAGCCACGATCAGCAGCTTCATGCCGTTCTGCATCACCTGCTCCAGCAGGGGAACCAGATCCTGAATGACGCTGATCTTCTTATCGGTGATCAGAATCGCGGCGTTGTCCAGATCGGCCACCATCTTGTCGGTATCGGTGACCATATAGGGGGTCAGGTAGCCGCGGTCAAACTGCATACCTTCCACGATCTCGTTGTAGGTCTCGGCGGTGGTCTTGTTCTCCTCGATGGTGATAACACCGTCAGAGGTGACCTTTTCCATAGCCTCGGCGATCAGACGGCCGATCTCGGGGTCACCGGCAGAGATGGTGCCGACGCGAGCAATATCATTGCTGTCCTTCACCTTCTGGCTGTGTGCCTTGATGGTCTCCACAGCGGTGGCAACGGCCTTGCTCATGCCGCGGCGGATATCCATGGGATTTGCACCGGCGGTAACGTTCTTCATGCCCTCGTTGACCATGGCCTGTGCCAGCACGGTAGCGGTGGTGGTGCCATCGCCTGCGGCATCGTTGGTCTTGGTTGCGACTTCACGCACCAGCTGTGCGCCCATGTTCTCAAACTCGTCCTTCAGCTCGATCTCCTTGGCAATGGTCACGCCATCGTTGGTGATGACCGGTGCGCCGAACTTTTTGCCCAGCACCACATTGCGGCCCTTGGGGCCGAGGGTGATCTTAACGGTATTAGCCAGGGTATCAATACCGGCACACAGTGCCTTGCGGGCGTCCTCGCCCTGCTTGATCTGCTTTGCCATAATACATCGCTCCTTTATAATACAAGCTCAATTGAAAAGGGAAAATTCAGTTTCAGTCTTCCACAACAGCCAGAATGTCGCTCTGGCGCACGATGGTGCACTCTTCGCCGTCCACCTTGACCTCGGTGCCGGAGTACTTGCTGGTGAGGACCTTGTCGCCGACCTTGACGGTCATCTTGACTTCCTTGCCGTCCACGACACCGCCGGGGCCCACCGCGATGACCTGTGCGACCTGCGGCTTCTCTTTTGCGCTGCCGGTCAGGATCAGGCCGCCCTTGGTGGTCTCCTCGACTTCAACAGTCTTAATGACAACACGGTCTGCAAGAGGAATGATCTTCATAATTCTTGCCCTCCAATTATATTAAATTTATTTAAAACTTTGTTGCATCCTGCGGAGGCTTCGTGTATGCTCCGCAGCGGTTTAGCACTCCTTTTCTCTGAGTGCTAAGTGTATTGTACTCATCTTGCCCTGAAAAATCAAGGGGTTTTGCGATTTTTCTTTGTTAAGAATTTATGACACCCCAAAAACGCACCCACCCACGCAAAAAAGCAGTGCGTTCTTGACAGAACGCATCACCTTTTTTATACTTATAACGCATTGCAAAAACACAGCTGCCGCGCTTTGCGGCAGAACGGAGGATCCTGTGACAGATAAAAAGCTGATCTCATCTTTACAAGGGCTGCGGGCAGTCGCATTTCTGAGCGTAGTCCTCTCCCATTGCGGGGCGCCGTGGCTGGGGCCGTGGGCCATCACGGTATTCGTGGCGCTGTCCGGTTTTCTGATGACCTGCAACTATTACGACCGCCCGCGCACAGCACCGGGGCTGCGGTCTGCCATAGCCTTTTCCCTGCAAAAAATACGTAAGCTGTACCCGCTGCACCTTATTATGATGGCTGCCGCGTTGTTATTTGTGCTAAAGGGACTTCTGGCGCAGCCCTCTGTCCGCGGGGCGCTATCCTGTGCGGCGCAGCTTGTGGTAAGCATTTTCCTGCTGCAAACGTGGATCCCGTCCAGCCGTTTCTGGTTCTGCTTGAATGGAGTGGCGTGGTATCTTTCGGTGCAGGCTTTTCTGTATGCCATCTTCCCCCTGCTTCTCGCCGTGCTGAAAAAGGCGGATGCCCGCAAGCTGCGCTGCATTGCTGCGGCGATCTTCTGCGTACAGTGCCTTTTCTCCCTTGCGGTCTGGAAAGCCGGGCTCAGCGGAAAGGCCGCATTCTACCTGACCTATCTGTGTCCGCTGTTCCGGGCAGGAGATTTTACCATCAGCTGCTGTATGGGCTGTCTTTACCACAGCCGCAGACAGGAAAGCACCCTGCCGCGCAGCGCTTTCTCCCTGCTGGAACTGGCCACTGTGCTGCTTGCGGGCGGCAGCCTGTTTATCGCCGCCAAACAGGTGGGGGTCCTGGGCACAGTGGCCTTCCGGTACAATGTGCTGTTCACCCCTTCTGCGGTGCTGCTGGTCTGGCTGCTTGCCGTGGGCAAGGGAGTCATTTCCCGGCTGCTTTCCGCAAAGCCGTTTTTGTGGCTGGCCGGGCTGTCCCCTTACGGCTTTCTGATCCATCAGGTACTGATCCGGTATATGGAGTGGACTGCGGACAAATTTAACCTTACGGTGCAGCCCGTGATCTGGACCCTGACCGTATATCTGCTCACGCTCTGCCTGAGCAGCTTTTACAAGGCGCTGGAACACCGGGTGCGGCAGCATCATACCAAAGCTGCCACCTAACAAACAAAATTCAAGGCCGCTGCACGTTGTTTCGTGCAGCGGCCTTGTTTGGCTCTGATGGTTTATTTTTTTACTTCACAGCCGCTTTTTTTGCGGTAAAGCGCTGGTAGGCAGGCAGCGGCAGCAGTACGCGGCCCGCCAGCGGCTGCACCTGTACCGACACCTGCTTGCAGGGGGCGCACTCGCCGTCTACGGTTGCAATGATCGGCCCACGTCCATCTGCCGCCCGCAGGCTGACCGATTTTGCGCGGCGATAGATAAAGTAGGGCTTTGCGGCCTCAGTCAGCTGGCCGTTTTGAAAATGCTGGCCGTTTTTGTACAGCATCAGCAGCTTTGCAATGACCCGGCGGCTGACCTTGCGCACGATGAACACATCCAGCCAGCCGTCATCCGGCTGCGCTTCCGGCCCGGCCATAAAGCCGCCGCCGTAGGCGCGGCCGTTGCACACTGCACACATCAGGCAGTCCACGGTCAGCACTTCACCGTCAATAACGTACTCCACCCGGCGGCCGATATGCCCGCACAGCTGCTGCACGATGGACAGCGCATAGGCTGCCTCGCCGCCGCACAGCGGGATGCGCCGGAACTTGGGGATGCCGTAGGCCACCTGTGCGTCCAGACCGGCGGCGCAGATGGTGGCAGAAAGCCCCAGACTGGTGCGCATCAGGTCGATGGGCACTGCTCCACCGGCCAACTGGGCGTCCAGATCCAGAAACTCCTCCTTTGTGCCGTAGGTGCGCAGAAAGTCGTTTCCGCTGCCATAGGGCAGACAGCCCACGGCGGTCTTATCAAAGCCGTGGGCACCGGTGAGCGCCTCGTTGAAGGTGCCGTCGCCACCGGCGGTAAAAATGCGCAGCTCCACCCCGGCCTTCTGGGCGGCAGCAGCGGCAGTGCGGGACAGCTCCCGGGCATGACCCGCGTGGGTGGTAACACGGATGGTGTAGTCCTCCGGGACAAGCCCGGCACCTGCCGCAGCAGCCGCGATCTGCTGCGGCAGGGTGCGGGTACAGTCGGCCTTTCCGGCTGTGGGGTTCAGAAGAAACAGCGTGTGCATCGGGGGTTCCTCCCTGTTGTAACTCTATTTCTTCTATAATAGTCGAAAACCGCGCCGGTTGCAAGTAAAAACGCTATTTTGCTATTTTCTTATAGGGTCACGGTTTCATCCTCCCGCAAAACGATGCTGCCATCGGCGTCGCAGTCTGCTGTCCAGTGCTGCCCTACGCAGGCAGTTCCAGCGGCAATGCGGTTTGCAAGCGCCTGTTCTACCGCCCTGTCCACCTGACGGCGCAGCTCCCGCGCGCCGTAGGCCGACTGTGCCCGGGCAGCCAGTGCCGCCCCCACCTGCGGGGTGTGGCGCAGCCGGTAGCCGCTGCGGGCGGCGCGCTGCTCCAGCTGGCAGAGCATTTTTTCTGCAATGGCACAAAGGTTTTCCTCCGCCAGCGGACGGAACACGATTACCTCGTCCAGACGCCCGAGCAACTCCGGTCGGAACCACTTTTTAGCTTCCTCCACAGCCTGTGCAGACTGCTTTTCAAACACCGCTTCTGCCCCGGCGGCAAAGCCCAGCGGTGCGTTTTGCCCTGCCAAGAACCGTGCGCCCAAGTTGGAGGTAAGCAGCACGATGGTATTGCGGAAATCTGCCTTGCGCCCCATGGCATCGGTCAGCTGACCGTCCTCCAAGATCTGCAACAGGATATTCTGGATATCCGGGTGTGCCTTTTCAATCTCGTCAAACAGCACCACACTGTACGGGCGGCGGCGCACAGCCTCGGTCAGCTGCCCGCCTTCGTCATGGCCGAGGTAGCCCGGCGGCGCGCCCAGCAGGCGGGCGGCGGTGTGCTGCTCCTGATACTCCGACATATCAAATTTGAGCAGTGCCTTCTCGCTGCCGAACCAGCTGACCGCCAACGCCCGCGCCAGTGCGGTCTTGCCCACGCCGGTGGGGCCTAAAAACAGCATGGCACCGATGGGACGCCCCGGCTCGCCCAGACCGGTGCGGCTGCGCCGGATGGCTCCCGCCACCGCAGCTACCGCCCGCTGCTGGCCGACGATCTCCGCGTTCAGGCGGCTTTCCAGCTTATCCAGCCGCTCCCGCTCCTGTTCGCCCACCCGCTGGGCGGGCACGCCGCTGGCAGCTGCCACCACCCGGGCGATGTCCTCCGGGGCAAGCACTGGCTGGGTGCGCTGCTCCTTTTCGGCAAGGATGCGCGCCGCCGCACAGGCTTCGTCCACAAGGTCGATGGCCTTATCCGGCAGGCAGCGCCCGGGCAGGTACCGCACCGACAACTCCACCGCCGCCTGCAAAGTCTGGGGCGGCAGGCGCACGTTGTGGTACCGCTCGTAGCGGGGCGCAAGGCCGTTGAGGATCTCCACCGCCTGCGCCGGGGTAGGCTCCTCCACCTGCACCCGGCCAAAGCGGCGTTCCAGCGCGGCGTCCTTCTGGATGTGGGTGCGGAACTCCTGATTGGTGGTGGCGCCAATGAGCTGCAGCTCGCCCCGGGCAAGCACCGGTTTCAGGATACTGGCGGCATCGATGGCACCCTCGGCGGCACCGGCCCCCACGATGGTGTGGAACTCGTCGATGAACAGGATGGCGGTGCCGTCCCGCACCAGCTCCTCCAGCAGGTTTTTCAGCCGCTCCTCAAAATCGCCCCGGTACTTGGTGCCCGCCACCAAGCTTGCCATATCCAGCGCCAGCAGCCGCCGCCCTTGCAGCGCTCTGGGCACCTGCCCGGCAGCAATGCGCAGCGCCAGTCCCTCGGCCAGTGCCGTTTTGCCTACACCGGGCTCCCCGATCAGACAGGGGTCATTTTTCTGGCGGCGGCACAGGATTTCCACCATGCGGTCAAGCTCGGCTTCCCGGCAGAACACCGGGTCCAGCTCCCCTTCGGCGGCGCGGCGGGTCAGGTCGCGGCAATATTTATCGCTGGCGCGGCTGCCCCGGGGCATGCTGGCCGACACCCGGGGCTGGGCGGGCAGCACGAACTGTCCGCTCAACTGGCGGCACTCCCGCACCGCCTCGGTGAGCGAAAGCCCCATCTCGGCCAGCAGCAGCCCGGCGGCACAGCCGTCATCCTCCAGCATGGCGCAGAGCAGGTGCTCCGGCTCTGCCCGGCTGACGTGGGCGTTCTGTGCCCCGATGAGCGCATAGTCCATGGTGCGGCGCAGATCCGGTGCCATGGCCTGCCTGTCCAGCCGCTGTGCCGGGCCGCTGCGGCGCTGTGCCAGCTGGCGGCGCACCTCCGGCTCAGTGATGTTTTTCCGGGTCAAAAACTGCGCCGCCGCGCCCTGCTGCCGCAGCATTGCCAGCAAAAGATGGCTGGTATCTGCCTGTTCACAGCCCAGATCCCCAGCCAGCTGCACCGCCTGCTGCAACAGCCGCGCCGCCGGGCGCGAAAAGCCCCGGTAACCGCCCATGCCCAGATTTTCCCAAATGCCCATGTGTCTGCTCCTTGCTGCATATAAAATCGTCTGCACTGGAAGTATAGCCCCAAAGACGCAGAAAAAATCAGTCATTTGTGTCGGGCGGCAGAAAAGTGATGGCTAAAAACAGAACAACGCCGGAAAGTCCGCAGACCTTCCGACGTTGCATTTTATGGGGAGGGGCAGCTTGCAGCAGCCCTCCTAAATTTTTCAGAACGAGCCGCCGCCGCCCCCGTGGGTGGAGCCGCTGGAGGAGGTATGGGTGGAGCTGCCGCCGGAATCGCCGGAGTCGGTCTCCTTTGGCCGCTCGGTGCGGTGCACCTCATGGTACAGGAACAGATCCCGCTGGTTGGTCAGCTTCATGCTGCCCTGCCGCACATAGTTGGTTGCATCCCGCTGCGGTGCCACGCTCTTGAGTTGGCTCTTCATTATGCCGGTCACGATCAGTGCTGTCACCAGACCAATGACCAGCGCCACGCCTAGATACACGATCGAGAACGGTTCCTTGGGCATATTGTCCACATCGTAGGGGTGGCCTTCGCGGGCGGCGGTAACATACGCGTCCGTCCACCGGATAAAGGTGCGGAAGGCGGCGGCGTAATCGCCGTCTGACATGTCGGGGGTCATCTGCTCGCCAAGGTACTGAATGCCGGCATCCGTAAAGGCGGTAATGCCGTAGCCGCAGGTAGAGATATGCCATTTACGGTCGCCTGTGCTCACCAGCAGCAGCACGCCGTCCCGGTTTTCACCGTAGCCGAACTGGCCGTAATCGTACAGGTCATCCGCGTATTCTTCCATGCCGGTGTAGTCCACACTTTCCAGCGAGTCGATGGTAACAATGACCACATCAAAGTTCTGGCGGACGCTCAGTTCCTCCAGCGAGGCTTCCAGCTTGCTATTTTCGTCCTCGGTCAGAACTTCTGCACTGTCGTTCAGGCGGTAGTACAGGTCGGCAAAGCCATTTTCGGTTGCAAAGGCTGGTACAGCCAGCGCAAACAGCAGCATCAGCGCGGCCAGCGCGGCACAGAGGGAGCGCAGCCGGGTAACAGTCTTTTTCATCTTCCGTTCCCTCCTTTTACAGGATCCCGGCCAGCCACAGCAACCACAGCACCGCATAGGATGCCGCACCAACGGCTGCCGTAAGCCCCAGCGTCCATTTGCGGGCGGCGGCCTTATCCACCGGCAGGTTGCCCACAAACTTACCGGTCTGGCCGTTCATGGCAAAAATGTAGTTGTTGCCTTGCCAGCTGGTGTTCAGCACCCACACCGGGAACAGGGCATACTTTGCCTTGCCGCCGTGCAGCTGGATGCTGCTGTTTTCCACCTTGACCGAGTCGTAACCGGTGACCGTCTGGGTAAAGGCATCCTCGGTGGACTGACGGATGCGCTCGTTGGCGCGCTGGATGCTCTTTTGGGCATCCACATCGTACTTATCTGCCACATAGCCTGCCAGATACGCAGTGTTGAAGGCCACGGCATCCTGCATGGCAAAGGGCTCGATGGATTCCATCAGGTCGTCTGCCATCTTGGAAGAGCCGTCCACCGGCACTGCGTCAAAGCCCAGCACGCCGTCCCGGCGCACGGAGTAGTAGCTGGTCTCGGTATAGTCGTAGTCGTCATCCGACCAGCAGCGGGTGCTGGTGGCGGTAAAACGCAGCTGGGCATCGGCGTCGCTGTCATACAGCCAGAAGGGCACATACACACCCTTGATCTCGTCGATATGGTTCTGGCTGCGGAACACTTTGGGCAGCAGGGTCTTGCCCTTGAGATGCTCCTGCAGCTTTTCCTTAGCCGCCTTTTTGTCCAGCTTGAAAGGGATAATGAGGTCGGGGCGCAGAGCTCCTGCAAACTGTCCGGTCAGCACGATGGGGTTGCCGCAGAAGGGACAGGCCGAGGCGGCCATGGTGTCGTCGCCCACGATCTCGCCGCCGCAGCTCTTGCAGACGTAGGTGTGCAGACCGGCAGTCTCGCCCTCTGCCCAACCGCCGCCGGGGGTGGCCCAGTTCATCTCGCTGGGCTTTGCGTCCTTCAGATCCTCATCGTAGCCCTTCAGTGCGCCCACTTCAAATTCGGTATCGCAGTAGGGGCATTTCAACTTCTGGGTGGTGCTGTCAAATTTGATCGCACCATCACAGCAGGGGCATTTATATTCCAGCATTCCTGCCATAGTGTTTCCTCCTATGATCTGCGGAGCAAGGGCTTATTTACTTTTCTGCCCTGCCCCGCAGCGTGATCGGTCATTGTGCGCGGGGCTCAGCTGCGGTCGTTCTCGTCAAAGGGGTCGCCGCACTCCGGGCAGAACTTGGGCGGGTGTGCAGGGTCTGCCGGTTCCCAGCCGCACTTGTCGCACTTATACTTGGGCGTACCGGCGGGCTTGGGTCTGCCGCACTCAGAGCAGAATTTGCCCTTGTTTACTGCGCCGCAGCTGCAGATCCAGCCCTCTGCTGCTGCCGGGCGGGGCTTGCCGCACTCCGGGCAGAACTTACCGGTAACGGTAGCACCGCAGCTGCAAGTCCAGCTATCTGCAGGCTTCGGCTCCGGCTTTTTGCTGCCACATTCCGGGCAGAACTTGCCGGTAACGGTAGCGCCGCAGCTGCACTTCCAACTGCCCGCCGGAGAGGTCGGCTGCTGAGGCGCAGCGGTCTGCTGACCCATGGCAAACAGGTTCTGGGCGTTCATGCCGTTTGCGCCGGCTGCCATACCCATGCCCATAAAGCCGGTCATGGCACCGGCGGTGTTGCCGGCGGCGGTCTTCATGGCATCGATCTGGCCGCCCACCAGACGGGCTGCTGCGGTAGTGGGGTCGGTGGTCATGGCGTTCTCTTCCCACTCGGTGATCTTCTTCTGCTGTTCCTCCGGGATGGACAGGGAGTTGATGTTGAAGGAGAACACCTCAATGCCGCGCTTTTTGCGCCAGACATTGGACAGCTGCTCGTTGAGGGCCTCGGAGATCTCCAGTGTGTGGGCGGGGATCTCGTAATACTGCACCTTGTTGGCCGAAAGGGTAGCCAGCGCCGGCTGCAAAGCATTCATCAGTTCGCTCTTCAGGCGGGGAGCCAGCTCCGAGGCGTCATATTGCGTGGAAACGTTGCTGCACACATTGGTGTAGAACAGCAGCGGGTCGCAGATGCGGTAAGTAAAGCTGCCGTTGCAGCGAATGTTCACCGAGAGCTTATAGCCCCGCTCCTCACTGACCACCACGCGGAACGGAATGGGGGTGGCGGTGCCGTACAGGATCTCGCCCAGTTCCTTGGTGTTGATGTAGTACACCCGCTGATCCTTGCCGGTATCGCCGCCATAGGTAAAGCGCTTGGCTACGGTCTGGAAGGTAGCGGCCAGACTATCGCCGAAGTTGCCGGTGAACACGCTGGGCTCGGTGGAGGAATCAAAGGTATACTCGCCCGACTCGGCGCACACCTCTACAACCTTGCCCTGCTCCACGATGAGCATACACTGACCATCGGCCACAGCAATGCCGCTGCCGTTGGTGATGATGTTATCCTCGCCGTGGTTGGAACTGCGGCGGGAGGTGCGCTTCTGACCTTTGACCATCAGCACGTCCTTATCCAGAGAATCGCAATAGAAAAATTCCTTCCACTGGTCTGCAAGAGTTCCGCCCAGTGCGCCCATACCTGCTTTGATCAAACCCATAGTAATTTCCTCCTGTATGTTTTATTGATTTGGTAAACGCTGACAGTTCTGCCTGCGTTCTGCTTTCGTCTTTTTTATCATGCAGAACGATTTCGTTTGCAAAAAGGTTCTGCCTGCTCAGGGGTAAGGGTCAGATACAATTGATATTATAATCATACTGCAATAAAGCACTGAACGCAAGGTATTTCTAACCGTTGCCATCTGCCTTTGCATTTTCTTTCACAAAAAGAACACCGGAGCGTCCATCGAGGCTCCGGTGTTCTGAAATAATAATTTTCTTTCTTGTTTCGCGCCGAAAAAGCTTAGAACCGCCGCCATGTATCCGGCATAAACAGCACCAGCATGGGGAAGATCTCCAGACGGCCGGCCAGCATATCGAAGATCAGTACCAGCTTTGCGGGGTCTGCAAAGCAGCCGAAGTTCTGCATGGGGCCTACCTTGACAAGGCCCGGACCGATGTTGTTCAGGGTAGCGGCCACGGCGGTAAAGTTCGTCACCATGTCAAAGCCGTTCAGGCTGATGAGGAAGAAGGAGGCCGCAAAGATAAAGATATACGCCGCAATGAACACGTTGGTGGTGCGGATGGTCTCGTGGTTGATCAGCTTGCCGTCCATGCGGGCGGGTGCTACCACCTGCGGGTGCAGGGCGGTCTTGAGCTCCTTAGTCAAGGTCTTGCCCAGAATGAGGAAGCGGCTCACCTTGATGCCGCCGCCGGTACTGCCCGCACAGGCACCAATAAACATAAGCATGACCAGAATTTCCTTGGAGAGGGTGGGCCACAGGTCAAAGTCACAGCTGGAGAAGCCGGTGGTAGTAATGATGGAGCCCACCTGAAAAGCGGCCTGCCGCAGCGCCTCGCCAAAGCTGTTGTACATACTATAAATGTTGGCAGTGATGATGCCCACTGCCACTGCGATGACCACAAAGTAGCCCCGCACCTCCTCGCTGGCGGCGGCGCGGCGGAACTTGCGCATGAGCAGCAGAAAGTAGGCGTTGAAGTTGACACCGAACAGGATCATGAAGATGGTCACGACCCACTGGATGTAGGGCGAAAAGCTGCTGAAGCTATCGTTGCGGAAGCCGAAGCCGCCGGTGCCCGCCGTACCAAAGGCGGTGAGCAGCGCCTCGAACAGGGGCATTCTGCCAACCAGCAGGAACACCAGCTCCAGCATGGTAAGAGCAAAGTAAATGCCGTACAGAATTTTAGCGGTGGACTGCACCTTGGGCACCAGCTTGTCCACCTGCGGGCCGGGGCTTTCCGCCTTCATCAGGTTGACGTGGGAGCCGCCGGTCAGCGGCAGCAGCGAGAGCAGAAACACCAGAACGCCCATGCCGCCGATCCAGTGGGTGAAGCTGCGCCAGAACAGAATACCGTTGGGCAGCCCCTCCACGGCGGGCAGGATGCTGGCACCGGTGGTGGTAAAGCCGGAGACCGTCTCAAACAGGGCATCCACCGGGTTCGGGATGCAGCCGGTGAGCACAAAGGGCACCGCGCCCATCACCGAGATGAACACCCAGCACAGCGAGGTAGCCGCAAAGCCCTCGCGCATATAGAACACCTTACTGCGGGGCTTGATGGTGTGCAGGGCATAGCCGATGCCGGCGCTGACGGCAGCTGTGAGCAGAAACACGCCCAGCACTATCCACTCGCCATACACAAGGCTGGCGGCGGCGGGTAACAGCAGCAGTGCGCCCTCGATCATCAGCACATAGCCCAGCAGACGGAAAACGATCGCATAATTCATAGTCTGCCTCCGTCAGTGCTCCACGATATCGCGCAGATCGTGCAGACCGTGCTCCAGCGTGACCACGATGACGTTGTCGCCCACCTGGATCTGGTCGCCGCCGCGGGGGATCAAAATCTTGCTGCCGCGGGTAATGCAGCACAGCAGCAGGTTCTTTTTTAAGTGCAGCTGGCTCAGGGGCACGCCGGTGGCGGCGCTCTCCTCGTGCACCGTAAATTCCAGTGCCTCCACGCGGTCGTCCAGAATGCGGTACAGGGTCTTGATGTTGCTGCCCGCCTCGTTCTGCAGGGCGCGGACGTACTGCACGATGTAGTCACAGGTCATGTACTTGGGGTAGACCACGCTGCCCAGATCCAACCCGGCCAGAATATCGTCAAATTCCAGACGGTTGACCTTGGTCACCAGCTTGCCCTGCGAGTGCTTTTTGGCAAACAGGGTCAGCAGCACATTCTCCTCGTCGATGTTGGTCAGCGCCACAAAAGCCTCGGTGGATTCCAGCCCCTCGGAAAGCAAAAACTCGCGGTTGGAGCCGTCCTCGTTCAGGATCTGTGCGCCGGGCAGCTGCTCGGCCAGTTCTACGCAGCGGGCAGCGTCCCGCTCCACGATGCGCACCCGCACATGGTTTTCCAGCAGCTCCTGACTGAGGTAGTAGGCAATGGCACCGCCGCCCACGATGAGGGCGTTGCGCACCGGCTGCACCGGCAGATGCAGCTGCTGGAAGAAGGCGTGCGCCTTTTCCTGCGTGGCAAGGAAGGTGACCTGATCGCCCTTTTGCAGCACGAAGTTACCGTTGGGGATGATGACCCCGCCGTCACGCTCCACCGCACACACCAGAATGTCGCTCTTGAGCCGGGTGGGGATCTCGCGGATGGCTACACCGTCCAGCGCATCGGGCAGCGCAAACTTGATCAGCCGCACACGGCCGTCCGCAAAGGTATCGATCTTGCTGGCACCGGGGAACCGCAGCAGATGGGAGATCTCCTTTGCCGCTGCCATTTCCGGGTTGATGATGGCGGAAATACCGATCTGCTTTTTGATAAAGTCCAGCTCGTGGCTGTAAGACGGGTTGCGCACACGGGCAATGCCGTGGCAGTGACCCGCCTTTTTGGCAAACATGCAGCAAAGCAGGTTCAGTTCGTCCGAGCCTGTGACTGCAATGAACACGTCCGCATCCTCAATGCCCGCCTCGGACAGGGTGGTGATGGACGAGCCATTGCCCACGATGCCCAGCACGTCGTAGCTTTCGGTCAGATGCTCCACGCGCGCTTTGTTGGTATCCACCACAGTCACGTTGTGGCCTTCCTCGCTGAGCTGGCGTGCCAGAGCCGTACCGACCTTGCCGCCGCCCACCAGAATGATCTTCATAACAAGTCCTTTCTCCTTTGGCAGCCCCTTTTCTGGGGCATACAAGTACAGTATAGTATAGCATATCCCTCCGCAAAGTTCTACTGTTTGCTCCGCAAATACAGCGAATTGCTTAAAAAGCGACTGTTTCTTTGTGCAAAAGAACAATTTGCAGCATAAAATGCAAAAATGGGACTGCCGCACATCTTTGTGCAACAGTCCCTTGGAGATTCTATGAAATTCAGTACCGTTCTACGCCGTCCTTAGTGACAAGGGCGTACACCAGCGGGGCTTCCTCCGGCTTTTCAGCGCCGTACACAAGGCCGCTGCGATACTCGGCGGCAGCGGCTTCAAACTTGTCCGCTGCGCCGTAGAAGGTGGCAAGGCTCTCACCCTTATGGACGTAATCACCGCGCTTTTTGTGCAGGGTGATACCGGCGGCAAAGTCCAGCGGGTCGCCCTTTTTCTGGCGGCCTGCGCCCAGCAGCACGCTGGCAGAGCCGATCTTTTCCGCGTCATTGGCCACGATGTAACCGTCCTGCTCGGCCAGCAATTCGTAGCTGGCAGCAGGCTGTGCAAACAGGCTGTAATCCTCCAGTACCCGGACATCGCCGCCCTGTGCGGCAAACATTTCCTTGCACTTTTCAAAGGCAGAGCCGTCCGCAATCACAGCCTCGGCCATGGCGCGGCAGTGGGCGGCATCGCCCTTGCCTGCCAGCACCAGCATATTGGCTGCCAGTTGCAGGCACACCTCGGTCAGGTCTGCCGGGCCGTGGCCTTTGAGCACGTCCATGCTCTCCATCACTTCCAGACTGTTGCCGATATTGTGCCCCAGCGGGGTATCCATATCGGTGATCATGGCGGCCACCCGGCGGCCATGGTGGGTGCCGATGGCCACCATCAGCTGCGCCAACTCAATGCTCTGATCCACAGTTTTCATAAAGGCACCGGTGCCAGTGGTGACGTCCAGCAGAATGGCGTCCGAGCCGGAGGCCAGCTTTTTGGACATGATGCTGGAGGCGATCAGCGGGATACAGCTGACGGTGGCGGTAACGTCCCGCAGGGCGTACATCTTTTTATCTGCCACCGCGATGCCCTCGCTCTGGCCGATGACCGACAGACCGATCCGGTTCACCTGTGCAAAAAATTCCTCCTGCGAGAGGGCAGTCTTTGTGCCGGGCACGCTTTCCATCTTGTCGATGGTACCGCCGGTGTGACCTAAGCCCCGGCCGCTCATTTTTGCGATCTTCACCCCGCAGGCCGCCACGATGGGCGCAATGACCAGCGTGGTCTTATCGCCCACGCCGCCGGTGGAGTGCTTGTCCACCTTGATGCCCGGAATGGGCGAAAGGTCTACCATCACGCCGCTGTGCGCCATTACATCGGTCAGCTCGGCGGTCTCCTCGTTGGTCATGCCGCGCAGGTATACTGCCATCATCCATGCGGCCATCTGATAATCAGCCACTTCCCCGCTGACAAAGCCGTTGACAATGGCTTCCAGCTCCTCCCGGGTGTGGGTGCCGCCATCCCGCTTTTTTGCGATCAGATCATAAATACGCATCATTTCACGCTCCTGTTCTTCTTGCTTTTGGGGGCGTTTTATGCCCGGATCTCCTGCCATACGCTCTTGCCGTCCAGCGTGGAGGCGTCCACTTCCAGATATTCGCAGATGGTCTTGGCAATGGTGCCGAAGCACAGTTTCGTGCCCAGATCCGTGCCCGCCTTTATGCCCTTGCCGCAGACCAGATACGGCACATACTCGCGGGTATGGTCGGTGGTCTTGGTATAGGAGGGGTCACAGCCGTGGTCGGCAGTGATCATGAGCAGGTCGCCCTCCCGCATCCCCGGCAGGAAATCGGCCAGAAAACGGTCGAACTCGGTGGCGGCGGCGGCGTAGCCTGCCACATCGCGGCGGTGGCCGTAGAGCATATCAAAATCCACCAGATTCACGAAGGCAAGGCCTTCAAAATCCCGGGTCTGCAAGGCCTTGGTAAAGGCGATGCCATTGGTATTGCCGGTGGTCTTGATCTTTTCGGTCACGCCCTCGCCGTCAAAGATATCGTAGATCTTGCCCACGGCAATCACGTCCTTGTCGGCAGACTTCAGCAGATCCAGCATGGTGGCGCGGGGCGGCTTCAGGCTCAGGTCGTGGCGGTTGGTGGTGCGGTAGAAGGTGTCGGCGCTGTTGCCAAGGAAAGGGCGGGCGATCACGCGGCCCACACCGTACTTGCCCTTGAGCATTTCCCGGGCGATCTCACAGTAACGGTACAGCTCCTGCACCGGCACCAGTTCTTCGTTGGCAGCAACCTGAAAAACGCTGTCGGCGCTGGTGTAGACGATGAGGGCGTTTTCCCGCATGGCCTGTTCGCCGTAATCCTTCAGCACCTGCGTGCCGGAATAAGGCTTGTTGCACAGCACCTTGTGGCCGGTCTTTTGCTCATACTCCCGGATCAGTTCCTCCGGGAAGCCCTCGGGGAAGGTAGGCAGCGGCTCCGGGCTGACCACACCGGCGATCTCCCAGTGGCCGATGGTGGTATCCTTGCCCATGCTCTGCTCCTGCAGGCGGGCAAAGGCAGCCGCCGGGGCATCCGTTCTCTCCCCTGCGGTCACGCCGTCAATGTTAAACAGGCCCAGCTTCCGCAGATTGGGACAATCAAAATTGGGGTGGTTCGCAATGGCTCCCAGGGTGTTGGTGCCTGCATCGCCGAAAGCAGCAGCATCCGGCTCTGCGCCGATGCCAAAGCTGTCCAGCACGATCAGAAAAACACGTTTTTCCATAATGGTCACTCCATTTCTCCGGGGCGCGTCCCGGAACAGTACTACTTTATTACCCTTATTATAAGCAAAAAACCCCTCAGATGCAAGAGGAAGCGCCCTTGTGCGGTCTTATCAGTTTTTACGTTTTGCAGCAGTTTTCCCCTGTCGGACAGCACGCAGAAAGCTGCGGCGCATCGTTAAAACATTTACAATCTCTTTTTTGGGCATCAGCAGACGCAAAAACTTGTATTCAAGCAAAAATTCCTCTTGCTCTCTTGCACCGGAAGGATTATAATAATAGGTGGTAGAGTTTTGGGTTTTCCCGCTTTGCCACATGAACCGACCCGCTGTACCGAGAGCTTTTGCTCCCATTGGTCATACACAGCAGCCTGCTGGGCGCTGTGCCGGATATAAGTAAGAGAGAGTAGACGGAGGTATATTGCATGAGAAAGACAAAAATTATTTGCACCCTTGGCCCTTCCACCGATAAGGAAGGCGTGCTGCGCGATCTGATCGCCAACGGCATGAACGTGGCCCGCTTCAATTTTTCCCACGGTTCCCACGAGGAGCATCTGGGCCGCTTTGAAAAGCTGAAGGCTCTGCGCGAGGAGCTGGGCAAGCCCGTGGCCGCACTGCTGGACACCAAGGGCCCCGAGATCCGCCTGAAGGACTTCAAGAACGGCGTTGAGAATCTGGTTGCAGGCCAGACCTTTACCCTGACCACCCGCGATGTGGAGGGCACCAACGAGATCTGCTCCATCACCTATAAGGACCTGCCCATGGACGTGGAGCCGGGCGGCACCATCATGCTGGACGACGGCCTGATCAAGCTGCAGATCCAGACCGTGAACGACACCGACATCGTCTGCACCGTGCTGAACAACGGCAAGATCAAGAACAAGAAGGGCGTCAACGTGCCCGGCGTGCACCTGTCCATGCCGTATATGAGCCAGCGCGATAAGGACGATATCATCTTCGGCATCCAGCAGGGCTACGATTTCATTGCCGCTTCCTTTGTGCGCACCGCACAGGACGTGTACGATATCCGCAACCTGCTGAACCAGTACGACTCCAACATCCGCATCATTGCAAAGATCGAGAACCGCGAGGGCGTGAACAACATCGACAGCATTCTGGCTGCTGCCGACGCCGTGATGGTGGCCCGTGGCGATCTGGGCGTGGAGATCGACTTCACCGAGCTGCCCGGCATCCAGAAGACCATCATCGACCGCTCCTTCTCCTTCGGCAAGCCCATCGTCACCGCTACCCAGATGCTGGACAGCATGATGGTGAACCCCCGCCCCACCCGCGCCGAGATCTCGGACGTGGCAAACGCCATCTACGACGGCACCTCTGCCATTATGCTGTCCGGTGAGACCGCTGCCGGTGCCTACCCCGTGGAGGCACTCAAGACCATGTCTGCTATTGCCGAGCGCACCGAGCAGGAGGGCTTCCATCTGCGCGGTCGCACGATGGATTCCAACCCCGGCAAGATCAGCGTTTCTGACGCTACCGCCCATGCTGCCTGCCTGACCGCACGGGACGTGAACGCCGCCGCCATCGTTACCGTGTCCGAGTCCGGCACTACTGCCCGCCTGCTGAGCAAGTACCGTCCGCAGCAGCCCATCATTGCCTGCGTCATGCGCGAGCAGGTGCAGCGTCAGCTGTCCCTGAGCTGGGGCATCACCCCGCTGATGATGTCTCTGGCACACAGCACCGATGAGCTGATCGAGATGTCCACCGCTCTGGCCAAGGAGAACGGCTACCTGCACAACGGCGAACTGGCTGTTGTGACTGCAGGCGTGCCCGTGGGTGTTTCCGGCACCACCAACATGATCAAGATCCACATGGTGGGCAACTGTCTGGCTACCGGCGTGGGTGTCGGCCCTGAGAACAACGATGTTGCCAGCGGCAAGGCCTGCGTCTGCCGCACCATGGACGAGGTGCGTGCCAAGTTCAAGCCCGGCATGGTGCTTGTGGTGCCCTCCACCAGCAACGAGATGCTGAGCTTTGTGCGCGACGCTGCCGCTCTGGTGGTAGAGGAGCCCGGCCTGAACAGCCACGCCGCCATTGCCGGCAAGGCACTGCTGAAGCCCACCGTTGTGGGTGCCGCCGGTGCTACCAGCCACATCCGCGATGGTCTGATGGTGGCTGTGGACTGCGCACACGGCAGTGTGCAGCGCCTGCAGGGCTAAGACATAAAAGGAGAACCGTAGCATGGAACGTATCGCAAGCTTTTGCGTGGATCACACCCGGCTGGAGCGCGGGATGTATCTGAGCCGTCAGGACGGCGATGTGCTCACCTGGGACATCCGCATGAAAAAGCCCAATCAGGGCGATTATCTGACCACCGCCGCCGCCCACACGCTGGAGCACCTGTTTGCCACCTACGCGCGCAACAGCGCCGTGAAGGATGGGGTGATCTATGTCGGCCCCATGGGCTGCCGCACCGGCTTTTACCTGCTCACCCGGGGGCTGACCCCGGCGCAGGCACTGCAGCTGACGGTGGATGCCTACCGCTTTATGGCTGGCTTTGAGGGCGCTGTGCCCGGTGCCAGCGAGGTGGAGTGCGGCAACTACCGCGATATGGATCTGCCCGCTGCCAAAGCCGAGGCCGCTGCCATGCTGCCCGTGCTGGAAGCATTGACCGCTGAAGATCTGCACTACTGATCTGTCAATATAAAGAGAGCGCCGCACAAAATACCGTGCAGCGTTCTTTTTTGTTGCAAAATGATGCAGAAGCATTATTTAAAATTTTAAGGCAGGAGAACATCTGCGGACGTTCCCCTGCCCTATTTTCACAAAAAGAGATCTCAAATCAGCCCCAAGGCTGCAAACTCCTTGGCGATGCCGTCCTCGTACACCGAGGGGGCAATGCGGTCGCAGCGCTGCTTCAGGCTTGCAGAGCCATTGGCCATACAGACGCTGATGCCGACCACATCGGTCATTTGCAGATCGTTGTCACTGTCGCCAAAGCCGATGCTGTCCTGCAAGGGCACATTGAGAGCGTCGCATACAGTCTTGATGCCGCGCCCCTTATCAAATTTACGGTTGATGAGTTCGCCGTTCACATAGCCGCCGTCCAAACCGTCCAGCTTGCTCTCGCAGAACACGAACCTGTCCTCATACAGCCGCTTTGCTTCGTCCAGGTCCTCTCTGCGCTCCGCGATATAAACGATCTTATACAGCGGCTCGCCCTTATAATCGGCCAGCGGACTGATGGTCATGCCGTCCTCCATGGCCTTGCGCCAGCGGGCGGCTTCGCTGTTCAGGGGGCCTGCATCCCGGTGGGTAAAGCTCCAGCGCTCGATCATCTTCAGGCTGCCGTAGGTGGCATCCCGCGCTTCCAGCGTGCACTCCACGCCGTGGCGCTCCATGGCGCTGCGCACATCCTGTGCCAGCTGCGGCTCCATGGGCAGGTCTACCAGCACCTTGTCCCCACAGAACACATAGCCGCCGGCACTGCACACCGCGCCGTCAAAGCCGTAGTCCAGCAAAGGCTGGGTCATGCGCAGATTGCGCCCGGTGCACAGAAACAGCTTGTGGCCGTTGGCGCGTGCCTTGTGTAGCGCCTCGACTGCACTTTGGGGGATCAGCATCTCGCCCGGAGGCAGCAGCGTACCATCAATATCTAAAAAGATCAGTTTTTGTTTCATTCGTCCCTCTTTTTTTACAGTGAGCCGCGCTCTACCAGCGTATAGCCCAGCGTAGTCTGGCGCACCGGCGCAGCGTCCGCTCCGGTGTGCTCTAAGCTTTGCAGCAGCATCCGGGCAGCTTCCTGCCCTACCTGCCGCTGATAGAAGCGGATGGTGGTCAGGCCGGGCTCTACCACCTTGCCTGCCCAGTTGTCTCCGATGCCGGCAAGACCTACATTCTCGCCTACTTTACGTCCGGCCTCCCGCAGCACCTGCAAAGCGCCAAAGGCTACGGTGTCGGTCACACAGACCACACCGTCCAGCTGCGGGCAGCGCGCCAGCAGTTCCTCCATGCAGCGGTGTCCCTCTTCCATGGAAAAGGCGGCGCAGCAGGCGCGGGGCAGACCGTCCGCGTTCAGTCCAGCCTCCCGCAGCGCATCCTGCACACCCTGACGGCGGGCAATGCCGGTGGCGGCGTCCTGCTCGCTGCCGCCGATGTACACGATATTCCTGCGGCCATGCTCCAGCATCTTCCGGGTCAGGTCGCGGGCGGCAGAACGGTCATCGTTATAAACACAGGGCAGGTCTGCAAAGCGCTGTCCTGTTACCACCACAGGCACACGGCAGTCCTTCAGTGCCTTGCACAGCTGCGGGCTGTAATCATAGCCCAGCAGGATGATACCGGCCACATGGTTGCGCTGCAACGCTGCAAGATATTCCAATTCCATCTGCTCGTCCAGCTCGGTGTTCGCCAGCAGCATCAGGTAGCGGCTTGCGCCCAGCTCGGACGCAATGCCGCTGATGATCTGCCCTACCGACTGGGAACTGATGCTGGGCACGATGACCCCCACCTGACGCACCTTGCCGGTGCGCAGGGTCTGCGCCGCAGTGTCCGGGCTGTAACCGGTCTTTTCCACTACGGCTTGTATCACGGCACGCTTCTGCTCGCTGAGGGGACCGCCGTTCAGATAGCGGCTAACCGCAGCACTGGAAACGCCTGCCAGCTTTGCAATATCACTGATGGTCATGGGGTTCTTTTCTCCGTTCCCTCTCCGGTGGCAATGTGTAAACGTTTTCATGCTTATTATAAATCCGTTTCACATTTCCCGCAAGAGGTGCAATGACCGTTTTTCTGCGGGGCTGTCTGCTGTTTTTTTGGTTGGTTTGTACAGCACAAACGTTTTTGCTTTCCGATTTACCACCAGATTTGCAAAAACGTTGCGCTTACACAAGTCCCATGCTGATGGCGCGTGCGATAAGCCCCAGCACCAGCGCTGCCAGAATAATGCCCAACACCACCCTGCTCTCGCCGCCGGTCTGCCGCTTTTTGCTGCGGGAGGCTGTGCCGCAGCTCTGCTTTGTACCAGTGCTGCGGCTGCGGGCAGACGTGCTCTGCCGTCCGGCAGTTCTTTTGGAGCTGCGGGCTTGCTGTGCGCTGCGGGGCTTGCTGCGGGCAGCAGCTTTCCCCTGCTGTGCGTTCTGCGGGCTGCTCTGGCGCGCCTTGAGGGGCTTGCCTTCGCTGCAACGGCTCAGATAGTCCTCTGCCTCGCGGTAATACTGCGCCAGCTCGTTTTCTTTAAAAGCGGTACCGGCGTAGCCTTCCTCCAAAGCCTCGATGGCTTCGTTGAACAGCAACGCCGCCTGTGCACCGTCCGCTGCAACTGCCGCATGGGCAGCTTCGTTGCGGGCGGTGCGGATGGCGTTGCAGGCATGGCGGGCGGCAGAGGGGTGTGCCGTGTTGCCCAGCAGATCCAGCGGGCGGGCAGCATCGTTCTCCGGGTCCAGCAGCACCCGCATACACAGGGTAGTGTCCAGCTGCTGCCAGCTGGTCTTGCCGGTAAGGTCCGGCATACGGTCGTAGTAGTCCGGGCTTTCCTGCTTGCGGGCGGCAATATGCTCCAACAGCGCATCCAGACTGTGTGCCCCGGGCTTACGCTCCCAGTGCCAGCGCAGCAGGCGGCGGCTGATCTCATCGCAGGCGGTCTTGATCTCAAAAGCCACCTGTAAAGCTTGTTCCGGCATGGTATCTCCTTTCTGTGCAATGCACACAAAAGGCGGAGAAGGCACGCTGCCCCCTCCGCCGGGATGGTTTATTTTACAGTACGAACTGGTAGTACACAAAGCCGCACAGTGCAATGGCTGCGCACAGAATAGCCGTGATGGGCGGCACCCAGCGGATCAGCGCTTCTGCCACGCTGTCCCGGCTGTCCTCGTACTCCTCGTCCTCCTCCATGGGCTCGGGCTGCCGTACCGGAGCCGGACGACGGGCAGCGGCGGGCATCACGCGGGTGCCCTCGTCTGCCGCAGCAGCGCCGGAAAGCGGTGCGCGGGCAGAGGCATCCAGCACCCGGGTAGGCTCCGCGATGGGCTGGATGGGGGCAGCCTTCGGCTGGTATGCCGGGGCTCCCATGACCCGGGTGGGCTCCTCTACGGGCGCTGCCGGGGCGGCAGGGGCTGCACCCACGATGCGGGTAGGCTCCTCCACCGCAGCGGGCGCTGCGGGAGCCGCCGGGGCGTTGAGGGGCATTTCCATCTCGTCTGCCGGGGCGGCAGGCTGCAGCAGGGTGTTCAGCGCATTTTGCAGCAGGATACGGTCGCAGCCGCACTCAGAGCAGTAAACGGTGTCCTCCTCGGTGGGGTGGAAGGCACCGCAGGCGCAGTACCAGCCGTTCTCGAACACCTGCGGCTGGTACTTGAGCCCGGCGCGGTTCATGCGGGCTTCCAGCGCCTTTTGCAGCTCCGGGGCCAGACGGCGGGGTGCAGGCAGGCGCACGCGCTTGATGCCGTCCAGATGCACCACGCGCTTGCCGTTGTACACATTGCACAGCGAAACATCCACGCTGGTGATGGCCTTTGCCGTGATGAACACGGCATCGTCCTGCCCGAACAGCTCGCCGGGCTTTACCTGAAGATCCCGGTACTCGAACTTATCCTCGCACAGGATCACACCGTCCACGCCCTTGCACTTAAAGTGGATCTCCAGTGCGGTCAGGGTCACGCGGGAAATATTCTTGAATGTCAGGCAGACAGCGTGCTCACCGCTGACATCTCCCTTGAGCAGTTCCACACAGACGAACTGCACCGGGCTGCCGGGGGTATAGTAGTTTGCGCGGGTCTGTGCGACCGGGTTAAAATTTTCCTCCACGATGCTCGCTCCTTTCCTTAAAAAGCTTAGTTCTGCTGCTCCGGGGCGTCCGGCTGCGGCATTTCCGTCTGGGCAGGCTCGGCCTGCTCGGCGGGTTCGGCACGCTCAGCAGTCTGGGCAGTCTCTACGGCCTGCACCGGGGCAGGCTGCACGGTCTGGTCGGGCTGTGCCTGCTCAGGCTTTGCATCCTCGCAGGGAGGCAGGGTTCCGCCGGCCATAATGGTGTTGAACTGCTCCTCGTTGAGCTTTTCGCGCTCCATCAGCGCCTTGGCCAGTGCATGGAGCTGGTCGATGTGCTCCGTCAGGGTGCGGCGGCAGGTCTCGTAGGCCTCGTCGATGATATCGCGGGTCTCGCTGTCGATCTCGGCAGCGGTGGTCTCGCTGTAACCCTTGCCCTGACCAAAATCGCGGCCAAGGAAGGTCTCCTCCTGGGAGGTACCGTAGACCACAGGACCCAGACGCTCAGAGAAGCCGTAGCGGGTGATCATCTGGCGGGCAATGTTGGTGGCCTGCTGCAGGTCATTGGAGGCACCGGTGGAGATGTCCTCCAGGATCAGCTGCTCGGCCACGCGGCCGCCCAGGCTGGACACGATGTCCTCAAACATCTCACCCTTGGTCACATAGCTGCGATCCTTCTCGGGCAGATACATGGTATAGCCACCGGCCTGACCGCGCGGGATGATGGTGATCTCGTGCACACGGGGATGATGCTTGCAATAGAAGCCTGCCACGGCGTGACCGGCCTCGTGGTAGGCGGTGAGCTTTTTCTCCTCCGGGGTGACTACGCGGCTCTTCTTCTCGGGGCCAGCCATCACCTTCATGGAGGCTTCCTCGATATCTTCCATGGTAATGGCCTTGCGGTTGCGGCGGGCTGCCAGCAATGCGGCCTCGTTGACAAGGTTCTCAAGGTCTGCACCGGCAAAACCGGCGGTGCGCTGGGCAATGACTTTCAGGGAGACGTCCGGCGCAAGGGGCTTGTTGCGGGTATGCACCTTCAAAATTTCCTCGCGTCCCTTGACATCCGGCAGACCCACATAGACCTGACGGTCGAAACGGCCGGGGCGCAGCAGCGCCTTATCCAGAATGTCGGCACGGTTGGTGGCAGCCATGACGATGATGCCATCGTTGGCCTCAAAACCGTCCATCTCCACCAGCAGCTGGTTCAAAGTCTGCTCGCGCTCATCGTGACCGCCGCCCAGACCTGCGCCGCGCTGACGGCCCACGGCGTCGATCTCATCAATGAAGATGATGCAGGGCATGGTCTTTTTGGCCTTATCGAACAAATCACGCACGCGGGATGCGCCCACGCCAACGTACATCTCCACAAAGTCAGAACCGGAGATGGAGTAGAAGGGCACTCCGGCCTCGCCTGCACAGGCACGGGCCAGCAGGGTCTTACCGGTACCCGGAGGGCCCACCAGCAGCACGCCATGGGGGATGCGGGCACCCAGTGTATTGAACTTATCCGGGCTCTTGAGGAACTCCACAACTTCCTTGAGTTCCTCTTTTTCCTCGTCCTCACCGGCTACATCGGCAAAAGTTGCAGTCTTTTTGTTCTCGTGCTCGTCCTTCACCTTGGCCTTGCCTACGTTCATGATGCCGCCGCCACCGGCGCCGCCGCGCATCATGGAGAACAGCAAAAAGCCGGTGCAGCCCAGCATGGCCAGATAGAACAGGATCTCCATCCAGGGGATGGTCTCCTTGGCGGGCACATAATCGTACACCATGGGCGCATCGGGGTTGGCTGCATCGTACTGGGCGATGTAGTCCGACACATGATCCACGAACATCCGGGCGTAGGGCAGCTTATAGCTGACCGTCTCGGTGCCGTCATCGTTCTTCTTAACCCCGGTGGGGGCAGAGGAAGAAGAGGACAGCAAGCCGGAAAGCAGCCCGCCCGTAGACTGGGTGGTGGTCTGCTCGGCAGCGTTGGGCAGCTCCTGTTCGCCCTCCTTCAGGGTCATGGTGATCACGCCGGTATTCAGATCCAGCGAGAATTTGGTGACCTGATTGCTCTCAAAATAGTGTACCACTGTGGAATATGCCATGGAGGAGCCGCTGGTACTGCTGCCGGTGCCTCCCAGCACCGACCACACCATCAGCACGGCTGCCAGCGCAATGGCGATCACCAGCGGATTGAAACGGGGTTTCTTCGGTTGCAAAAAAATCAACTCCAGTTCTGGATTTTTATAATGGACACGTTACTTCGTGTAGACCTCGGGCTTCAGCACGCCGACATAGGGCAGGTTGCGGTACTTTTCATCGTAGTCGAGGCCATAGCCCACCACAAACTCGTCCGGCACCTGAAAGCCCTCGTAATCCGGCTGGATGTCGGCCTTGCGGCGGCTGGGCTTATCCAGGATGGTGCAGATCTTAACGGAGTTCGGGTTGCGCATCTTGAGCATGGGCACAAGGTTGGACAGGGTGACGCCGGTATCCAGAATATCCTCCACGATCAGCACATCCTTGCCGGACAGGTCGCCATCCAGATCCTTGATGATCTTGACCAGACCGCTGGTGGTGGTGTTGCTGCCGCCGTAGCTGGAGACCACCATAAAGTCGATATTGCAGGGGATGCTCACAGCCCGCATCAGGTCGGCCATAAAGACCACCGAGCCCTTGAGGATAGACACCAGCACCAGATTTTTACCGGCATAGTCCCGGCTGATCTGAGCGCCCAGCTCTGCCACCTTGGCCTTCAGCTGCTCTTCGCTGACCAGAACGGTCTTGACATCATCGTGCATACTCATTTGTTTTTTCCTCCTGTGTTTCGATCTCTGCATTCAAGTGCAGGACCCATCTGCTTTCCGCGTCCGGTGCAAGGCCATCGGCAAAGCCTTCCCCACACACCCATAAAATTTCGCTTCCGCTGGCCAGCAGCGGCAGCGTATCCCGCAGGTCGTTCGGGACACCGGCCTCGTTCATCCACTTTCGCAGCGGCTTGCTCAAGCCCCGCCCCGCAGGCCGGAAACGATCCCCCGGCTGTCGGGCGCGCAGAACAAGATCAGTGTACAACGTAGTTATTCTAGCATAATCCGCCCGATTTTTTAAGTCCTTTTTATGAACGACTTGTATTTTTTCTTCAAAATCGGCTGTTAACAGCTCCGCTTTCCCCTTCCAGCCCCCGCACAGCCGGAATTCCGGCTGTTTTTCGGGCAAAAAGGGCACTTGCTGCGGCGCTCTCTCCGTCTGACTGGGCCGCGCTTGCGGCAGTGTTTCCTGCCGCAGACAGCCGTTTCCGGCGCAAAAGCGCACCTGCCCGGTCAGCTGTACTGCGCCGCTGCCCTGCCGTACCACGGCACACAGCAGCTGCACATATTTTTCCTCTGCATCCCGCACCGGAGCCACAAGGCTGTGCAGTGCAGTTTCCAGCAGCAGCGGGTCTGCCGCCTGCAAAGGTGCCAGCTGCCATGCCGGTGCTGCGCCGGGCAGCCGTGCCGCCGCCAGAAGCTTTGCAGCCCCGGCAGCAAGGTAGGCGTCTGCCCGCGCGGCCTTTTCACAGAACCGCGCCAGATTCTGCACCGCCGCCGCGTTGGTGCTTTCCAGCGCAGGCAGGGCGCTGTGGCGCAGCCGGTTGCGGGCGTAGGCATCGGTGTCGTTAGTCTCATCGGTGACCCACGGCTGCCCCGCCGCCCGGCAGACGGCCTCGGTCTCGGCGCGGCTCAGGCAGAGCAGCGGGCGCAGGTAGCACCCGCGCCTTGGCCGGATGCCGCCCGCACCGTGCAGCCCGGTGCCCCGCGCCAGACGCAGCAGCAAGGTCTCAGCCTGGTCATTTGCAGTATGGGCCGTGGCGATGGCATCTATCCCCTGCCCCTGCAGCTGCGCAAAGGCCGTGTAGCGCAGGCGGCGCGCCCAGTCCTCCCCGGCGTGCGCCGGGGGCGGAGCAAGCTCTGCCGCATGGAACACCCGCAGCGGCACGCCCAAGCGGGCGCATTCTGCCCGCACAAAGGCCTCGTCCCGGTCGGCACTCTGCCCGCGCAGGCCGTGATTCACATGGCAGGCAGAGAGCGTATAGCCGAACCTTGGCTGCAGCTGCCGCAGCAAAAGCAGCAGCGCCATGCTGTCCGCCCCGCCGGAGACTGCCGCCGCCAGCCGCAGCGGTGCGCCGGGCTGCAAAAGCCCCTCCCGGGTGCAGAAATCCTCCACCCGGGCAAGAATCACGGTATCCATCAGCGCTTGAAGTCCACATCCATAAAGCGGGTGTGGGCACCATCCCAGCCCAGCGGCACGGTGCTGGTCTCGCCGTGACGGTTCTTTGCCACGATGCACTCGGCGGTATCGGCATCCACCTCGGCACCGTCCGGGTTCTGGCTAGCGTAGTAGGAATCACGGTACAGGAACAGAACGCAGTCTGCATCCTGCTCGATGGAACCGGAGTCGCGCAGGTCCGAAAGCTGCGGGCGGTGGCTGGAGTTGTTGCCCTGCTTTTCCACTGCACGGGACAGCTGGCTCAGCGCGATGATGGGCACGTTCAGTTCCTTGGCCATGATCTTCAGGTTCCGGGTGATGGAGCTGATTTCCTGCACGCGGTTCTCGCTGCGCTGGCCAGTGGTCATCAGCTGTAAATAGTCGATGACGATCAGGCCCACGTTGGGGCGGGCAGGGTCCTGATTCACCCGGCGGATCTTCGCCTTCATCTCGGTGATGGTAATGCCGGAGGTATCGTCCATATAGATCGGTGCATCGTGCAGTTTTTCAGTAGCCAGCGCCAGATACTCCCAGTCCTCGGCGCGCAGTGCACCGGTGCGGAAGGCCTGACTGTCGATACCTGCCTCCGACGAGAGGATACGGTTGGTCAGCTGCTCCTTGGTCATTTCCAGGCTGAAGATGGCCACCGGCACCTTTTGCTGCATGGCCACGCGGGTGGCGATGTTCAGCGCAAAGCTGGTCTTGCCCATACCGGGACGGGCTGCCAGAATGACCAGATCGCCGCGGCCAAGGCCGGTAAGCACGGTATCCAACAGACGGAAGCCGGTAGGGATGCCCTTGTACTTATCCGCATCCGGGCCGCTGATCTTTTGCAGGTTGGTCAGCGTTTCCACCATGCTGGAGGAAAGCGGGGTCAGGGCGCTGGAATCGCGGCCGGAGCGGATCTCGTAGATGCGCTGCTCGGCGTTTTCCAGCAGAAGGTCGGCGTCCGGCTCGTCCCCGGCGTCCTGCAGGATGTCCTTGGCGACCCCCATCAGCTGACGCACCAGATATTTTTCCTGCACGATCTGGGCGTAAGCCTTTACGTTGGAGATGCTGGGCACCGTTTCCGCCAGACCGGTCAGGTAGATCTTGGCTTCGTCTGCACTGGGGAACACACCATCGGACACCACTGCATCCAGCAGAGTGACAAAGTCGATGGTCTGGTCGTTGGTAAACAGGCGCAGCATCTCGGTCCAGATCTGGGCGTTCTGCCGGGTGTAGAACATTTCCGGCTTGATGATCTCCACCAGATCGGTCAGGGTGTCGGGCTTGAGCAGCACCGCGCCCAGCACGCTCTGCTCCGCCTGCATATTGTAGGGCAGATTGATGCCCACGCTCTCCAGATTCAGTTCATTGGAATAACGTCGTTCGTTCGGCATAGTAGTTTGTCCTTATCCAAAATCCAAAGCATCCTGTAAAGCCAAAAAGCGCCCCCTGCTGTGAGGGGGCGCAAACGGCACACAGATCAGGCCTGTTCCACTTCCACCTGAATCTTGAAGGAAGCCACGACGCCAACATACAGACGGACCTTGCCGTTGAACACGCCGGCATCCTTGATGTCCTTGGTCTCCAGCTCGATCTTCTTTTTGTCGATGGGTGCACCTGCCAGCGCAGCCAGTGCCTCGGCAACTTCCTTGCCGGTCACCTTGCCGTGCAGACGGCCGGATGCGCCGCCCTTAGCCTTGATGGTCACGGTCTTGCCTTCGATCTTGGCAGCCAGAGCCTTGGCGGCTGCCACATTCTCGGCCTCGTGGAAATCGGCTGCGGCCTCCTTGCCGCGGGCCATGTTCACAGCGCTGGCATCTGCCACAGCGGCCAGCTTGCGCGGGAACAGGTAGTTGCGGGCGTAGCCGTCGGAGACCTCGTGGATCTCGTCCTTCTTGCCGATGCCCTTGATATCCTGCTTCAGAATCACTTTCATGATAGTATCCCTCACTTCTCACCGGAAAACCGGTGCAGTCTTATGGTAATAGTATAGCGCATTTGTCGTTTTTGGGCAAGAGGAAGCGGGGCAGCATTTCAAATGTCCTCCGCTGCACACCTACCCCCTCAGTCGCCTGCGGCGACAGCTCCCCCAAGGGGACGCCTTTTTGCGGCGGCAAACCGGGGCAGTTACGCTCTTTACCCCAGTTCCTTTGCGGCCACGTCCAGCGCTACCTCGATGACCTTGTCCATGTCGTAGTACTTATACTCGCCCAAACGGCCGCCGAAGATCACGCCCGGCTCGGTATCGGCCAGCGCCTTGTACTGTGCATACAGAGCACCGTTCTTCTCGTCGTTGACGGGATAGTAGGGCTCGTCGCCTTTTTTCCACTCGGCGCTGTACTCCCGGCTGATGACGGTCTTGGGCTGGGTGCCGAACTCGAAGTGCTTGTGCTCGATGATGCGGGTATAGGGGGTCTCGGCATCGGTGTAGTTGACCACCGCGTTGCCCTGATAGTTGTCGGTGTCCAGCACCTCGGTCTCAAAGCGGACGCTGCGGTACTGCAAAGCACCCAGACGGTAGCCGAAGTAGGCATCTATCGGGCCGGTGTAGACCACCTTCTCAGCCAGTGCGTCCAGCGCAGCCTTTTCGGCCAGATAATCCACGTTCAGGCGCACCTCGGTATCGGCAAGCATCTTTTCCACCATGGCGGTGTAGCCCCCATTGGGGATGCCCTGATACAGGGCGTTGAAGTAGTTATCGTCGTAGGTGAAGCGCACCGGCAGGCGCTTGATGATAAAGGCAGGCAGCTCGGTGCAGGGGCGTCCCCACTGCTTGCCGGTATAGCCCTTGATGAGTTTTTCGTAGATATCGGTGCCCACAAGGCTGATAGCCTGCTCCTCCAGGTTCTGCGGGTCGGTGATGCCCGCAGCGGCCTTCTGCTCCTCGATCTTGGCCTTGGCTTCGGCAGGGGTCACAACGCCCCACATCTTGTTGAAGGTGTTCATGTTGAAGGGCAGGTTGTAGATCTGGCCGTGGTA
>ERZ870052.61-NODE-61-length-35347-cov-8.077119_pt1 | contig 35347 bp, 22 predicted proteins | sample MGYA00520889_ERZ870052 | MGnify/ENA primary metagenome ERZ870052 (study PRJEB32232, sample SAMN07284988) | human gut metagenome | biome: human-associated habitat; material: feces | host: Homo sapiens | place: Tanzania | collected 2014-08-14 ...
GACACCGTGACTTCGCCGACTTTTGCCATAGTCAACGAGTATGAATCCGACAAACTCGAATACCCTATCTACCACTTCGACTTCTACCGTATCAAAAAACTTGAAGAAGTTTACGACATGGGATACGAAGACTATTTCTATGGCGGTGGGGTATGCTTCATAGAATGGCCGGAACTTATCGAGGACCTTCTGCCCGAAGATACAATAAAAGTGGAGATTAAGGAGAATACGGACGGAACAAGAACTGTATCCTTCTAACCCTGCTTCCCTACAACAACCCTATAAAGAAGAGCAATAATGAACTCTGATTTGCAGAAACAAGATGAAACATTCATGAGAAAGGCTCTCGCCGAAGCGCAAGCCGCATTCGAAGAGGGCGAGATTCCTGTCGGGGCTGTCATTGTATGCCAAGGGCGCATAATATCAAGAGCACACAATCTTACCGAGACATTGACCGACGTTACAGCCCATGCCGAAATGCAGGCAATAACAGCTGCGGCAAATGCTCTCGGAGGCAAATATCTGACAGACTGCACCCTATACGTAACGGTAGAGCCTTGTCCCATGTGTGCCGGTGCCATCGGATGGGCACAGATTCCACGTGTCGTATATGGAGCAAGCGATGAAAAGAGGGGCTTCCATAAGTTCGCACCCAACGTTCTCCATCCCAAAGCAACTGTAACAAGCGGCATCTTGGAGGAGGAATGCAGAGCACTTATGCAGGACTTCTTCAAAAGCAGAAGATAACACAAATAGTTTTAGCAAATAAAAAAGCGTATGCATTGTGCACACGCTTTTTTTATTTGTAATCATTTGGGCTGAGACATTACAGCAGAGCCTCAAACTTCTTCTGGATAGCAGACTTGGACTGTCCGCCAACGAGACGGTCAACGACCTCACCATTCTTGAAGAACAAGATTGTAGGAATGTTACGAACGCCGAACTCCATCACGATATCATCGTTCTCCTCAACGTCGCACTTACCTACAACAATCTTGCCGTCGTATTCCTCGGCAAGTTTCGACACGATAGGAGCTATCATGCGGCAAGGACCACACCATGTTGCCCAAAGGTCTACCACCAATGGCAGAGAGCCATTCTTATACTGCTCGATGTTCTCGTTTGTGATTTTTACTTCCATTTTTCCTAATTTTTATTGGGTTTATTATTTATTGTTATATATATCGCTAATGATTTATCAATAATGCAAAGCTGATAATTTTTTAATATCAAAGTTTGTGCCAAATACTTGCAACAGCGCCTCCTGCTATTAGTTAATTGCATAGCGCACACTTTGATGCTCGCCTACTTGCTTGTCCATCTCGTCGAGGAATGTCAGTAGTTTCTTGTTGACATCCACCGCTACATTGCGACAGAACATCTCGATATTGGTGTTGTGCTCGATATCGTGAATGTTAAAGTAAAGCGGCACCTGACCCGTATTGCTGCGCAACATCGTCTCGAGGTCGGTCATGCACGAGTCGGCAAACAAGGTAGAGTCGATGTATATGGTAAACTTGTCTATCGACTTGTCCTTTACATCGCTTAAGAACTCTATCTTCTTTATCACCAAATCATAGGCGTCGGGGTTGTTGCGGAAGCGTTGCTGACATTTTGCTGTGATGTAGACTGGATATTCCTCTTGCAACATACTCTGCCATTTTGTCCACTCCTCACCAAATAGTGCTATCTCGCCAGCGCCTTCAAAGTCTTCGATAGTGACAATACCGAAGGGTTTATTGGTCTTGGTCCAACGCGACGACACGGATGTAACGATGCCGCCAAACGACAGTTCCTCAAACTTAGACAGTTCTTTTTTGTCCATCTCGCGCCCTATTTGCGTACACTTAAGGTTGCACATATGGTTAAGCACTACGGCATAATCGTCAAGCGGATGCGCAGAAAGATAGATGCCTACAAGTTCGCGTTCCTTCTTAAGCAGTTCCATTGTGCTCCAAGGCTCAACTGTTGGTATTGGCGGAGTTGTTATCTCCACGCCCCCCATATCGCCAAATAGCGAGTTCTGCATAGACGACTGTTCCGACTGATATACCTGTCCGTATCTTAGAAGAGTTTCTACAAATGTGTCGCCCTTGGCATTAAGGCCGAAGTATTGCTCGCGGCGTATGCCAAACGAATCGAATCCACCACTAAGGGCTAACGACTCCATTGCCTTACGGTTAACGGCTGAAAGGTTGACACGCTGAACAAAGTCGAAGATGTCTTTATAAGGTCCATTCTTCTCGCGCTCGGCTATAATGTTGACAGCAGCAGCATCGCCCATGCCTTTGATAGCTGATAGGCCGAATCGCACCTCACCCTTCTTGTTAGCCGAGAACTTGCGCTGACTCTCGTTGACATCGGGTCCAAGACACGGAATACCCATAGACTGGCACTCAGACATTAGCTTTGTAATCTTCGTTATGTCGCTAATGCATCGGCTCATATTGCCCGCCATGAATTCGGCAGGATAATGTGCCTTGAGATAGGCTGTCTGGTATGCCACCCACGAATAGCATGTGGCGTGCGACTTGTTGAAAGCGTACGAAGCAAACTTCTCCCAGTCGGCCCATATCTTCTCAAGTATTTTCGGGTCGTGTCCATTCTTCTTTCCACCCTCAATGAATTTTGGCTTCATTGCATCAACAATGGCCTTCTTCTTCTTACCCATAGCCTTACGCAAAGCATCCGATTCGCCTCGGGTGAAGTTGGCAAGTTGTCGCGACAGAAGCATCACCTGCTCCTGGTACACAGTAATGCCGTAGGTGTCCTTGAGGTATTTCTCCATGCAAGGGATGTCGTACTTAATCTCTTCCTTGCCGTTCTTACGGGCAATGAACGAGGGGATGTAATCCATAGGTCCCGGACGATAAAGGGCGTTCATGGCTATAAGGTCCTCGAAAACAGTAGGCCTTAGTTCGCGCAGATACTTCTGCATACCAGCCGACTCAAACTGGAATGTACCTATTGTACGTCCCTCCTGATACAGCTTGTATGTAAGTTCATCGTCGATAGGAATCGTGTCAAGGTCTAATGTGAAGCCTTGTGTCAGACGGATGTTCTCTACAGTCTCTTTCATGATAGAGAGAGTAGACAGTCCGAGGAAGTCCATCTTGATAAGACCTGTCTCCTCGATAACATGTCCGTCGTACTGAGTTGCAAGCAACTTGTGTCCTGGGTCGCTCTTGTCCTCGGCTGTAGATACAGGCACCCACTCGCTTATTGCATCGCGGCAGATAATAGTACCACACGCATGTATACCCGTACCACGCACGGTACCCTCAAGCATCTTGGCATATTTAATAGTATTTGCCAACAACGGGTTGGCACTTGCCTCGGCATCGCGCAATTCGGGTACACACTTAATGGCATTAGGAAGATTCATCTTCAGACCATCAGGTAGTTTGTCGGGGATTGCCTTACACAAACGGTTGCTGATATCAAGCGGCAACTTCTCCACACGGGCTACGTCCTTAATGGAGTTCTTTGTAGCCATGGTACCATAAGTAATAATGTGTGCCACCTTATCGTGTCCGTACTTATCCTCTACCCATTCCAGCACCTTGCCACGTCCATCATCGTCGAAGTCGGTATCAATATCAGGAAGGGAGATACGGTCTGGGTTAAGGAAACGTTCGAACAGCAAGTCGTACTTAATAGGGTCTATCTTTGTAATACCAAGACAATAAGCCACTACCGAACCGGCAGCCGAACCACGTCCAGGTCCTACCATAACGCCAAGTTCATCACGTGCCGAGTTGATAAAGTCTTGCACAATAAGGAAGTAGCCTGGGAAACCCATGGTTTTCATAATATGCAACTCAAACTTTATACGCTCGTGCACCTCGTCGGTAAGCGGGTCGCCATAAAGTTTCTTTGCTCCATCGTAGGCAAGTTTGGCAAGATAGTCGGCCTCGAACTTTATTCTATACAGCTTGTCAAGTCCGCCAAGCTTCTTTATTTTCTTCTCGGCATCCTCGTGCGACATAATCTCGTTGCCATTCTCGTCGGTAGTAAACTCGCGGAACAATTGCTCTGGAGATATGCGCTTACGGGTTTCTTCCTCGGTGCCAAACTCCTCAGGAATGGGGAAGAACGGCATGATAGGCGCATGGTCGATGGAATAAAATTCCACCTTGTCCAATATCTCAAGAGTGTTGCTCAAGGCTTCGGGCACATCAGAGAAGATAGCGTTCATCTCCTCACGTGTCTTAAACCACTCTTGCTTTGAGTATAGCATACGGTTAGGATCGTCAAGATCCTTACCAGTAGCAAGACATAGAAGATGGTCGTGAGCCTCAGCATTTTCCTGGTCAACAAAGTGGCAGTCGTTGGTACATACAAGCTTTATGCCGTACTCATGCGCAAGACTGATAAGTTCCTTATTGGCTCGCTGCTGCAAAGGGAAGGTTTCGCGGTTGGCACGCTGATGAGGGTCTTTCACCTCATGTCGTTGAAGCTCCAGATAATAATCGTCGCCAAATACACGCTTATACCACTCCAAAGCCTCGCGTGCTCCAGCCATATCGCCCTTTAATATCTTTGAGGGAACCTCGCCTGCAATACAAGCCGAGCATACAATAAGGTCTTCATGATACTTCTCCAAGTCCTCACGGTCGGTACGTGGTCGCATATAATAGCCGTCTACCCAAGCACGCGAAACAAGCTTGATAAGATTCTTGTAGCCTTTATAGTTCTTGGCAAGAACAATGAGGTGATAGCCACCCATGTCGCCCTTCTCCTTAACGCGGTCTGACTTGCGGCGGTGTGCCACGTACATCTCGCATCCAAAGATAGGCTTGAAAGGTTCTTTGCCCTCATCCTTCAGCTTGCCGTTAATCTTATTGCAGTAGTTGTACAGCTCTTTTACGCCAAACATGTTGCCGTGATCGGTAATGGCCATACCGCGCATGCCGTTGGCCACAGCCTTGTCTACAATCTTCTGCACGGGCGATTGTCCGTCAAGAATGGAATAGTAGGTGTGAACGTGTAGATGAATAAAATCTTCCATGTAGTGCGAAAACTTCTTTTTTTGTTTTGAAGTACAAAGATACAGAAAGTTATTGAAATATCTAACAATTTATAAGTTACAAGATATGAATATTGTGCGTAGCAGTGAAGAAACATTAAAAAATTTGTCATTTCCATAAAAAACAGCTATCTTTGCACAGATATCCCGTGTCTATGCAACACAAGTAAAAAATAAACTTGTTACCACGACACATAATTAAAGAATTAATACGAAAATCAAAACAAGCCTAACCCCACTAAATCAACAAATGATCAAAAGAATTAAGAAACTAAAGAAAATACGTCTTCACCGTGAAGGCACAGACACTCTCGTATATGGCTTCATCGCAATTGCTGCCATAGCCTTACTGCTTTGGCGCTTTTTGGACAACAAGGCTCCTTTCTGGTGCTTTACTGCCGTTATGGGTACTGTCTACTGCATTGTTATCAACTTCTTCCGCTGCCCTATCCGCTACTTTCCGCAAGAAGACACCGACAAGATTGTTGTTGCACCTGCCGATGGACGAGTTGTAGTAATTGAGGAAGTGGACGAGGATACTTACTTCCACGAGCGTCGTATTATGGTGAGCATCTTCATGAGCCTATTCAACGTACACGCCAATTGGTTCCCTGTTGACGGAAAGGTTAAGTTGGTGGCACACCACAACGGAAACTTCCACAAGGCTTGGTTGCCAAAGGCAAGCGAGGAGAACGAACATGCCGACGTAATAATAACAACACCCGAAGGCACAGACATTCTATGCAGACAGATAGCAGGTGCTGTGGCACGACGCATTGTTACATATGCCAAGGAAGGTGAAGAATGTTATATCGACGAGCATCTCGGATTTATCAAGTTCGGCTCACGTGTAGACGTGTACCTGCCATTAGGCACTGAGATATGCGTAAAAATGGGTCAAGCCACCACTGGCGACCAGACTGTTATAGCAAAGCTTAAGTAAAAGACACAGCCGAAACAGTAATAATATATCGTAACAAATAACACGAAATTCGAATTATGGCAAACTTAATAACTCGCAACATACCAAACACCCTCACCTGTTGCAATCTCATATCAGGATGCATAGCAACAGTCTTTGCACTTTGCGGAGACACAAAGCTTGCACTATTATGGATTGTTATGGGCGCCGTATTCGACTTCTTCGACGGCATGAGCGCACGTCTCTTTAGTGTTAGCTCGCCTATCGGTAAGGAGCTTGACTCTCTTGCCGACGACGTAACCTTTGGTGTTGCGCCGGCAGCAATTGTTTTCAACCAACTATCCATATTAGAGTATCCATCGATACTTGCACCCGTGAGCGCATATGTGCCCTACTTTGCCTTCGTAATGGCGGCATTCTCGGCAATACGCCTTGCCAAGTTTAACCTTGACACCAGACAGACTACCTCGTTCATTGGACTGCCTACTCCTGCCAACGCACTCTTTTGGGGTTCGCTGCTTGTATCGCAGAGCGATTTTATTGAATCGTCTCCGCTAATGATCCCAGCCTTATTGGTTATGGTTTGCATCAGCAGTTGGCTTATGGTATCAGAGATTCCGATGTTCGCCCTAAAGTTTAAGCAATGGGGATGGAAGGGCAACGAGCTACGCTACTCGTTCATCATCTTCTCTGTACTAATGATAGTATGGCTGGGGTTACTTGAGAGTTTTTGGGTAATCATAGCTTGGTATTTCATCATCTCTTGCATTGACGACTTGATTGTCGCAAGCAAGAAAAAATAAAAAATGGCATAGTGTTTGTCCATATAAACATAGCAAGCAATTATCAACCATTTAAAGAAACAACTAAGGCAAAATATGTTATGGCTATATTCGGACTACTCTTAAAATCAATATTCCTCGTAGCTCTGCTCGTGGCAGTATTCATCATTGGCGTAATGGTATATATGTATATGCGCGTCAAGCAAATGGCTCGCCACTTTACGGCACAAGGCAAAGCTGCCAACGGGGCTTCGGCTGGCAGACATACAACATCTGCTGGCAATGGTTCGACATGGAGCAATTCATCATCAACCAATAACAGCCGTACAAACAGCAGTTCAAGAACTACAACAGACAGTTCGCAAACATCTGACGTCTATGAAGAACTCTACGACGAGCGCCCCGCACAACAGGCAAACCGCAAGATATTCGGCAAGGACGAGGGCGACTATGTAGACTTTGAAGAGGTTTAATTGTTTATTTTTATCTGCCATCTGCAACCTTTATCAAGAAAGCGTTGTAATGTGTGCTGATATATATATAAATGATTGCAGGGTTGCAAATGAGGCTGTATATAGCGCTTCATTTGCAACCTTTTTTTTTATTCCTTGGGGTCGTACAATTTATGGTTTTACGGATATGTATCTACAACAAAATACCTACATTTCGGTATTGCGAAAAACACAAAACTATGATACCTTTGTTCATTGAAATACAACGAGTTATATTGTTAAACCGACAAGTTGTCAAGCAATGAGGAATGCAATAACATTATTACTTTTTTTGATAATATCGGCAGCAGCAACGGCCAACGACGGACGATTTAGAGTGTCAGGACGTGTACTCGACGACCACACTACGCAACCTCTTTCGTACGCCATTGTTAAGGTATTAAATCTTGAGCTGTGGGCAACAACCGATGCCAACGGCATATTCTGCATTGAGAATGTGCCCCAAGGACCAACCGCTATTGAGGTAAGGACTTTGGGATATATCACCAGAACCTTACAATTCAACCTTAACCACAACACCGACCTTAAGAATATCCGACTTAAAGAAGAGAATCTTAGTATTCCAGGCGTAGAGGTTACAGCACGCAAGAGATCGACAATAGGAACCACAACCTATTCTATCGACCGTACAACACTTGACCACTCGCAGGCCCTATCGCTTAACGACATTATGTCGCTGTTGCCTGGCGGACAGACCGTAAATTCAACACTTATGGACGACTCGCGTATGGCCCTGCGCTCAAATTCGGGCGAAAGAGGCAACGCTGCATTCGGCACAGCTATCGAGATAGATGGGGTGCGCCTTAACAACAACGCAAGCATGAGCGAGACACAGTCGGCGTCAACCCGCAACATATCCACATCCAACATCGAAAGCATTGAGGTGATAGCCGGAATACCCGGTGTTGAGTATGGCGACATTAGCAACGGCGTGGTTAAGGTCAATACCCGCCGCGGACATACACCATGGATTGTGGAGGCAGTCACTAATCCGTACACACGTCAGGTGGCGCTTAGCAAGGGCTTGGCATTGGGACACAACGCCGGAACGCTGAACTTCTCGGTTGAGCACGCACGCTCCTTCACCGATATTGCATCGCCCTACACCGCATATAGCCGCAACATCTTGTCGGCTACCTACAATAAGGTATTCAGGCTAAAAGGCTCGAGCCTTAACCTTACCGCAGGGATTACGGGCAACATCGGTGGCTACAACTCAAAGGCAGACCCCGATGCTTTCCGCGACACCTACCAGCGCCAACGAGACAATCAGCTACGTGCCAATATACAAATAGACTGGCAGTGCAACACCCTACGCTCAGGAATATTCAATGTGGCTCTACAGGCTGCCTTCTCAACTGCAGACAGACGCTCAGAAAACTATACCAACACATCGTCCTCTTCTACCCAAGCCTACCTACATACCCTTAGCGACGGCTATGCCATAGCCAAGGACTATGTCGACGGCATGGGCACGGGCAGCATAATACTTGGTCCGACTGGCTATTGGTATGTGCGCTCCTTCAACGACCAAAAGCCGCAGACCCTGCAACTTAAGCTTAAAGGCGAGTGGACACGGCGCATATTTGGAGCGGCAAACAAGCTTACATTGGGAGCCGAGTTCAACTCAACCCGCAATAACGGACAAGGCACATATTACGACGATATGCGCCTGGCTCCCACATGGCGACCTTACGACTACAGCTCCCTTCCCACAATGCACAACCTTGCTGTATTTCTTGAGGAACGGCTTACGGTAGGTCCACTGATGATTGTTGGTGGACTGCGCGACGACATCACAATGATAAGCGGTTCCAACTACGGAACCGCAGCGAGCCTGTCGCCACGATTCAACATACGCTATAATATAATAAAAGGTAGAAAGGCGTCGCTCACGGCACATGCCGGATATGGCAAAAGCGTCAAGCTGCCTTCGTTCCAAGTGCTTTATCCAGCCGACACATATACCGACCGACTTGTGTTTACCCCTGGCTCCACTGCCGACGGCAAGGCATACTACGCCTACTACACCAATGTGCAACGTGCCATATACAACGACCGCCTTAAGTGGCAACACTCCAATCAGGTTGAGGCAGGCTTGGATGCAAGCATTGGCAAGACACGATTAAGCGTTTCGGCATTCTGGAGCCGCACGTACAATCCATACCAAACTTTGAACGTGTATACTCCTTTTGCCTACAACCAAACGTCGCAATCGGCTCTTGAGGGATGTGGTATTGCCGTCGCCGACCGCATATATAACGTCAACCCTATAACTGGTGTGGTAAGCGTAACGTCAGCTACCAACGGCAATACCGTTACTCTGCCCTATTCCACCCGTCATACGTACACCGCAAACCGACAGTATGTAAACGGATCGCCAGTGACACGATACGGATTGGAATGGGTAGCAGAGACGCCAATCATAAGCAACAGACACACTTTTGGACTGTCGTTGCGCCTTGACGGCAAATACTACCACTACCGCGGCATAGACAACACGCTTATAGCAGGCAGTCCCAACGGTATCGGCGACCAAGCCGAAGGCTCGAATGTACAACCACTGATAGGCTATTACGTTGGCAGTAACGTTACATCAGCATCCACAGCAAGCACACCTTCAGTAAGCAATGGCATACTGGACAAGGGATGCAGCCTCAACACCACCCTTACTGCTCACATACCACGACTGCGACTAATAATGACTATGCGACTTGAGGCTACCTTGCTAAACTACCGACGCAACCTGTCGAGCAACCGCACAACCATTGCCCTTAATGAGGCTGGCGACATTACCGGTACAAAATACACGGGGCAGACCGACCATTATGTGGCTGTGTATCCCGAGTACTACTCTACATGGGACAATCCGTCGGAACGTATACCGTTTGCCGAGGCTCTGATGGCAGCCAAAGACAGCGACCCAAACCTGTACCGCCAACTGAGCAACTTGATAGTAAGAAGCAATACAGCCTACTACTTCAACCCGCAGGATGTGTCGGCATACTACTCTGCCAACTTCTCTGTAACCAAGGAGATTGGCCGCTGGGTTAGTCTGTCGTTCTATGCCAACAACTTCCTCAACAATATGGCATCCGTACGCAATTCGCAAACCGGACTAAAGACGTCGCTGTTCGACAGCGGATACATTCCAAGGTTCTACTACGGAGCGTCGGTAAGAGTGAAGCTGTAGGCTGCTGTAGATAATGATTCAGAATTTATCTGTTTAATATAATGATAATATGAACAATACAATAAAATATCCATTCGTACTTCTGCTTATGGTGCTAACCCTCTTGGCATCGTGCAGCTACGACGAGCATATAGACACCTACAACGTAGAGGTGCGGCTTAGCCAAAGCGTTGACGATGTTGCGGTGAAGATTACCAATGGCATTGGCAGTACCTTCGAGGCATCGACCGATGCCGATGGCATAGCTCGCTTCACGCTGCCTGCGGGCATATACAGCATAAGCGCGTCAAAGGTGAGCGACGACGAATACTTCCGCCATGTGTGCAACGGTGCGGTGTCCGATGTAACCATAGGCAGCACCAACACCTCTATTGAGCTACTTGTAAGCGTCACCACTTTGCAGAAGGCCAACCCTATCATTATAAAAGAACTGTATAACGGAGGTTGCCAGAAGGACGACGGATCCGGCAAGTTTGCCATAGACAAGTGCATCATATTGTACAACAACTCGTCCGAGACCGTATCGCTCGACAACGTTGGCTTCGGTATAGTCGAGCCATACAATGCCGAGGCCAACACCCACTCATTCCTCAATGGAGGCAAGCTCGACTATGCCGACAGCAACTGGATTCCAGCACTCAACGGCATCTGGTATTTCCAGCAAGGATGCACCATTGCACCCTACACCGAGCTTGTGGTAAACGTGCATGGCGCCATTGACAACACAACTACCTACAGCAACTCCATAAACTATGCCAACGCAGCCTACTACTGTATGTACGATGTGGAGGTCACAAGCAGCGATGGCGGCAAGTACAACAACACCCTGTATTATCCATCACCAGCCGACGTAATCTCCACAGACCACTATCTCAAGGCGGTGAAGTATGGCAAGGGCAATGCCTGGGCTATGAGCCAGACCTCTCCAGCAGTGATAATGTTTCGCACCGAAGGAATCACTCCAAAGCAATTCGGCGAGAACCCAGACAACATTATATACCCAACGGGCAAGGAGGGCAACATCGTGTATGCCTGTCTTAAGATGCCGCGCAGCTGGGTTATAGATGCAATGGAGGTGTACAACGCCACTGCTCTTGCCAACTGCAAGAAACGCATAACGTCCGATCTTGATACCGGCTATGCCACCCTAACCGGAGGCTACGGCCACTCTTTAATAAGAAAGGTGGAAAAGACCGTTGACGGGCATGCCATATATCAAGACACTAACAATTCAACGAACGATTTTTATGAGGCCAATTATTGTTCTCTTCGTTAGTATGCTATGGCTACCGGCTATAGCACAACGCGACTTCAAGCTTACCGAGCAGCGCAACGTATGGCTTGCATCCGGCAATGCCGCTGCACTTACTACCTTCGGCGACAGCACCATATCGCAAGCCACCCTCGCCTATCGGCACGACGGAGGCAAGCTGCATACCATGTCGGAGGGCAAGAGAGAGGATGCCTACAGTGCCGATGTGCGCTCGTACTATAGACTGTCTGCCAAGGTCGTGGCTTATGGCAGCGCCACATACAACAGGCGTTATATGTCGGGCGCAGCCGGCAGCATGCTTATGCCAACACTTAAGCTTATGCCGTTCGACCTCGTAGAAGACACATACAGCAATGCCGGTGACAAGAGTATGGAGACATTCGGCATTGATGGAGCTGTAGGTTGGAATATATGGCGCAACCTGGCGATTGGTGCACATATCGACTACACAGCCGGAACATACGCCAAGCAACGCGACCTACGCCACAGCAACACGCTTATGGATATGCACACCAGTCTGAATGCCTTCATGTCGCTGCCCCACAACAGCGGCATTGGCATAGGGATGGTGTACAGCCGCCGCACAGAGTCTATGATGTTTAAGACCTACGGCACCACCGACCAGATATACTACACGCTTATTGACTATGCCAACAATCATGGCGAGCGCGAGACCTTCGGCACAGAGGGATTCACAGACAGCAAGAACAAGTTGCCGCTGCTGTCCGAACACATTGGCGTTAGCGCCCAAGCAAAATGCAACCGTCTCTTTGCCGACATAGCATATTCCCTCCTCAACGGCTACTATGGACGTAAGTCGCAATACAGCGCATCGCACGAGCAGCACCATGGCGACAACCTCGCATTGCATCTGCGCTACGACATTATACAAAGGGCTGAGCGTCTGGTATGGATTGACCTAAGCATGACCACAGAGCGTCTTACATCCGAACGCGAGAACTATCGACGTACAACAGCCACCAACGGCACATCTGCCATATACTACGAATACTTCGAGCCTACAAAGATGGCAGATAAGGCTCAGACATACTGTTCGGCGGCGCTCAACGCCTACTGGAAACCATCGGGCAATATATACCTGTGGCACATCACGGGAGGCACCTACTACTGGACACGCCGCCAAACTGCCTACGTATACCCGGATATATACACCGCCTCGCACCACATCATAGCCCCGTTTGTCAGCGCCAGGCGCAGCCTTACCACACGAGGCGGGTCTTTATGGTCGGCAGAGGCAGGAGGCACAGCCACAATGGGCAGCTACAGACAAGCGGCAGCCCACGCTGCCATTACCTACGAGATGCCCGTAAGAGGCACGTCCATACGTCCGTCCATATCTCTGAGGTACAACTTCCGTCAAGCCACCAACGGCGACACCAAAGGACAGACACGCAACACGCTATCCATCACGGCAGCGGCAACATTCTAAAAACAACTTTAAAAATAAGAATATGAAGAAAATCTTTACACTCATCTTCGCTTGCGTAGCAACGATGACAGTTATGGCACAGAGCGATGACTCTACAGTATCTAACAGCTGGGGACTTAAAGGTTCGGGTACACAAGGCGACCCTTACATCATCAGCACAGCGGCCGATTTCACAGCAATGGCCAAGAACTGCAATGCCGACCACAAAGGAACCGGCGAGTACTTCAAGATGACTAACGACATCGACTTCGGTGGTTCGGCAGACAACCCCGTTCAGCTGCCTGCCATAGGCAAGGACGGCAACGCCCAGATTACCAAGATAGCCTATGGTTTCGACGGCACTTTCGACGGCTACGGCCATACCATCAGCGGCATCTACCACACCGAGAGCAGCAACAATGCAGCAGGCAAGTACAACGCCCTGTTTGGTTGTATCGACAAGAACGGTGTCGTTAAGAACATCGTCTTCGACGAGAACAATCACATAACAGGCTACAACTACGTTGGCTCCATAGCCTCGCTCAATATGGGCACTATACAAGACTGCACCAACAATGCTGACATTACAGCCACCAACTTTGCCGCCGGCGGTATATGCGGATTTATGGTCAACGGTTGTGGCACAATAAAAGACTGTCATAACTACGGCAACGTCAAGGCTATGACCTATGCATCGGGCGTCTGCGGCGGATCGCAGTCGGGCAACAGCGTCACCACCTACAACTATCTTATAGAGAGTAGCCTCAACAGCGGCAAGATATCTACAACCAACGGCTTAGGCTCGGCAGGTATTGCGGGTTCCTACTCGGGTGCCATAAAGTATTGCACCAACAACGGCAATGTAGACGACACTAAGGGTACAGCCAAGTCGAAGCAGTACACAGCAGGCATCGTAAGCTGCGCCAGCTATGCTGTAGACATCGAAGGCTGTACCAACAGAGGCTCGATAAGCGGTGTGAAGAATGTTGGCGGCATCGTTGGCAACGTGATGAGGGGCGACGAGGCTGCCACTGTTATAAAGAATTGTCGCAACCAGGGCTCGGTTAGCGGACAAGACCTGTACGTTGCCGGCATCGCAGCCAACTCGGCACGTGCCGAGGGACTGGTGTCTGTAGAATCGTGCACCAACAATGGCGAGGTTACATCAACTGGCACTACCGAGTTTATTGGCAACCTTCGCGGCAACACCACCATCGCTCTTGGCAAGGGCAACATTATTGGTGCCGGTCTTAAGGCGCTGCCTCTCGACCCTTCCACAGAAACAGGCATAAGCAACACTAATGTCAACAGCGGCAATACAGCCAATGGCGTATTCTTGAGAAACGGACAGATTGTTATTGTAAAGAACAACAAGAAGTACACTGTCAGTGGCATTGAGATAGCCGAGTAATATAATACTGTTGAGAAATAAAAATCAATTTCCCCAGCATAACATTTAATATATATATGAAACAAAGACGAATCTTCTCTCTTCTGATGTGCCTTGGCAGCTGCATGGCTGTATCGGCACAGACGTTGCCTCTCGACAGTTGCATACGCAAAGGTAAGCTCGCCAACGGGCTTACCTACTATATACGCCACAACGACCAAACTCCTGGGCAAGCCGACTTCTACATTGCACAGCGTGTAGGCTCCATACTCGAGCAACCCGAGCAGCGCGGACTGGCTCACTTCCTTGAGCACATGGCATTCAACGGTACACGCAATTTTCCTGACGGCAATGGCGGCGAGCGCTCAGTACGCAACTGGTGCGAGCGCAACGGCATCAAGTTTGGTGCCGACCTCAATGCCTACACCTCCATCGACCAAACGGTATACAATATATCCAACGCTCCTGTGAGCAAGGATGGTGTAACCGACACCTGCCTCATTATACTGCACGACTGGGCAGGCTCGCTATTGCTTAAAGACAACGAGATAGACCAAGAGCGTGGCGTGATACGCGAGGAGTGGCGCACACGACGCTCTCGTATGGCGGCGCAGCGCATGATGGAGAATGCAATGCCCGTGATATACGCTGGTTCAAAGTATGCCGACTGTCTGCCTATGGGTAATATTCAAGTGGTAGACACATTCCATTACGACACTCTACGCGACTATTACCACAAGTGGTATCGTCCCGACCTACAGGGCATCATAGTTGTTGGCGACATCAATGTCGACGACATTGAAGCTAAAATCAAGAATCTCTTCGGTGCCGACACTGTACCAGCCAATGCGCCACAGCGCACCTACTACAGCGTGCCCGACAACAAGGAGATGATAGTATACACCCAAGCCGATAAGGAGCAGCCCACACTTAACCTCTCGCTCTATATGAAGCACGACGCAGAACCACGCGAGACGAGAGCTACACGAGAGGCTTTTCTTGGTAGCTACAAGTCGAAGCTTGCCATGTTCATACTGCGCCAGCGCTTGGCACAGCTATCGCACGAGGCACAGCCGAGACTTATGTCGGCAAGTTGTCGAGCAGGAAGCTACTACGTAACAACCGAGAAGGATGCTTTTGCCCTTAACATAGGACTGATGCCCAACAATCCGCAGGCTGGCATCGACGCTGCCATAGAGATAGTGGAGAAGGCAAGACGCTACGGATTTACCGAAGCTGAGCTGGAACATGCCAAGGTGCAGCACACCGTAAACATTGAGCACCGTCTGGACAACAAGAACAAGACACGCAACGCCGAATATGCCAAGAATATGGTGTCCAACTTCTGCAGTGACGAGCCTTGCATGAACATAGAATACGAGGCGGCACTTGAGGCTGAATTCTCCGCTACCGTTACACTCGACGACATCAACCAAACGATGAGAGAGATGGTGGACAACCAGAATCAGGTGTGCATCGTCTTCGGTCCTACACAGTACGACGACAAGCCATACACCATGCCTTCTGCCAACGAGTTTAAGGCATGGATAGAGCACGCTCAGCAGCAGCAATACACCAACGACAACTCTGCAAAGCAGATAGACCCTACATTCATGAAGAAGCTGCCAAAGAAGGGTAAGATTCTGTCGAAGCATGTTGCTGCCAATGGTTACACCGAATATGTACTGTCAAACGGCATCAAGGTGAGCGCACGACAGTCGGACATCGAGCCTAACCGCCTTACCATAAACATGTTCCGTTTGGGCGGACGCTCGCTCTATCCCGATTCTGACGCTCCTACCCTGCAATTTCTTGGCAGTGTGGTCAAGGAGAGCGGTGCTGCCGACTTCGACTTCCTTACTCTCGAAAAGAAGCGCCGTGGCAAGGCGTTGCGTGTGGTACCGTACATCGACGCCGAAGAAGAGGGTGTAAAGGGTGTGTGCGTAGCATCCGACTTTAAGACATGGTTGCAGATAATGTACCTCTACCTCACCAATCCGCGAAAGGACAAGGCTATATTCCAGAATATGATTGCCAAGCAGCAGTCGATGTTGCGCAACCGTAACGCAAGCCCTAACGTTACCTACAACGACTCGTTGCGTGTAGCAATATATGGACAACGCAAGCGCACCCAACCTCTGACTGCCGACCGCTTGAACGAGGTAGACTTTGACCGCATATACCAAATCTACCACGAGCGCTTCAGCAATCTTGCTGGTATGAATCTAATCGTTACGGGCGACATTCGTGAGGACGACTTCGAAGATCTGCTATGCCAGTACGTGGCAAGCTTGCCAGGCAAGAAGAGCACCAACCTCGACTGCAAGCCTGGACCCCACATTCTCGACATTCAGCCCGGACAGGTGACTAAGGTGTTCAGCAAACAGAAGGCTACACCATCGGCACAGACCAACATAGTATACTCTGCACCGATAGCCTACACTGCCGACACCGACCTTAAGCTCGACGTTCTGGCGCAGATAATGCGTAGCGTATACACCGAAAAGGTGCGCGAGGAGAAGGGCGGAACATATGGTGTGAGCGTGGATGGACAGTTCTGGAAGTATCCTACAGACGGATGTTCGATGACGATAAGCTTCCGTTGCGACCCTAACAAGTACGACGAGCTGCTGCCTATTATCGACCAACAGCTGCAACTGATGGCTGCAGAGGGTCCTACCGAGGAACAATTAGAGACGATAAAGGAGTATGAGCGCAAAAACTATAACCGCGCCGTACTAACAAACGGATGGTGGGAATACGTGCGCTATCACGAGCTGCGAGAAGGCATCGACTTCGACAAAGACTATCTTAAGAAGGTGGACAGCCTTACCACTAAAGATATACGCAATTTCTGCAAGCTGCTTACAGCACCGGGCAACCGTATACAGGTAACTATGAAATAATCCTAAAAAACAAAGTAAAAGAATGACAAAGAATATCTTTTCAATACATAAATACATATCAAGAGGGGCGGCAACACTATTGTTGCTCCTCGCAACCATCGCCGTACATGCCGACAACGTGATGACACGACATGCCGACGGCACCTACATTGTTCGCACCAACACTATATGCAAGGCTCGCGGCTATCGCAAAGGCACACCTGTAGAGGTGCACATCAAGAACGGAAAGATACTGAAAGTGGTAGCTCTTAAGAACGAAGAAACTGTGCCTTACTTCGCCCGTGTCAAGCAGTTTCTGCTGCCACTATACAACAACCTCAAGATATCAAAGGCTAAGAAACTTGCCGAGCGCACCGAGGTAGATGGTTGCACTGGCGCCACATTCAGCACAAAAGCAGTGCAGAAGAACATAAAGGCTGCCATTGGATATTACGAGAAGAACAAGTAAAATGAAGAACAAGTAAAAAGAAAAGCGTGCAACTCCAATGAGTTGCACGCTTTTCTTTTATTACTAAAGTTTTATTAGTTCACTACATACTTCTTGCCATTGACAATATACATACCCTTGGCAAGGCCGTCGAGAGCATTAGCCTCGCTGTCGGCAGTACGAACCATGGTGCCACTTATAGTATAGACACGCACAATACGCGGAGCCTCAACAGTAGGAATGTCGTATATGCCGGTTGGCTTGTCGTAATTGTCGTAGCTGAAAGGCACGTCCTGCTTGTCGCCCCAGATATACTGCTCCAGTCCCGGATAGTCGACAAAGGGGTTGCGGTTCTTCTGTATACCATAAACAGCGTTGTTGCGGTTTATCTCCTTCTCGCTTACGGGATCGTTGGCAGCCCATTTCAGCAGCATTGTTATTGCCCATTCCTTATATGCCGGATACTTATTGCCTGCAAGCATCGGACAACTCCAATTGGAAACCTTATCCTCATAGCACGTTGCCATATATAGGTAGATACGTGCAAAGTCGCCCTTGTAAACATCATTAGGCTCGAATACTGTACCATTATAGCCAGGAGTCTTCGAGGCACCAAGTTTACTAAAACCCTTATTCGACTTGTATTTATCGCCATCAGTCTCACCAAAAGGCTCGTGTCCACGACGATTGTTTACATATCCATCACATGGTACAACATGTACAATATCCGAATACATTGGCGACACCTTACCGCCAAACCAACTCTTAGGGAACGAGTGCTCACGGTTGAACATGTCGCCCTCTTTCTTATAAATACCTGTACACTGGCTAAAGTTATAGTTGGTTGTACACGAATACATATCCCATACCTTGCCATCTTCGCGGCGGTCCGTCTTCTTATATTGGTTTTGCAGACTGTTGTACGAAACCACATTAGGACTCTTTATGATATTAAACAACGCTGTCTTAAGCGCTTTTCCCTTCTTGCCGTCAGCAGCCTTATAATAAGTACCGCTACCATTTGGTCCCTGTGCAAATGCAGAGCCAAAGGCAAAGAAAGCCAATGTTAAAGAAATACTGCGTAAAGAATGTTTCATTATCAAGAACAATATATCATTATACATAAACAGCACGGCACAAAGCCGTACTGCCATGTTTTATTTTTTATAATTAATTATGCACCAATGTACCGATAGGTTCACCGTCCATAACCTTCTTAAGGTTGCCCACAATGTCCATGTTGAACACGTAGATAGGCAAGTTGTTCTCCTTGCACATTGTTGTTGCTGTGAGGTCCATAACCTTAAGGCCACGAGTATAAATCTCGTCGTATGTTATGTCGGTAAACTTGGTTGCTGTTGGGTCCTTCTCTGGGTCGGCTGTATAGATACCGTCAACACGTGTACCCTTAAGCATGACGTCAGCCTCGATCTCTATACCGCGCAATGACGAACCTGTATCAGTTGTGAAGTAAGGCGAACCAGTACCTGCCGAGAATATGCAGACATATCCTGCCTCCATAGCCTCAATAGCCTTCCACTTAGAATAGAACTCGCCAATAGGCTCCATACGGATAGCAGTAAGCACCTTGGTCTTAACGCCAAGGGCACCGAGGGCAGAGCTAAGAGCAAGCGAGTTGATCACTGTTGCACACATACCCATTTGGTCGCCCTTAACACGGTCGAAACCCTTAGATGCTCCGCTAAGTCCGCGGAAGATATTGCCACCACCTATAACGATGCCTATCTGCACACCCATATCGTGCACTTCCTTTATCTGCTGTGCATACTCGCCCAAGCGAACTGGATCAATACCAAAGCTCTGCTTGCCCATAAGGCTCTCACCGCTGAGCTTGAGAAGAATTCTATTAAACTTGCTCATTGTTGTTATGTTTTTATTATAGTTATATTATTGTTTTACTGTAGGTCAACACATTGTTTGGCATTTAAAGCACATATATCCAATGTAAAGACAAAGGTACAGCAAATTTCTTATAGTAAGAAATATGTTGAGAGATTATTTGGCTGCCGTACCAATATTCTAACACTTACGTAATCCACCCGCCTATTCGTTTACATAAAGTAGCCTTTTGTTGAAATTACTGCAAGTCGCGGAACTCAGAAGGAAGATAACCTGTCTGGCGCTTGAATAGCTTTACAAAATACGAGGGGTCGTCGTATCCCAAACTGGCAGCTATCTCCTTTATCATCATGTTAGTGTATTTAGCCATTCGTTTTGCCTCAAGAATGATGCGCTCATTGATGAATGCAAGTGGCGACTTACCCGAACATTCATTCACACTCTTGTTTAGTGTGCGTACTGCCACATTCAGGCGGTCGGCATATTCTTGAACGGTATGCAGACTATTATACTCTTCCTCCACCATGTGGCGAAATTGTATAAACAGTCGATGCGACGGTTTTAGCATGTCAAGATTTTTGCCTGCCTCATGCAAGCCATACCTCTGAATCTTTACAAGGAATATGCAGAGCAAAGATTTCAGTATGTCCACATTACCCACTTCGCCGTAATGCCTTGACTCTTCCTCCATATCATCCACCAATGGCATTAACATACGCGCGGTTGTATCATCTATAATATAATAAGGTGTAGAATCGTAAGTATGGAATGAGTTGTATTTCAGAAAAAGACTGTCGGCATTGCCTCCTGACACATTGTCCTTCATCATATCGGTACACATTTTAATTGCCACACCCTTATAGCCTTCTTTCCTGTCAAAATGATGCACCTGACCAGGCGCAAGAAAGAATATAGTGCCTGGCTTCACTTCATAATCATTGAAGTCGACAGTATGAACGCCCGTTCCTTCCTGAAACCATAGTATCTCATAGAACGAATGTACATGCGCCATACAATCGTCTACCTCACTTGTCTCAAAGAAGTCGGGCATACGTTCTACCCTAAATCCATTGCCGCGTGACATATTGCACACGGTGGAATATTTATTGTTAAGTTCTTCTGCTGTCATATTATATCTGTTATTTGGGTATAAAATTACAAAACAAATGGTAAATTTCAGCAAAATAAGCGTACAAATATGTCGTAGTACCGAAATTTACTATCTATTTGCCGATATTTATTTTGCTAATCTAATGATTATCAGTAAATTTGCATCAGATAAAGAAAACAATAACATTAAAAAAATACGACTATGGCAAACAAATATTCAGGCACACAGACAGAGAAGAATCTCGCTGCTGCTTTCGCAGGCGAATCACAGGCTCGCAATAAGTATACATATTTCGCATCACGTGCAAAGAAGGACGGATTTGAGCAGATAGCTTCTATCTTCCAGCAAACTGCCGACAACGAGAAGGAACACGCCAAGATGTGGTTTAAGGAGCTTAGTGGCATTGGCAATACTGCCGAGAATCTTGCAGCTGCTGCTGAAGGCGAGAACTATGAATGGACAGATATGTACGAAAACTTTGCCAAGACTGCCGAAGAGGAAGGCTTCAATGAATTGGCACAGAAGTTCCGCCTTGTTGCTGCTATCGAGAAGCGTCATGAAGAGCGTTATCGTGCTCTACTGCACAACATTGAGGCTCAGGAAGTGTTCAAGAAGAGCGAGGTTAAGGTATGGGAATGCCGCAACTGCGGACATATTGTAGTAGGAACCGAGGCTCCTGAAATCTGCCCTACCTGCTCACATCCAAAGTCTTACTTTGAGCTACATGTAGATAATTTCTAATTATACAAACCCCTAAAAAACAACAAGCTATGAAGAAGTATGTATGCGACGTATGCGGTTGGGTATACGACCCAGCTGTAGGAGTGCCAGAGGCTGGAATACCAGCAGGTACACCTTTTGAGGAACTTCCCGATGATTTCGAGTGTCCTCTTTGCTCAGTAGGAAAGGACGAGTTCTCTCCTGTAGAGGACTAAGTTAATAAAAACATATCCACAACCCATAATGCTCACAAGTGTTATGGGTTGTTTTTTTCGTACAATCTAAATACATCTTACATGCAGGACTTTGCAGCAATAGATTTCGAGACAGCCAACAACGAGCGCAGTTCGGTATGCTCTGTTGGCATAGTTATAGTTCGTGATGGCAAGATAGTGGACAAGTTCTACTCGCTAATAAAGCCTGAGCCTGAGTATTACAACTATTGGTGTAGTAAGGTTCATGGTCTTTGTGCTTCTGATACCGACAATGCTCCAATATTCCCTGAAGTATGGAAGCAGATAGAACCTAGGATAGCTGGCCTTCCGCTCGTAGCCCACAACAAAGCCTTTGACGAGAGTTGCCTAAAAGCCGTATTCCATGTCTATCAAATGGATTATCCCGATTACGAGTTCTACTGCACTTGCATAGCATCACGCCGAGTATGGCCCAAAGGACATCACAATCTCGATATTATTGCCGCACGTTGCGGATACGATTTAACCAATCATCATCATGCTTTGGCGGATGCTGAGGCATGCGCAGCAATTGCATTGCAAATACTATAACATTGTTATCTGGCAGGCTATTTAGTACACATCAGACCCTTTCTATAATGGAGCGAAAGAAATACAAGAGCAGTATATGCGCATGTACAAGTTTGACTACAAAAAGAGCAACTGCAGCAAGTATGATTTCGAGTTTATTAAACTTAGTTGATTGTTTTCAGTAAGAAACGTGACGCACTATTAAGTAGCTCACGTTTACTTGAAAGAGACACATAAAGTCTCTCTTAGAGCTTGACCGTGATTTCTTGTTTTATGATTTTAACAAGAGTCATGGTCAAGTTTTTTTATCCTAGTTAACTTCAGACAGCGAATGTATTATATGCCTTTTATTGCCACAATGGTTCATTTTCCAAACCAGAAGGAAAACCAAGGGCCATCTTCTATAAAACGTATAGAGCGATTGAACTTGGACGGATTTGAGAAATTGTTGGCATCAGTCATCCAAAAAGGGTCAAAAACGACCCACGCATTTGAGCATCGTTGAGAGGCTTGGTGGGAACTGACGTCGCAAAAATACGAATAATCATTGAGAATACAAACTTTTCAGCAAGAAAAAATAGCGCAAAAGTGGATTTCTTTTGACATATATATTTAATAATGTTAAACCAAGCCTTAAAATCATACTTTACCAGTCTAACAAAGTGGTTTTCAAGGTAAAAGTGTTACCTGTGTAATGTCTATACCCATACCGAATGAGAATGAAATGTGATACCAAAAGTAAAGATTCCAATTATTTGTTCTTTCATCTGAATAAGATTCTTTATCTTTGTGGTCAATAATTGACAATTCTATCAAAAGAAAGTCTATTGGTTTAATCTAACCTCTGAGCAATAACATTGGAAGATAACACCAAACAGCCTTTAACGGCTGACGCTTCATTGTATAATGGGCAGCCTACCGACACAGGCTCATCGTGTCCAAGTGCAGGACTTACCTCTTGTACGCCCTCCATCTCAAAGGACAAAGGTGGGGTGTCGGTAGAGAATGTGCCTGACGCAAACAAGCAATGGTTTGTTTTGAGAGTTACATATGGGCGTATTGTCAAGGCAAAAGCATTTATTGAGGCTAAAGGAATTGAAAGTTATGTTCCTTTACACTACAAAGAGATTTGGAAACAAGGGAAGAGACGAATCATAACAGAGCCTCTTATCCCCTCCTTTCTCTTTGTTCATGCCTCAGCAGAACGAGTAGACTATCTTTTGCAAGACAAGAGCAACAAGCCTCTTGAAAATAGAGCTTTGTTGAGTTACTATTATGACCATACCTCACATTGTGAAAAATCGCCAACCAAAAATCCACCTCTTGTCATCTCTGATGCAGCTATGGACAATTTCATTCGCTTAACCTCCATACATAATCCTCATATCATCCCGGTTACTTCGGAGAACATTAAATACAAGTTAGGGGATGAAGTTGTGATTACAGAGGGAGAGTTTAAGGATATTCATGGTAGAGTTGCGAGAATTGCAGGACAACAGAGAGTTTTAGTAGAACTCTTTGATGGATGTTTGGTGGCAACGGCGTACATTCCGAAAGAGGCGATGAAAATGTATAATGAATATTAAGTCGTTACTGTATGTATGACAGATAAAACAAAAACTTCCTGTCTCTCAAATAAAGATATTGTGATTCCTTTTATAAAAAAAATAATGGTTGTCGGGATTTTTCTATCTGCGACCTAATAAAAATGGATAGCAATATGTCAATGGTTAATTAATAAGTACATTTTTTAATAACTCTGATATGGCACAGAGATTTACGATACAAGAATATGCAAACATCAAAGGTCTAACAATTTATGATGTAATTCAAAATGCGAAGGAAAAAGGTGTAACACTACCTGAGAATCCTGAATATGTATTAGATGATTCACAACTCAAGCAAATTGATCCTATCTTCGTTCATCAAAATAAATATAAACAGATAAAACCTGAAAGCAATATTGGTTCAAACGAACATTCCCCGAAGATTTTCACATTAAAGAGTGAACATCAACTTAGTGTAGGCCCAACAATTAATATTCTCGGGAAAATTGATTTAAGTTCATTAAATCAAAGCATTAGTTCTGCTCACAAATTAAACGAAAGAAACAAAAAAGAACAGAATAAGCAAAAAACTTTTCTTTCCGAAGAAACTATTGCACAGTTAAGAGAATTTGGAAATACACATCAAAACGAGCGATTCACAGGAAAAGTTCAACGAGTTATGCCACATGGTGCATATGTAACTGTTGAGAATCTTTCCGCTTTCTTATATCCTAAAGATATTACATGGGGCTTTATCGATGACATAAATAATTTCCTGTATGAAGGCATGGAAATCGAGGTCATCATTATTGGGTATGAAGAAGAAAAGAAAAAGCTAAGAATTGGTAGGAAACAATTATTGGATGATCCTTTACTATTGCAAATTGATCAGTTCGCAATTGGAGATGAAATCCAAGGTGTTGTAAAAAAAATATCTAAAAGCCGTGCATATATCGAAATTCAGAATGGTGCCATTGTAGAAGCTTTCATTCCGAACGGCTACACTTATCCAATTGAAAACTCTATTACTGGTAAAATTACAAATATTGACATCAGTAATCATCTAGTAGAAATTGACATTACAAGTCAACTTGTGCAAAAAACTATTCAAGAGTCAAAACAGCCGAAGAAGAAAAAACAGAATAAACTTGATAAAAATATTGCTGTTGTTCAATTCTATGATAATCGTGTTAATAATTTCGGAAGAGTTCTAACTAATGCTCTTGGTATAAACAACGAAGACACTTCTGGTGCATTATATTCTCTCAATCTCAATGAGAGGAATTGGAACCCAGCCCTTTCTCCTGAGGAAGATGACTGGATTATTATGAATCCGGCAACTTTTAAGGGAAGACGTGAAGCTACGAATGGTGATAGGTTGACATATGACAAAAATGGACTTTTATTAGCTCTTCCTTATAGAGGCAACTTCGCTAAAATAGAAGGAAAAGACTCCAAAGGTTCATATCATGATTATGACGTGATTTGTCATGTAATAGGCAAAATTTTAAGAAAGGCAGAAGGGAAACAAATAGTTTTAGATACTTTTGCAGAGTATTTATCCGATTATTATAATGGAGAATATTCTCAAGTAATTGAAGAATTTCTAAAAGATAACAATTTACTTAAGCAACTAATTGCATTGTTGCCAGAGTTAAGGTCATACACATCCGATAACGACTCTTATAGCCTTGCTATAAAATCTTTAGAAACCGCCGTAGAAAAAAGTATTTTCACTAAGAAAGATATAAGTATCTTACAGGCTCTTCCTGATGATTTCGACTTTTCATTATATCTAACAGAGACAATAGAATCTCTTGAAGAATCATCAAAGGAACACTTAACAGATGTTAGACATTGGCTTTCCGCACATACTTCTATATTAAATGCTTTGTTGACAAATCCAACAAGCCTTTCGATGAATCTGCTTTATGTAATTTCTCTTATTACTCAGAATGATTCTATCTACAATGAAGCTGGTAAGGCATGGAACGAGACATACAAATACCTCAAGGAGAAGTCTGATTCCGAAGCATTCTCTTTCTTGATTTATTATTTTTCTGATAAAAATAAGGCGTTCATAGAACAAGTAAATTTAATAGATGAGCTTGACTATGAGACGTCAAAGAAACTGGTCTCTAAATTATTAGATGATCCACAACATCATTTAGAAGTTCTAAATCTGTTGGCTGAAAAATTTATACAGAATGATTTCAACATTATTAGCAATTATATAATAAACGGAATAGATGTTCGACATATATACCCACAAATAGGAGAACATCTGAATAGCCTAATATCAGTAAATGAGAAAGAGGTTCGCTCGTTTTTCAATTTGTGCATTAATAACAACAACCAACCTGCAGAAATTATTTCCGTCACGAGCACAGTTAAGGATGAATTATATGTTGAATTATTTGCATTAACAGCTAATTCTGAATATCTAAATGAAATAGAAGATTTCGAATCTATACCTCTGTGGTTAAATGAGCAAGAACCATCATTTGTAAGTCAATTTCTGCTAAGTTGCCAGAAGTCTTTTGTTGATGATGAAGATAAAGAGGCTATTGCTGACACCCTTACTTCAATAAATGGAGAGAAATTTAGAGATTCTATAATTGAGTTATCAGAAGATGACCAGTATAAGATTCTTCAGCTATGTCCTGAGACTTACGCAAAAGACATCGTTGTTCAGTATTTTCCTTCAACAAAACTCTTTGATTTGTTTATTGGTGAGCTATGGAAGAAATTGAAATCACAAATCCCATATGTGTCTTTCGATTTAGAATCTGATGGGGATTCTATTAAAGAATTTGCTTTTAGAAAAGATGAAAATACAAAGGTATACCAGGGTGAAGAACAACTTAGTACACTTCTGCGTGCATTAAAACATACTGAGATTATTGTAGGACACAGAATCAAAACATGGGATTTGGGCAGTGTATTGAGCAAGAAGGGCTTTGAGTCAGACGCATTTGTTTGGGACACTTTAGCAATAGAGATTCTATTAAATCCATGCAGATATTCATATGCACTTCATACAGGACACACAGCCCAAGAAGACACAGAACTGGTAGATCAATTATTTTGGAATCAGCTTTATAGACTCTCAAAGAACGAACCTTTGTGTGGCGAACTCAGAGACTTACTTCCTGCCAAAATTAATAAGATCTTAGATGCTTTGAGTCAACCGGAATTTTCTATTTTTTTTAGCAAGGATTCAGGAGAAGATAACTTTTATCAGGTTCTTGCCGATACAGATGAGCAAATTGTATCTCGTATTAAAGCAATAAACGAAATTGATTCAAAGAGGTTAATTATTGCTCCTAAGCGTCTATGGTCAAGAATTGCAGAATATGTGGATTTGAAATTCGTTCAGAAGCAGGAAGGCATTGATTACATGTCTATTAGTAAAAATATGCTTAATGGAAAGCCTCTTGAAGATCCTTTCCTTAATGCTATTTTGAATAGATTTGTTACAATGTCAAAAACTCCTGTTGTTGCTAATCTTGCTCAATATCTTAGAATCAATTATTTATCTGATAATCTACTTGAAGAGTACGTTAATGAAAGCTCTGGAAAAGTAGATTGTGCAGACATGGAGTTCTTAAGGGAAAATAATAACCTTAAAAATTACGAACATATTTGGTTGGTTGGTTGTGAAATTGAAAATCGAGTAAATCAATATTCATTACCAACTCATTATTCCCCATCTGATTTTTGGCAGAATGATAGTAGTATCCCTATGCGATTAGGTGCATCCAGTTACATAGCTGTAAATCAAGAAGAACGAAAATTAAATATTTTCGATGATGTACCATCGGAAGCAGCTAACGTATGGATTGAGAGAACTAGAGAAGGCAAGTATGTTGTTAGCTACAATTATGATTTCTTCTCTATCTTAGAGTCACTGAACAATGACTCGGAAGGGTTGACCATAGAAACAATTCCATGGGTAACTGACAACGGAAATAACAATTCAATACATTTGGTGTATAGTGAACATGGCAAAGGATTTGATGCTTTACAAAAGCGCGTCAGTGCGACATCAAGGTATAGAGCAACCTATTGGACTTATCAAATGGCTTTACTTAAAGAAGTTCATTTCAAAAAAGATCATCGACCTATAATTCTTTTATTAGACGATTCTCTTGAAATAGGAAATGTAGTGTCTTATGCAAGAACATTAGGTTTCTATATTCCTGAAAACGGTTCTTTAGTCAGGAAACTTGAACTGATAGAACATCATGATAATGGAATGCTTGTAACAAGCAAAAGTCATTTCTTTGATATCTTAGATTGGCGAAAAGACACACCATATTGTTACGTGTGGGATAATTTGGCGGTTGAGAAGCATATGATGATGTGGAATGGTTTTAAAAATGAGCTTAATAAAGCATTCTTGCATGATGGAATAGAAGAAAAAGAAGCATCTGACGCAATAGGTTCAACGAAAGATACTTATCAGTCAATTTTACTGTCTATTTGGCCAGTATATGAATATTATTATCGTTTTATAAAAGCTAACAGCATTGAATCAACAATGTATGTTCTTGACTCCTTCCTTGAGGAATATCACTCACTTTCTTCTGTATGGGGGGTGTCTTCTTATGGGGTAAAGCAATTGTGGAATAAAGAGGACGATTTTAATCTTTCACTAAACGATAGCAAGGAATTCTTTTCGGATAGTTCATCTATTTATGAGAACGATTCTGATATAGAAAGAGCGATGGATGTAATTCTTGCGACACTTATTAAAACCGAAAAAGTTCCAAATCCAGAATGGACAGATATTCAAAAAGAAATACTTCCTCAGATATTAAGCAGACAGAACAATTATCTCGTTTCACTTCCTACAGGTGGAGGTAAATCTGTTTTATTTCAGGGACCTGCTCTCTACAATTCTGCATATACAAATAAGCTGTCAATTGTAGTAACTCCATTGAAGGCGTTGATGCAAGATCAGGTAAAAGAACTTGGAGAAAAAGGCTTTATATCCAATGTTGATTACTTGAACGGAGACAGATCATACCAAGAAGTAAAGAGTATATATAGAAAAATTAATGGTGGTGAAATTGCGATTCTTTATGTGACTCCAGAACGTTTCCGTTCAAGAGCATTCTTAAATGCTTTATCCACAAGAATGGCAAATGATCATGGACTTGAGTACATGGTATTTGATGAAGCTCATTGTATTTCACAATGGGGAATGGAGTTTCGTCCTGAGTATCTAAATGTTATAAAAAAATGTAAGGAGTTCAAGGATGCCTATGGCGATGACATGTGTATATCAATGTTCTCAGCGACAGTAACCGACATGATATTCGATCAAATAAATGATGTAATTCCCGTAAAGCGATTGGGGCAAGAAAATGACAAGAAGATTTACAATCCTATCAGGAGTCACATCAAGATGGACTTCAAAGAGGTGTTTCATGATATTCCTCATCGTTTGAAAGAAATCGTTGACTATATCAAAGAACACAACATCAAAGCTCAAGATAGCCGAATGCTTGTTTTCTGTAAAACAAGAAATCAATGTGAAGAAATGTCTTTGCTTCTAGCGGATGAATTACACAAGGCAGGAATCCTAAGTAAAGAATTGTCAACACAAGCAATAGGCTATTTCCATGCTGGTATGGATGGAGATGATAGAGAAGAGACATATGCTAGATTTAAAGATGACAATGATCCATTATATATACTTTGTGCAACAAAAGCATTTGGTATGGGTATGGATATACCTAACATTCACTATATCGTCCATTTAATGCCACCAAGTGTAATGGAAGATTATCTTCAAGAAGTTGGTAGAGCTGGACGAAATAAAAAAATGTATCTAGATGCGGGATTTAGTGAATCAAATCCTATACCGACATTGTGTCTGTGTTCAAAGGATGATATTAAGAAAGCTAAAGAGCAGCTCCTCCAAAGCACTCTAAGCTGGAAGAATCTTGAGGAGATTAGAGTAGCTATTAATTCGGATATTACAAAAATACAGCCAATTGATAAAACTAAAGAATATCCGGTAGTAGTTCCAAATACACTATGGGCTAATGGACAGTTCGATCATGACTTTACAGACTTCAAAATTGGTCAGTATTGGCTTGAGCGAATGGGGAGAATCAAGATGGGATATTTGAGTCCTGCACATATTAATATTACAATTCTTGATAATAATTCAGCTGATTCAAATGAAGAGACGTTAGAAGAAAGAATCAAAAGGCTTTCTGCATCCCGAAATGCAATTCATGCTTCAGCTATTTTAGCTGAGTTGAGATTCATTCAAACAGAACAACAAAATTCAAATATTCAGGTCTCCATTCAGAAACTTGCCGCAAAACTGTCAATGCCTTCAGCAAAACTGCTTGATTGTTTGGTTTGGTGCGAGAAATATAAAATTATCCGAATAGAACAAGAAACTCGATGCCACATTGCATTCACTAGATTGAGTGAAGTATCATACATGCTCGGCAGGAATTCACATGAGGTGGCATTTCATATAATTTTGAATGCTACTAAATCACTATTGCAGAATAATGGATTAAAACTCGAGAAGAATTATACTCTTTCCGATATTCGTCGATTCATTAAGAATTCAGATACCCTAGAAGAAATTGTAAAGAAGGTCACTAAGATCGATGAAGACGGCAATCAGTCTATAGAAAAATACATGACTTGGTATAATGAGAATGATAAACAAAAAAATAAAGGCTTATCTATTGCCCAATCATACCATGACGATTTATACAAGAAACGTCTGAGACAAGTCATTTCATTATTGGAGATTATTCCTGATGTTAAAGTACAATCATACATAGATACAAAGAAACAATGTGTTCTTCAATCTGTAATAGTAGAGAAAGACACATGGAAAGAATTTCTAAATGATTTTCAGGCAGACTGTTTGAAAACCTTGGAATATATCAATAAATGCCAAAGCACTATAATCCGCTGGTCTGATGCCATTGTTGAGTTGGGATTTGAAAATAAAGGATTCGTATATTTCGAGAGCCTTTTACGATATCTAAATGGAATGGCATACATCTCCACGGATGCATTGCTTCCTACTGGCATTGAGATATATACAACTGACAATTCTGAAGAAGTGATTTTAGAGAACGTTGAGCCAGATTCGAAAGATTATCAAGACAAAGTCGCATTTGATGAAGCTATAGAAATCAGAAATCTTCGTTTATGCGTTATGGACGTTCTTACAACGAAGATTCACTCAAAACAGGAATTCCAGGAATTGATCGGATCATATTTTTCATTAAAAAACTCCGAAGACTTTAGAACATTATTAAGTAACTACTATGAAGAATCTGATCCTATCTGGGATGCTCTTCGTGCCACGGCAATAAAAAAAGCGGAAAAACAATTACAAGACAATCCGGAACAATGGGCCATCTACAATGAAAACTCAAATGAAAATGTTAACGTAGAAGCAGGCCCTGGATCTGGAAAAACACATGTCCTGACATTAAAATGTGCAAAACTAATATACCATCAACATGTAAACCCTAAGAGTATCTTAGTGTTGGCTTATAACAGGGCTGTAGTTGTTGAGCTAAAAAGTCGTTTGGCTAAACTATTCGCGTCACTTGGATTGAGTCGTTCTGCAAGTCAATTACATGTATACACTTTCCACAGTCTTGCAAAAAGAGTGTGCGGAGATACTGCGCTCTCCGGACATGAAATGAATGAGTGGGAAAGAATACTACTTAGAACGATAAAAAACAAGCCAAATGACGTTCGAGCAGCAATGCCAGATCTTCAATATGTATTTATTGACGAGTTCCAAGATATTACTCAAACAAGACTTAATGCAATGTTTGGGTTGAAAGAAATCTATAATGACCTCACGTTCTTTACAATTGGAGATAAAGATCAAAGTATATATGGATTTGAGAAAGAAGAGTCTATGGATCCAAATTATTATTATGAACAGCTTTATAAGACTTTAAGTCCTAAGAAAATGACGATGAGCACAAATTATCGTTCATATCCTAAGATTCTTAAAGAAGCAAGTCTCTATCTCCCAGAAACTTCTCATGTACCAGTTCCATGCAAGAAGAATAAAGAAAATGAGCCACAATCAGAGTATGTGTATATTTACCATGACAGCAGAGAGTGGTCAGACGATTTTGGTGGATATGTTCAATGGTTAAAAGAACAAGGTGTTACAGATTTGGCCGTATTCTTTAGAACGAATAATGAAGTCTATCACGGTTACTCTCTCATTAAAGCCCTTAATCTACCAGGTATTAGAATTAGAATACAAGGTGCTTCTGTATGTGAGTTATATAGAATGCGAGAAATATATGCTGTTCTAAAATTATTGGACAGCAACCGCAACAAGAGATTAAAATTAGAGGGTAACCAGACAGAATTTGCATTGAAGAAAACAATATCTTCATGGATAAACAAATTTCCAAACTGGGATTCTTTTTATATAGATTTTGCATTTGTACTAATACTTGATTATCTTGATTTCGCATCGACTGATGAGGAATCACATACTTACGGAGATATGGCTGATGGAATTAGAGAAACATTGAAAGAAGACAATCCACAGTTATATAAGTTATATGATGACAAGCGATTCCAAAACAGACGTATATTATTAGACCAACAACTTAATGTAGTACTCACCACTATGCATAAAGTGAAAGGTTTGGAGTTTGATGCTGTCATCATAACACCATCAGTAACATCGCTTCCTTTTAATCCTACTGAAGATATTGATGAGTCTACCCCACTCTCCCATAATGATATAGAACAAATAGAGGAAGAGAAAAGACTGCTATATGTCGCATATACTCGTGCTAAAAAATACCTATTCGTATACAAAGGAAATAGAGAAAGAGCTGTTGAAAACATGCGACGCTTTACCAGCCTTGAAGACCAATGGGGAATAAGAGAAAGAAAAGTAGGACTCGATAATTATAACATTGGGTTTAATGCTGGATATAATTTTAATGGTAACAAAGCTATTGCATATAATGTGCGCAAAAATGACCCTGTAGAAATTAGACGTCACAGAGGTATAACTAGAAATGGTCAGCAATTCACCACATATAATATTACTCATAATGGAAACATAGTAGGGCAACTATCCAGAAGAAGCAGTATTGCTCACCGTATGGAAACCGACGATATAGAACTGTTGACTGGATTTTTTGTTAGCGACGTTTTCTATTGGACATATCAAGATACTGTAAATTCAGATGAACGACGAGTGTCTGAATATCAAAGTAATTCGGGAACGTTTTACTATAGGCAGCCAGAATTTTATGCGTCCAAATGGTGCGATGACGCTCGGAAACAAGGTTATATTTTTATTGTAAATATTGCAGGCTACGGCAAATAATATATCAAAGTAAATATGAGTTTAATAACATACGAATTTAATAAAGCAGACAATGCAGGTGAAATTAGTCAATTTCGCGCAACTCTACCTATCATGCAAAAGCATTATCAGGGAAGAAACGAAGTCGTACTATATTTAAGTGGCAAACTGAATATTAACGGTGTTGATATAGATGGACTGATTATTAAAGAAGATGCCATAGTATTAGTTGAATTTAAAAATTATGCTGGTGAGATTAAAGCTCAGGCTAATGGTGATTGGTTTCATGGCAGTGAAAGAATAAATGGAGGAGCCAAAAAGAAAGATGGTTCCACCAAAACTGTATTTGAACAACTTAAGATCAACCGTCGAGCTTTACGAGATGGGTTATCAAGATATATCAAAAATGAAGATGCATGTAATAATATACAAGCGCTTGTTGTGTTTTCTTCTATTTCATCCTTAATATTGGATGAAGAATTCAAATGTGGAGCTAATGCGTGGGTTAACGTATCTGACGTAGAGCATATTTGCGAAGAATTGGATACGATAAAAGCGAAGACACGGTCGAATAAATCCATCATTTTAACAGATAGTGATATATTTGATTTTATCCGAAACAAAGGACTAGACGAGCGTTATATAATCACAAAATATAGCGATACAAACGTAATGCCGGGTGATCTTTTCCATGAAGACTTTACTCATAACGGAGATGATTTCTCCCCTAATGTCCTTCTTGCAAAAGAAAAAGAGGATAACGCCAAGAACAAAGAAACAATACATGAAGCTGTAAATTTACTTCAGACTATGATGGCTAAAATGCAGAAAATGGCTGAAGAAAAGGATATAATTATCCAACAACAGCAGGCCGAGTTACTTCAGATTAGAGCAGAACAATTGGAAGAAGCTAATAATCATGAAGACTCTTCAGCAGAACAATTAACTGCGATTGATAAAGATGCGACTCAGTTAATAAAGGACATTAAAACTGTTGAAAATGAAGTTGATGACATTGTCAATCAACCCAATAACATTGTAATAGAACAAACTTCTAAGCCTAAGAAGCGATTTGGCATGAAGCAAAAAATATTAAAAGCATTCAATGTTGATACAGAATCTATGGACGATGATCAACTAGATCTTATTGGAGACAGTATTGGCAAATCAATGATTGTTGCAGGGTGTGCAGGAAGTGGAAAATCTGTTATTGCTATGTACAAAGCCCAACAGATTCTAGAGGCCGGAGGTGATGTAATATTGATCGCCTACACCAAATCATTAAATAGATACATGAGTCAAGGAAAAGCAAATACACTTGACAAAAAGTTCTTTTACCATTGGCAATGGGTTGACCAAGGTATGCCATCAGCAGATTATATAATTGTTGATGAGATACAGGATTTCGATAAAGAAGAAATCTTGCAGTTTATACATGCTGCAAAAAAATGCTTCTATTTTTTCGGAGATACTGCTCAATCTATATATAATGCATTTGGAAAGAAGACAATGACAATAGATCAAATATCTCAGATGACAGAAGTAGCTGTGTCACGTCTCTACAATAATTATCGTCTTCCTAAACCTGTTGCTAAGATTACACAGGATTATCTTGACTTGGATGAAAAAAACGATAAAGTTAGAGATTTCTCTGAAAGCCTTTATCTAAGTAAGGAAAATGCATTACCTGTAATCATGAGTTGTGAGTCAAAACAAGAACAAATTAACAAGATTATTTCTATAATAAACAATAACAAGTATCGAAACGTTGGAATCTTAGTTTCTGATAATGAAATGGTCCTTGAAATAATGAATTCATTTACTGCTTCTAAATTTGCATGCGAATTTAAATACAATGCAGGTTATAATGACTCTAGAAATAAAGATACACTGAACTTCAAAACCGAACGTCCAAAACTTATGACCTATCATAGTGCCAAAGGTCTTCAGTTTGAAACTGTAATTATACCATTTTTCAAAGGTGCACGAAACACAGACGAAAAGAAAGCACTTTACGTAGCAATGACCAGAACATATAGAAACTTGTATGTTCTGTATGATGGCATATTGCAAGAACCCCTAAAAAGTGTTCCTGAAAGATTATATGAAAAAGGAGAATAAATATGCTTT
>ERZ870052.63-NODE-63-length-35212-cov-8.276476_pt1 | contig 35212 bp, 28 predicted proteins | sample MGYA00520889_ERZ870052 | MGnify/ENA primary metagenome ERZ870052 (study PRJEB32232, sample SAMN07284988) | human gut metagenome | biome: human-associated habitat; material: feces | host: Homo sapiens | place: Tanzania | collected 2014-08-14 ...
AATAATTACGAGGTTATCGACTTTTTTTATTATCTTTGTTCCACCGAATGAGATAATGAGGTCGATAACCTCGTTTTTTGTTCCTTATTTTGAAGAAAAAAGTAATTAGATATGAACGATTTTAGAAAATATGCTACCAAGCATCTTGGTATGAATGGTATGGTGCTTGACGACGTAATGAATGCTCAGGCAAAGTATTTGAATCCTTACATTCTGGAGGAGCGCCAGTTGAACGTTACCCAGATGGATGTGTTCTCACGATTGATGATGGACCGTATCATCTTCCTCGGTACCGAGATTAACGACTATACAGCCAATACACTCTCGGCGCAACTCTTATACCTTGACTCGGTAGATCCTGGCAAGGATATCTCTATCTATATCAATTCGCCTGGCGGAAGTGTTACAGCTGGTCTCGGCATCTACGACACTATGCAGTTCATTACATCCGACGTGTCTACCATGTGTACTGGTATGGCTGCATCTATGGCTGCCGTATTGCTCGTGGCTGGTCAGGAAGGCAAAAGATATGCCCTAAAGCATAGCCGCGTGATGATACACCAGCCTCTTGGCGGTGTACAAGGACAAGCTTCGGACATTGAGATTGAAGCAAGAGAGATTCAGAAGTTCAAGAAGGAACTCTACACCATTATCTCCGACCACTCGCATACTCCATTCGACAAGGTTTGGGCCGACTCTGACCGCAACTACTGGATGAATGCAGAAGAGGCTAAGGAGTATGGAATGATTGACCAGATAATGATTAGAAAGAAGTAATATAGCAATGCCAAAGAAAGTATGCAGTTTCTGCGGAAGAGCAGAAAAGGATGTCAACTTTATAATTACCGGACTCAACGGCTTTATCTGCGACCAATGCGCACAGCAGGCATATCAGATTGTGGTTGAGGCTGGGCTCGGACCCGATGGTGGCAAGCGTAAGCGCGGCGGAAAGTTTGATGTAGAACTTGCCGATGTGCCTAAGCCTACGGAGATAAAGGAATATCTCGACCAATACATCATCGGACAGGACGAGGCCAAGAAGTTCTTGTCGGTTGCAGTATACAACCATTACAAGCGCCTGTCGCAGCCTGACGACGAGTCGGGTGTTGAGATTGAGAAGAGCAACATCATTATGGTGGGCTCTACTGGTACGGGCAAAACTCTGCTCGCACGCACTATAGCCAAGTTGCTAAAGGTGCCTTTCACCATTGTAGACGCAACTGTGTTTACCGAGGCTGGCTATGTGGGCGAGGATGTAGAAAGTATTCTCTCGCGCTTGCTTCAGGTTGCCGACTACGACTTGCCGGCTGCCGAACGCGGTATTGTATTTATTGACGAGATTGACAAGATAGCACGCAAGGCCGACAACCCAAGTATCACTCGCGACGTTAGCGGCGAGGGTGTGCAGCAGGGTTTGCTAAAACTGCTTGAGGGAACAATGGTGAATGTGCCGCCAAAGGGCGGACGCAAGCATCCTGACCAAGACTATATACACGTAGACACTCGCAACATATTATTTATATGTGGCGGTGCATTCGACGGTATAGAACGCAAAATTGCTCAGCGTCTTAATGCTCACACCGTTGGCTTTAACTCTGTACAGAACGCAAGAAGCATTGACAAGAGCGACCTTATGAAGTATATATTGCCGCAGGACCTAAAATCATTCGGTCTTATTCCGGAGATTATCGGTCGTCTACCCGTGCTTACATACCTCAATCCTCTTGACCGCGAAGCCCTGCGACGCATCCTTATCGAGCCTAAGAACTCTATCATCAAGCAGTATAAAAAACTGTTCGAGATGGACGGCATACAGCTTAACTTCACCGACGACGCACTCGACTTCATCGTGGATAAGGCTGTAGAATACAAACTTGGCGCTCGTGGACTGCGCTCTATCGTAGAATCGATTGTTATGGACGCTATGTTCGAACAGCCTTCAAAGAAGGTGGACAAGTTTGACGTTACACTCGATTACGCTAAGCAGCAACTTGAGAAGTCGCATCTAAAATAGAATAGAAATCCTCTCCACACCGCTGGAGGAAGTGGAGAGGATTTAGCTTTTAAATCTTACTACTATGACTGGGACAATTAACCTCAACGAACAACTAAAACATTACTTCGGTTTCGACTCGTTCAAAGGCGAACAAGAAGCAATAATACGCAACTTGCTTGAAGGCAACGACACATTTGTGCTAATGCCTACAGGTGGCGGCAAGAGCCTTTGCTATCAATTGCCATCGCTTATTATGGACGGTACGGCGATTGTTATATCGCCGCTCATAGCTCTTATGAAAAATCAGGTCGACGTCATCAACGGCCTTAGCGAGGAGCCGGGAGTTGCCCATTATCTCAATTCCTCACTTAATAAGGCTGCCATACAGCAAGTATACAAGGATGTTCGTGAGGGACGCACCAAACTGTTGTATGTGGCTCCCGAATCGCTGAACAAGGAAGACAACCTTGAGTTTTTCCGCTCTTTCAAGATTTCATTCTATGCCATTGACGAGGCTCACTGTATTTCGGAGTGGGGACACGACTTCCGCCCCGAATACCGAAACATACGCCCAACAATACAGAAAATAGGCAACGCTCCCGTCATAGCTCTTACTGCCACTGCCACAGACAAGGTGCGCATGGACATTAAGAAGAGCCTCGGTATTACTAATGCCAAGGAGTTCCGCTCGTCCTTTAATCGTCCTAACCTATATTATGAGGTAAGACAGAAGACTAAGGATATAGATAAACAGATTATCAAGTTTATTAAACAGCACCCCGGAAAGAGTGGTATTGTATACTGTATATCACGCAAAAAGGTGGAGGAACTGGCGGCTGTACTGCAAGCCAACGAGATTAAGGCGGCTCCTTATCATGCTGGACTCGACTCGGCAAAGCGATCGCAGACACAAGACGACTTCCTTATGGAGCGCATCGACGTTATTGTTGCTACCATCGCTTTTGGCATGGGCATCGACAAACCTGACGTACGATTCGTTATACACTACGATATTCCAAAGAGTTTGGAAGGATATTATCAGGAGACAGGACGTGCTGGACGCGATGGTGGAGAGGGTATGTGCATAGCCTTCTACTCGTATAAAGACCTGCAGAAACTTGAGAAGTTTATGGAAGGTAAGCCTGTTGCCGAGCAAGACATAGGCAAACAATTGTTGCAGGAAACTGCTGCTTATGCCGAGTCGTCGGTATGCCGACGCAAGATATTGCTGCACTACTTTGGCGAGGAATATCCTAAGGACAACTGTGGCAATTGCGACAACTGCCGACATCCTAAGGTTAAACGCGAGGGCAAAGAGGCTTTGCTCATAGTGCTACGCTCTATTCTTGCCATGAAAGAGGGATTCCGCCAGGATTATGTCATCGACTTTGTTAAGGGACGTGCTACTGATGATATTGTATCGCATCACCATGACCAGCTCGAGGAATTTGGCATGGGCGAGGATATGCCTCCTAAGACATGGAACCCGGTTATACGTCAGGGCATGATTGCTGGATATATACACAAGGACATAGAGAGTTATGGATTGCTTAAGGTTACGGCTGCTGGCAAGCGATTTGTGAAGAATCCTACTGACTTTACATATGTGGAGGACACCGACTTTACCGAAACTAACGACGACGTGGAGGAGGAGCATGGAGCATCGGCACTGGATCCTACACTATATAGTATGCTGCAAGACCTTCGTAAAAAGACGGCTAAGAAGCTTAATCTACCAGGTTATGTCATCTTCCAAGACATATCACTCGAGCAGATGGCCACTCTATATCCAGTTTCTGTAGAAGAACTTCGCAACATTCAAGGCGTTGGCGTAGGCAAGGCTCGTAGATATGGCAAGGAGTTCTGCGCACTTATCAAGCGCTATTGCGACGATAACGAGATTGAACGTCCTGAGGAGATGTTTGTCAGAACCGTGGCTAAAGACTCTATGACTAAGGTTAAGATTATTGGTTACCTGGACCGTCGCATGCCGCTTGACGACATTGCATCGGCTCTGAACCTCGACTTCGACGACTTGCTGGACGAAATTGACGCTATTGTATACTCGGGCACTAAGGTAAACATCGACTATTTCCTTGAGGATGTAATGGACGAGGATCAGGTGGACGATATATACGAATACTTCCGCGAATCGGATACCGACAATATCGACGACGCTATGGACGAGCTTGGTGACTACGAAGAACGCGACATACGTCTCGTAAGAATTAAGTTCCTCTCGGAACAGGCCAACTAAGAGGTCTGTTGACAATATAGAAATACAATAAAAGCATTAAAGCCAATTACACATTATTATATTAGTGTAATTGGCTTTAATGCTTTTATGGCTTTGCCTTATAATGTCACGAAGCACAGATTGCCAAGGCAAACGAAATTATCATTTTATCAAATCGGGCATAATAAACACCGAATGAACCACCTGCTTCTCCTTTGGCGGAATTTGCATATAGTTCTTGTAAAGGTCGGTTAGATAGGCATCCGGATTGACTGGAGCAGCAAAGGGTTTCCCCTCAAAGTTGATGGTAGACAAGGGAAAGATGGAGTCCTTGCGGTGCATTATTCCGTAGCCATTGTTTATAAGGATGTTTGACATATATGTGTCGTTGCCACGAGTGGCAAATGCTATCTTCCAACGCAATTTGTACCACAGATATTTAGCACCAAAGAAGAAGAACTCGAAGAAGGCTCGCCACGAATACTGATGCGAGTGATGCAGTATGGAATAACACTTAGACATGCCCTTGCCATACTTCTTGCAGAAACTCTTCGACACATTGGGATAGTCAATCATCGGGAATATATCAACAAACAAACCCTTTGAATAATCCTTCGAGAAATCCTCATTGCCCTCAACATAAAAGGAATTAAGGTCGCGTACCTTCATTATAGGCTCGCGTGTCTGCTCTGTTTCTGGTGTTTGCAGACGCAATCCCTCACGCAGTTCTCCAGGTGCAATCTCGGCAAAACGTCGTGCATCATCTAAAGGCATAGCAATATCTATGTCGTCATCCCATGGTATAAATCCCTTGTGACGCACAGCACCAAGAAGCGATCCACCGTCAAGCCAATACTTAATATTATGTTTACGGCAGATGCGGTCTATTTCTTCGAGTATTGTCAGTTGCTTAAGCTGAGCGCGACGCAACTGTTGTTGCTTGAATTGTTCAAGATAATTCATCTTTTTCTCTTGTCTTAAAATGTCGCCCTATCAATCCTTCTGTCTTCTTACATCTATAACCTGACCCGTGCAATCGGATGCCAAGGTCTGAAGTGTTGCCTCTGCCACCCTCTCTGGCATAAGCAGCGAGTCGTCGGGTTCTATACCAAAGTTCTGCTGACGCATAGGAGTTTTTGTGCGCTCAGGGTTGATACAGTTAATCTTAATACCATCTCCATCCCACTCTTGCGCAACTGCCTGTACAAAGTTTACGATAGCCGCCTTGGTAGACGAGTATATGCTGTAGAACGCCCTACCCCTTGTATACGAGCTTGATGTAAAGAATATCAGCTTGCCCTCTGTTTGTTTCAGGTACGGATAGGCCTCAAGAGCCACGTTCACAGTGCCGAGATAATTGGTTTGTATCGCATTCTGTATTGTCTCGTAATCCATTGTGGCAAGCGGTTCCTTATTGAGCACACCTGCTGTGCACACAACATAGTCGATATGGCCAGCTGCCTCATGTGCATCGATCATTGCCTTTGCCACACTGTCGCGCTGTGCCACATCCACCTTGTTCTCCGAACGCGAATACGAGAATACATTGGCTCCACTCTCGCGCAACATATCTACCACATATTTGCCTATGCCGTAGCTTCCGCCAAACACTACAGCAACCTTGTCGCGGAACACGTCTGACACATGTTCTGTATTCTCGGGCTCAGTGTTCTTGAGTTGAAACAGCTTGTCGAGCATATAGGTATCCTCGCGGTATGTAAGTTTCATATTGCTCTCCTCGCCACGCACAACAAACACAGGTTCATCGGTATACTTGCGCACAACACCGCAGTCGTCGGTAGTCTTGAATTCAGGATCTTTCAATGCACGCTCATAAGCATCGGCAATAACTTGGCGGTCGAAAGCCTGTGGAGTTTGACCGCGACGCAAGCGCGAACGATCTGGAATGGATGTTATACAGTCGTTGCCATCTACCTCGATAATAGTATCTGCCGACGGGATGGCTACGTCAATGGCACGATGAGACGATAAGGCATCTATCACGTCATTTACTATACGCTGGCTTACAAGCGGGCGTACCGCGTCGTGGAAAATAAGGTTGACGTCCTGGTTGGCGTATGCCTGTATGGCAGAGAGCGACGAGTCGTAACGCTCTTTGCCACCTTTGAGTATCTTCTTTACCTTATGCCACTTGTTGCGCAAGACAATATTCTCGAAGTCGCTTATAAGCATAGGGTTTGCCACAATAGCAATCTCGTCGATATGCTGATTGCGCTCGAACACGTCGACAGTGTGCTCTACCACCATTTTGCCTGCCACCTTAAAGAACTGTTTAGGTGTAGACATTCCGAGGCGTGAGCCTACGCCACCGGCAAGTATAACGGCTATATTTCTTTTCATACGTTCCTGTTGTTAAGTACTTATTTGCAAAGGTAAGAAAAATCCCGGCAAAACATCAAAAGTTATTGATGTTTTGTCGGGATATATCATATTCAAACACTGCGCAAGTTTACTTGCGACATTACTTTTTGTGCCTATTGGCACGCTGCTCGCGGTATTTGGCCTTTTGCCTTGCCGATCCGCTGCCGTGGGCACCGGTGATGTATTGCTTCTTCTTTGCCTTTGTCTTCACTTTGCCGTCGCCTGTCTTCGCCGAAGAAGCACCGCCACGTCCCCATGAAATGCCATTGGCAATGATAGCGTCGATATCGTCGCCTTTGCTCATAGTTGTATATATTTAATTAATGGTGGAACAAACGTACACCTGTAAACGACATTGTTATGCCATACTTGTCGCATGTTTCGATAACATTGTCGTCACGCACCGAGCCGCCAGCCTGAGCTATGTACTCAACACCGCTCTTGTGTGCACGCTCAATATTGTCTCCGAACGGGAAGAAAGCGTCTGAACCAAGAGCCACACCACGGTTCTTGGCTATCCAAGCCTTCTTCTCCTCCATTGTCAATACCTCTGGCTTCTCCTTAAAGAATAGCTGCCATGTACCATCACGCAGAACATCGTCATGATCCTCAGATATATATACGTCGATAGTATTGTCGCGGTCGGCACGGCGTATACCGTCAACAAATGGAAGGTTCATTACCTTCGGGTGCTGACGCAACCACCATATATCGGCCTTATTGCCAGCAAGACGTGTACAGTGAATACGGCTCTGCTGTCCGGCACCAATACCAATTGCCTGACCGTCCTTAACGTAGCATACAGAGTTAGACTGTGTGTACTTAAGTGTGATAAGTGATATGATGAGGTCGCGAATAGCCTCGGGAGTGAAGTTCTTTGCCTTTGTAGGTATGTTCTCGAACAATGCAGGATCGTCGAGCTTAACCTCGTTGCGGCCCTGCTCAAATGTTACACCGAACACCTGCTTGTGTTCTATTGGAGCTGGTACATAGTTGGGGTCTATCTTTATCACATTGTATGTGCCCTTGCGCTTTGCCTTGAGTATCTCAATAGCCTCGGGTGTGAAGTCGGGAGCAATAACACCGTCGCTCACCTCACGCTTAATTAGTGTGGCAGTAGCTACGTCGCAAGTGTCGCTCAATGCAACAAAGTCGCCATACGAGCTCATGCGGTCGGCACCGCGAGCACGGGCGTATGCGCAAGCAATAGGTGATAGTTCAATCTTTACGTCGTCAACAAAGTAAATTTTCTTAAGGGTGTCGCTCAATGGCAAACCTACTGCAGCTCCTGCAGGAGATACATGTTTGAACGATGCAGCTGCTGGCAGACCAGTTGCAGCCTTAAGTTCCTTTACAAGTTGCCACGAGTTGAGAGCGTCGAGGAAGTTGATGTAGCCAGGACGACCGTTAAGTACTTCGATGGGGAGTTCGCCTTCTTCCATATAGATACGTGAAGGCTTCTGGTTCGGATTGCATCCGTACTTAAGTGCTAATTCTTTCATACAGTGATTATAAGAATGAAAAATATGTCTGCAAAATTACTATTTTTCCATTAAAAAGCCGTACATTTGCCCCGAAATATTACATTATCAGTAGGTTGTGAATTATGAATTACGCACTGAAGAAACTTTTTGATGCGGCTGAGCACAAACTTGAGCTCATTCCGCAGAAGATGATTGCCCTCGAAAAATTGTCTAAATACATCAAGGGCACAGAGAAACCTAAGCGTGAGATTCTTGACAAAATCTCGCTGCTTGTGGGATATCAGGATTGGGAAAAGTTTAAAGAAGCCCTGCACGGAGAAACTGACGGACAGGACAACTTTAAAGAATAGTATGGAATCATCCCAAATAAGATTGGGACAAGACCCTCTATTCCTCTGCTACTATCTGCCAAGATACTTGTCGGCAAGATATGTCGATAACGACTCCTTATATATGTCGCCAACGGGCAGATAAGTATCTGCATCCATAACGATACGGTTCTTGGTAACCTCCATCACCTTCTTCATATTGACAATATACGAGCGGTGAATACGCAAGAAATAGGCGGGCAAGCGTTCTTCAAGCTTCTTCATACTGAGAAGTACGACTAAAGACTTTTGTCCATCAATATGTATTTTTAGGTATTCTGCCATTCCTACAACGTATCTTATGTCATTGATATCGACCCTTACCACACGATGGTCGGTCTTAAAAAATATGGTGTCGTCCTCGTTCTCGGATTGTATAGGAGCGGTATGTGCAACCGATGGCATTACATTCTCAAGTTCGTAACGCTTCTTTACACGTTGGGCAGCACGGCGAAAATCGTCTAAACTAAATGGTTTAAGCAGATAGTCTACGGCATCTACCTTATATCCGTCTACCGCATACTCGGAGTAGGCTGTAGTGAACACAACTATAGGAGGTGCCTGAAGCGAGCGCACAAAGTCCAAGCCGTTGATATCGGGCATATTGATATCAACAAACAAGGCGTCGATCTGTTCTTTCTCCATTATCTCACGAGCCTCAATAGCACTAAGACATTGTGCTACAAGCTCAAGGAATGGTATCTTTGCTGTGTAGGCGGCGAGCTGCTGCAAAGCAAGAGGCTCGTCGTCGATAACGAGTGTTCTTATCATTTTAGATTCTGTTTTTGTTGGTTATTGTTTTGCATATCGGTTGACAGTTGTCTACCATTAGCTTGAGTGATGGGTGACGTTAGTGGCAAATCAAGACTTACCTCATACTCGCTCTCACGGTCTTCGATATTAAGTGTGTATGTATCGTGAAACAGAAGGTCGAGTCGACGGCGTACATTGACCAATCCCATACCACCTTCTTTTTTCTCTTTCACCATAAGCTGCTGCTTACTATTGCGGCATACAAACTTTAGGCGGTCGTATTTCACATCTATCGTTATGTATACAAACGATTCGGTAAGATAGCTTATACCATGCTTAAAGGCGTTTTCCACGAACATGATGAGCAACAATGGAGGTATCATCTTATCGGGTAGATTGCTTGGTGCCGACAGACGAATGCTTACCTTATCTGTATATCGCAATCTCATGAGTTGCACATAATTGTTGAGAAATTGTACCTCGCGTGGCAATGGTATTAGCCTATTGCTTCCCTCGTACAGAATATACCGCATCATCTTTGAAAGCTCCACTATGGTAGTCTTGGCACGTTCGGGATCAATATCCACAAGAGCATGAATATTGTTGAGCGTATTCATAAAGAAGTGTGGATTGACCTGATACTTAAGATACTCCAGTTGGCGCTCCAAGTTGTGCTTGTCTATCTGCGCCATAAGCTTGGAGTCTTCCTGCGACTTGAAATATAGTTTAACGCCCAGATTCATACCAATAAGCAGTATTCCACCAAAGGCAGTTACAAGTTCGCCAGGTCCTAAGAAAGGGAAAGGATCGTAAGGTCGCAGATATGAAAATCGACGATGATAACGCTGATCTTTAGCAGGTTCTTTAGATGCATCATCAAACATCTCTTCAGGTTCATCCTCAGGCCTAAAGTCGGGTATATTGTCTCGGTACAACACCCTTTCGTGTCTGCTGTATCGCGGCAATCGGCGGTGATGATACTCGGGACGCATAAACCACAGCGTACCCATTGCCACGGCTACAACAGTAAAGCTAAGTACAACATATAATATGGTGCGTCGTTTTAGGATGAGCAAAGGGGCAAGCAGAAAGTTGTGTACGGCAAACATAACAAGCCATACAGTATAGAATTTCCATGCACTGAATATCTCGTACCACGAGAACTCTATATGTGGATTGGATGACATTCGCATATATAACCCCATCACTGGCGATATATATATCAATATCCACATCAGTGTATAAATGAAATGTTCCTTGCGGTAATTCATCTTTGTCGTTTTAGATGAAGCAAATGTACGCATATTATATATAGTATAGAAAAATATTCAACGAATAGAAAAGTTTGTTATATGAACTAATGCTTGGCTGTGCTCCATGCTGCAGGTGTTATGCCGTAAGCTTTTTGGAAACATTTGGAAAAGTAACTCGAGTTTGAGAATCCTACCATGTACATCACCTCGGATACAGAGAACCTGCCCTCTCTTAATAATATGGCAGCCCGCTGCATACGTATCTGGCGTATAAACTCAACTGGTGTCTTGCCCGTCATCTGCTTAACCTTACGGTACAGCAACTTAGAACCAAGCCCTAAGGTTTCCTGCAAACGTGTAACATTGAAATCGGAATCGGCCACATGAGCCTCAACAGTTTCGGTTATCTTGGCAAGCAAACGTGCATCGGCACTGTCGATGTCGGGTGTTTGTGTTGCAACTGTTGTATCCGATACAAATGCATTGTGTGCCGTTGATGTCTGCACCGTGGCAAATGCAATATTAACTATAGTACCGTTATCATCGCTTTCTACCATAGCATGTCCACTGTTATGCTCGGCATACTCGTGTATTATGGCAAGGGTGTTGCCACCTGCTTGCTGCTTAGAACCTGTTACATGGAAGTAGCGGTTGAATACAAACGGCATGTCGGCCTTAGCTATAATCATACCAGGTATGCATATACCTATCGATGTTTTGCCTTCGGCTGAGCTTACGTTAACAGATATTGGCATGTCGGCATTATGGTTGTCGGCGGCAAAGACTATCAGTTCGTCTAACACAGATTGCATACCAACCACATCAACACATACAAATGCCGTTGGCGCATCAGTGTGATATTCTATGTCAAGTGACTTGCCATATCTTTGTCGGGCATCATCTACTGCACGCCTACAGAAGTCGGCAATGTCTATGGTTATCATTGCAGGCCTGTCGTTATTAGAAATTGTCTGTACATCGAGAGCCTTATACACCAACGAGTTCATATCGACAACATTACGGCGCATCTTTTCAAGATGGCGCACATTATTGGTGTCGTTCTCATCGTGCAGCATACCTAATATAGAGCCGAACAATGAGCCAAGTGGTTGCTTTAGTTGTATGGACAGATTGTCGAAGAAAGCCGAACGAGCCGCTGATTCTTGCATAACTTGCTGCTTAGCTTCGCGTTCCTCACGCAGACGTCGACGTATCATATAGAAGTTTACCGTCCATGCTATCAATGCTATAACTATAATCAGATACAGCAACTTTGCCCATAACGATAGATACCACGGTGGAAGAATCGTTACATTCAATTGATAAACCATACCTTCGGCCTTGCCTAATCCATCTACCTCGCGCACCTCAAGTGTGTACTTGCCCGAAGGCAACGCGCTATAGTTTATCTCCTGTCGCTCTCCGTGCATATACTGCCATTGATGGTCAACACCATCAAGTCGGTAAGCATACATACGCGGTTGTTTACCAGACATGGGAAGGTCGGACAACATGAACGATAGATTGTTCTGTCGAGCCGTAAGTGTTATCTCAGACAGATAAGTAGGCGCTCCATATTCGGATATATATGGTTTGCCATCAACCATCAGAGCCGACAAAAGAAATTGCGGACGCTTGGTCTTGGGTTGTAGATTATGAATGTTTTCTGTAGGAACAGCAACTATAGCATCGTTGCCTCCAAGCAACACATGACGTGAAGTGCGGTCGTACCATACTGCAAGCGGCCGGAATCCAGGAATAGAGAAGCATGTAGACGTGCCTTTCGGATTAAGTATACAGCAGTCTTGCCCCATAAATATCCATATATTGCCTTCTACCTCGCACAACATAGCACCATCTGTATAGCCCTCAATGCGGAAACTCTCTGACTTTCCGTTGGCTCCAAAACGTCTTATCTCGCCTTGCATTGCAGCCCACACATTACCATTATTATCGGTGCATATGTTGTTTACGTTTTGATCTTTGCCAACAATATGCTCCACATGCAATGTGTTAATATTGATACGGTCTAATCCGCTGTCGTACATTCGTGCCCACACATATCCATGTCCATCGGCCACAAGTTGCCATACATGTATGCCTTGAAGTTCCTTCAGAAAGTGGCGATCGGCAATTATTGTTGGATTTGTTGCCGTCAATAGTTTATGCTTGTCTATAACAAATACGCCACCCATATACGAGCTTATCCAGTATCGTCCCTTTCCGTCGTCCACAATATCATAAGCCCATGCCGTGTTATAACGGTTAGAATGGTCGGTAACGACAATGTTTCGCATCTGTCGTGTAACAGGATTGTATATGTTAAGTCCATGATCGGTACATATTATCACCGTACCGTTGCTGTCAGAATATACACGTCTAACACGGTTGTGCGACATATAATGTGTAGGCGAGTTCTGACGATACCACGTTACATCGCCATTATTGTCAGGCATAAAACCTTTTGTGGCATTATAGCTTATAAGTCCATTTGTTCCGCCAAGCCACAAACGTCCGTCTGTGCTTCTGTATATAAGGTGAAGACAGTTACCATCGCCCGTTTGGGTTATGTTGCTAAGGGGAATATAATTGAAGAACTTATGTCGTTTGATGTCTGATACACCCTGATCGGTTCCAGCCCATATGTTACCCCAACAATCAGTAAACACTGCCCATACTATGTTGTTGGCAATAGAACGTTGCGAGCGCGAGTCGTGTAAGGCATGCGATATTGTACCCTTAAGCTTGTTGTATGTATATAGTCCGTTATCAGTACCGGCATAAATCAGGTTGCCGTAAGCAGATAGCGACTTAACCGAATTGCCCGATAATGCTGGTATTGCCTCGAGATGCTTTCCATCATATTTGTATAGCGCACCCTCGGTTCCTATCCAGGCGGCATTGCCATCACTAAGAAGAGCGTTGACAAGTGGTTGCATTCCATTGCCTATACGTATAGGCAATGCAGCCTTGCCATGGCGAAATAGTGTTAACCCTGATATTGTACCAACAAACAAACCATATTTTGTGGCAAGCAGCGAGTATACATTATGCAATGCCTTGCTCTCTATGCGTATATCGCCCAACTGCATATTACAGCTAAACAGACCTTGAGCTCCGCCAAACCACAGTCTGCCATCATAACATGTCACGGCACGTATTTCGCCTTTAGCCTTCTCTGGTTGCTCTTCATAGCGTCCGTTTCTTATATTGTATACAATTAGTCCACGCTCTGTAGCCATATACAGTTTATTATGCTGCATATGTATTGAATGGATGCGTGTGTTGACAGCCGAGCCATCTGTAGTGATATTATGTGGTATGGTGCGGTAGCCATCATATGAGTAGAGTCCGTTGTCGCTGCCAAACCACAATATACCTTGTTCGTCTTGCGCAATGGAACATACAGAAGAGGCGTCGGCAATGCTGACATTGTCGAACTCCTGGGCTGTAACATTAGATGACAACAGCAGTGCTAAAAGCGCTACGACTGCTATATATAGATATCTCATTCTTAGTTTTATAGGTTATGTATATGCAAATATATCTTTTTTTTCTCATACTTCACACTATTATTTCAACTTTTTGCTATTAATAATTATGTATATGTAAAAAAATAACTAACTTTGCATAAAGTACTTTTTTGAATATATGCACAAAGCAGGATTTGTAAACATAGTTGGCAATCCTAATGTAGGCAAGTCGACACTGATGAATCAGCTTGTTGGCGAGCGTATAAGTATTGCCACATTCAAGGCGCAAACAACGCGCCATCGTATCATGGGTATTGTCAACGAAGACGATGCCCAGATAGTATTCTCAGATACACCTGGTGTGTTGAAACCAAACTACAAGCTTCAGGAATCAATGCTCGCTTTCTCGGAATCTGCACTTCAAGATGCCGATGTACTGCTATATGTTACTGATGTAGTGGAGAACCCAGAGAAGAATATGGACTTCCTTGATAAGGTTAAGAAGATGACCATACCTGTGCTCTTGCTCATCAATAAGATAGACCAAAGCGACCAGAAGACTCTTGGCGATACTGTAGAGAAGTGGCATACGCTATTACCAAATGCCGAGATTCTACCAATATCTGCAAAGAACAAGTTTGGTGTCGACATGCTTATGCGACGTATCAAGGAGTTGTTACCCGACTCTCCCCCATTCTTCGACAAAGATCAGCTGACAGATAAGCCTGCCCGCTTCTTTGTATCGGAGATTATACGTGAGAAGATTCTACTCTACTATGATAAGGAGATTCCTTATTCGGTTGAGGTTAAGGTGGAGTCGTTTAAGGAAACCGACCGCAACATCGACATCCATGCTGTTATCTATGTAGAGCGCGACTCGCAAAAGGGTATCATCATCGGACATCAGGGCGTAGCTTTGAAGAAGATGTCGACAGAGGCACGCAAGTCGCTTGAGAAATTCTTCGGCAAGAGTGTGTATCTACACACATTTGTGAAGGTCGACAAGGATTGGCGCAGCTCGAAGAGAGAGTTGGACAACTTTGGGTATAACCCGGAGTAGAATTTTGAGTTTTGAATTTTAAGTTTTGAATTATCGGCTGCACCGATTTTGAGTTGTTCTGTTTTGAATTGTCAATTCTCAACTCATAACTTTTAATTCATAATTCATAAATTCAAGATGTGCGTATCGCACAAATCACAATTCAAAACTCAAAAATGCAGCTACGCTGCTTTCCCCTGAATAGAAAAGAGGGGATACTCTTGCCAGAGAGGTAAGGGCCGGAGTTGGTCAGCTTCGGAAAATATATTAACAAGGATGCAGAGACCACATCCAATCCCGACCGTTGATGGGAGGGGACAAATGACTTATTTAAACAAAACATGGCAAATTTAGTAGCAATAGTGGGACGTCCTAATGTGGGAAAGTCTACACTGTTCAACCGTCTAACCAAGACACGTCAAGCTATCGTAAGCGATACAGCTGGTACTACACGCGATCGTCAGTATGGTAAATGCGAATGGAACGGACGTGAATTCTCTGTTGTAGACACTGGTGGATGGGTAGTAAAGAGCGATGACATCTTTGAGGATGCCATACGCAAGCAGGTTATCGTGGCTACAGAAGAGGCAGACCTCGTGCTATTCCTCGTTGATGTTCAGACCGGTCTTACAGACTGGGATGAAGATGTAGCACAGATTCTGCGACGCACTAAGCTTCCTGTTATCCTCGTGGCTAACAAGACCGACAACAACGACCAAATTTACGATGCTGCCGAGTTCTATTCATTGGGCCTTGGCGAACCACAATGTATATCATCGGCAACTGGTAGCGGCACTGGCGACTTATTAGACCTTGTACTTTCAAAGCTTAAGGTTGACGTTAAGGACGAAGTTGAGGACGGTATTCCACGTTTCGCCGTGGTAGGTAGACCTAATGCTGGCAAGAGTTCTATTATCAATGCCTTTATTGGCGAAGACCGCAATATCGTGACAGAGATAGCAGGTACAACACGCGATTCTATCTATACACGCTTCGACAAGTTCGGTTTCGACTTCTATCTTGTAGATACTGCTGGTATCCGACGCAAGAACAAGGTGTCTGAAGATTTGGAGTTCTATTCGGTTATGCGCTCTATCCGCGCCATCGAGAATTCGGATGTATGTATCCTTATGATTGATGCCACACGAGGAATAGAGGCTCAAGATATGAACATATTCCAGCTTATACAGCGCAACAACAAGTCGCTTGTTGTGGTTGTAAACAAGTGGGATCTTGTTGAGAATAAGGACCAGGCTGTCATCAAGACATTCGAAAACGCTATACGTCAGCGTATGGCTCCATTCGTTGACTTCCCTATAATCTTTGCGTCTGCCCTTACCAAGCAACGTATATTTAAGGTGCTCGAGACTGCCAAGCAAGTTTACCTCAACCGCAAAGCACATGTAGGCACATCTAAGCTCAACGAAGTTATGCTTCCTTTGATTGAGGCTTATCCGCCACCATCAACCAAGGGCAAGTACATCAAGATTAAGTACTGCACACAGTTGCCTAACACACAGATTCCTTCGTTTGTGTTCTATGCCAACTTGCCACAGTATATAAAGGAGCCTTATCGCCGTTTCCTCGAAAACAAGATTCGCGACAACTGGTCAATGCACGGATGTCCTATCAATGTATTTATACGACAAAAGTAAAACATATATAATAAGGAGGCTATGGCATTGCAGCCATAGCCTCCTACGTTTTATATAAATAAAAAAAGGAAATGCGAAACTCTTTTTTCTTTCTTCTAACTCTCTTCATCCTGTCTTTTGCCTCATGCAGCAAACCTATTGAGCCAAAACCTGAAGAGATAGCCGGACGCGCAGCCAAGGCCTATTACGACTACCTTATACAAGGTAAGTATGATGCCTACGTAGATGCTTTCTACCGACCAGACAGCATACCAGCCAGCTATCGCGAACAACTAATTGTTAGTGCCAAGCAGTATGTATGGCAGATGAAAACCGACCATGAGGGGCTTATGTCTGTAGATATAGCCGGAGCTAAGACCGATACTGCACGCCATATAGGCAGTGCATTCCTTGTACTAAGTTTCAAGGATAAAACCAAGGAAGAAATTGTTGTACCATTGGTACTTAATAAGGGCAACTGGATGATGCGATAGTATCATCCGATTGCCCTTTCTTTATATATTACAAATAACCTTAAGCGTTCTTTACTTCCTCTGGCAATATCGGCATTGCTCCATTCTGTGTGCAAACATATGCACTTACATGTACAGCACGCTTGTGTGCATCTGTCACCGGCATACCAGCAAGTATAGAGGCACAGAATGTACCTGTGAACGAGTCACCTGCACCAACAGTATCAGCAACCTCTACCTTAGGAGTTGGCTGGAATGACATAGAGCCTGGTGTAAATACATAGCTGCCGTTCACTCCACAAGTCAATACAAGCATATCAAGGTTGTACTTGCCAAGGATAAGCCAGCACTTGTTCTCGATATCCAAACCTGGATAACCGAACATACGACCGATAAGTACCAATTCCTCGTCGTTGATTTTGAGCACATTGCAACGCTTCATGCTCTCGCATATTACCTCCTTGGTGTAGAAGTTCTGACGAAGGTTGATGTCGAATATCTTCATACAGTCCTTAGGAGTTGAATCAAGGAACTTGTATATCGAGTCACGGCTCACTACGTTGCGCTGAGCCAATGAGCCCCAGCATACAGCACGTGTGTTCTCTGCTATGGCCTTTACCTCATCATTAAATGGAATATTATCCCAAGCCACATTCTCCTTGATGTCGTATGTCGGTATACCCTCATCGTCAAGCGTTACCTGGACAGTACCTGTTGGATAAGGTACACGCGGCATACAATACTGTAGTTTTTTCTCTTCAAGCTGCTCTATGGTCTCATCAGCAAGTTTATCCTCACCAAGTGCACTAACAGCGATAGAGTTCAATCCGAACTGTCCTGCATGGAATGCAAAGTTTGCAGGAGCACCACCTAGTTTCTTTCCCTCAGGAAGCACATCCCAGAGTGCCTCACCAAGTCCTACTACATATTTTGTATTCATTATATTAGTTGTTTTTATTGATTAACTTTCTGATTACTGTTTAACTTTCGGTATATAAGAGAGCAGATAAACTACACCTACAGCCATTACCGCTGCTGCCCATATCTGCGGATACTGTGAGCCTGCTTCTTTAGCGGCATCGCTTGCAAAGCCCATGAAGAGCGGGAACACTGTGCCACCGAACAAGCCCATGATCATAAGACCAGACACCTCGTTCTTCTTCTCTGGAGCGGAAAGCATAGCCTGAGAGAACACGATAGAGAACACATTTGAGTTGCCATATCCTACAAGAGCAATGGCTGCCCAAAGCTCCCACTTCTCTGTACCAAACACAAAGCCCACCATTGACAATGCCATCATAAGCACAATGATAGTGAAGAATGTGCGGATATTGAGCTTGCGCATAAGGATTGAACCAGTAAAACAGCCCAAGGTACGGAATGCGAAGTATATAGATGTGGCATACTCAAACTGGCTAAGTGTGTCGCCTGCACCTCCAAGACGTTCAAACAGAATCTTCGGAGCTACAGCATTTGTGCCTACATCAATACCAACATGACACATGATACCAATAAACGAGAGAAGGATAATTGGCGATCCAAGCATCTTCAAACAGTCAACAAAGCCAGATGCCTTGCCCTCGATAGGCTCCTCCTCTATGTTAGTCATACCGAGCCATAGTGTAGCTACCATACCAACAATAAAGAACAAGAGGAACAATATGCGCCAACTCAATCCAAAGATAGGAGCTGTTGTTGTTGCGCCCCATGCTGCTATAAGCGGAGCTATGAACGAGGCTATTGCCTTAACAAACTGTCCGAAGGTAAGTGTTGAAGCCAAATGACCCTTTACAAGCATCGTAACCAACGGGTTGATTGAGGTCTGCATAATGGCATTGCCTATACCAAGGAGCGAGAATGATATGTACATAAGCCAAAGCTGGCTCTCTTTGGTAGGCATAAAGCTATCGAAGAGTGGCAGGAACACTGCCAATGTTGTTATCACAATAGAGAGGAGTACTGTCTTCTTACGACCAATCTTATTCATCAGCATGCCCGTAGGCACAGAGAATATAAGAAACCAGAAGAATACAAGCGAAGGAAAGAAGTTGGCTGCCGAATCAGAAAGTCCAAAGTCTTCCTGCATGTTGTTCGACACTGAGCCGACTAAGTCGACAAATCCCATGGTGAAGAATGTTATCATCACTGGGACAAGTGTGAGTTTACTTGAGTTTGAATTGCTCATTTGTGTATTTACATTTTAGTTATTAGTTGCTTTGTGAGATTTTCACTGCTGCAAAGTTATCGGTTATAAAGCAGAAAGAATATAAAAAATGTTGCATCTAATTGCAAAATTTGTATCATACAACATTTAAGCAACGATTGTAACATTTGTAGAAAGTACGGCTTAACGCCGTACTTTCTTATCGGATTACTTAAGATTATAAACCACGTACTTACCCTTGCCCTTTATTGTCACCTTATTGTAAGGCTTGGTAGGGAACACAAGGTTTGTCATTGCCATCTTGCCCTCAGCATCAAACACCTCAATGCTGCTCTTATCGATAAACAAACGCAACTGTGAGATCTTGCCATATACTGGAGCTGTGGTAACGGCTGCAAAGTCGTCGCTAAAGTCCTTAAGTCCGCTATTGGTGCGGTCCATAGAGAATGAACGATTCTTCTCGTCGTAGGTCATAACCACCTTCTCACCCTTATCATTAGAGAGTGTCAAAGTAGCACTACCCTTCAGCGAAACTACCACCTCGCAAGTTTCTGTTAGATTCTTCGTAGCTTTCTTTGCACGTGCAGCAGTAAGCTCAGGCGATGGAGTTACACCGCAATATATATCGCCATTGTATTCATAGAGGTCAAGATCGCGTGGTATAGAGTTGCCTGAGCGATACTGCATTGTAGGCACTTGGGCAGCATACTGCCAATTGCTCATCCAAGCCAATGCTACATGACGACCATCAGGAGCGTTATCGAATGTAACTGTTGCATAATGGTCCTTACCATAATCCATCCATTTTGTTACCTCAGGTTTTGTTTCGCATGTAAACTTCTTACCATCAAAGTCACCAACAAAGTATTGTGTAGCCGAACCACCGAATGGGCCACCAGGATTAATGTTACAAATAAGCATCCATTTGTACTTGTTGGTACCACGTACCTTCATCTTCATAAGGTCAGGACATTCCCATACGCCACCATGATTGCCATATTCGGCACCAAACTGACTCTCAAGAGTCCATTCCTTGAGATTGTCAGAGGTGTAGATATTCATATGCTGACCCTCTGCCAAGATCATGTTCCACTTCTTGATGTCCTCGTTCCAGAACATATGTGGGTCGCGGAAGTCGGGTGTGTTGCTTGTAATAACTGGGTTGCCGTCATACTTAGTGAATGTCTTGCCATTGTCGTTGCTGTAGGCAAGGCTTTGTGTCTGGTTCTCGCCAGCTGACGTATACATAGCTACTACTGTACCATTACCAAATCCTGCAGTATTGTTGTGGTCAACAACTGCCGATCCTGAGAATATAGTACCCCAAACATCTGCCTCAACAGCATCGCCTTGATATTGCCAATGCATAAGATCGGTCGATGTAGAATGTCCCCATGTCATGTTCTCCCATTGCGAGCCATAAGGATTATGCTGGAAATAAAGATGCCAAACACCATCTTTATAGAACATGCCGTTAGGGTCGTTCATCCATCCATAAGCAGGAGTGTGATGATAGACAGGGCGATACTGCTCACGATTTGTCATATCAAACGCATCTGCATACTTTATGTTCTTCCAGCATGTAAAGCCTGAAAGCTCGCCATCATTGCGGTAGGAGCCATTGACATGAATATCGAGCGAGAGCCCCTTGCTGTCCTTAAACGCGTCGAGATACAGGGGCACATAATAGTCAATGTGGTTGGATGCGAGGCGAACATTTAGTGCCTTCACCTGATTATTGCCGTCCACCACCTTAATATTGCACATCTCTGCCTTCTCCTGAACTGGTAGAAGAAGAACCTTCTGTGAGTTGTCCACACGATAGATGCAGTGGTTGCTACTAAGGAAATGAGTCTCTTGCGCCAATGTTGCCATGGCAAACCCTAAGAGAAACGATGCTGCCGCTGTGCGGCTGAATAAATTTTTGTTCATATTTATAAAGGTTTTTAGAATTATAAAAACACCAAAAGCATTATGACTTAAAGTTTCTGCTGCAAAATTAAGGTTTATATCAAAATATACATATTACTTATGTTTCCTAAACTTGCACAAATCCCCAAATGTAACAATTCTTTATGGAATAGTTCATTTTATTGATAACCATTTACCAATAAAATCATTAACTTTGCTGTTGTAAACAATTAAAACCTAACTTTTATATGAAAGCCTCAATACATAATAAAATCATTCTACTGCTTGTAACTCTACTCACAGTAACAGGCTGCTCATCCAACTATAAATATAAAATAGGTGTATCGCAATGTGTGGGCGGACGTTGGCGTGAGAAAGCCAACAACGAAATGCTTTCTGCACAACATCTATACGACAACGATGTAAAAGTGATTATAAAGGATGCCGACAACAGCAATGACAGGCAATGCCTTCAGATAGATAGTCTCATCGACGAGGGGGTTGACCTACTTGTAGTCTCACCTAACGACTATTATGCTCTTAATAGCAGTCTGCAACGTGCTATAGACAAGAAAATTCCAATTGTGTTTTTCGACCGTACTACAGCCATAAAAGATTATACCGCTTATATAGGTGGCGACAATATTGAGGCAGGACGCAAGATGGCAGAATATGCTGCAATGCTATGTCGCGACAGCGTAAAGACGGATGGACGACAACCTATAGTATTAGAGATGACTGGACCGCTTGAGATTTCACCTGCCGCACAACGACATAAAGGTTTCAGCGAAACCATTAGCCGTTATTCAAATATTGAATATCATAATATTCCAAGCAAGTGGTCGCACGACGATTGCAAGCGCATTATGCAAGAATGGCTAAAAGGAGGCAAGACCGTAGATGTTGTGTTTTGTCATAGCGACCTTGCTGCTATAGGTGCCTATGAGGCTGCTAAAGAATTACATAAAGAACATAACATTCATTTTATTGGTATTGACGGACTGCCAGGCGAGGGTATAGACGCTGTGCATAATGGTCAGCTCTCCGCATCATACATATATCCTACTCATGGCGAGGAGGTGATAGCCCTTGCCTTACGCATACTTGAAGGTAAACCGTTTGAACGTGTAAACAACCTGAAGAGCTTTGTTGTCACACCACAAAACGTGGCCGACATATCACTAAGCAGTAATTCACTGATAAAACAGAACCAATATCTTGCCACAATACAATCTAAACTTGAGACCTATCTTGGTTTCTATCATATCCAACGCTCATTGCTCATAGTGGCATTACTCGTAATCCTGCTATTAGCAGTAGCTGTTGTTACCACATGGCGTGCCGTAAAAGCCACACGCCGTGCCAACCGTCGTATGCGTGAGTTGAATGACGAGCAGACACGTTTCTTTACAAACGCATCACATCAGTTGCGTACTCCACTTACACTTATATCTGGCCCAATAAATCAACTAGCCGAAGGTAAAGGCGACAAAAAACAACTCATAGAAATAATACAACGCAACGTAGAACAACTGCAATGCCTTGTGGGCGATGTTCTTTTGTTCCGTCGCGAGAACCTCGCTACTGTTGATGACACTACAGCAATAACCGATGAACAACTAATGGCAAGCCGTAAGTCTGTACAAGACAGTCGACACGACATACTTGTTAATGACAATGCAGACGAACTCGCTACTGTGCTTATTGTGGACGACAATGCCGACATGCGTGCCTATCTGCGCACTCTACTGCTCGACAGATATTATGTTATAGAGGCTGCCGACGGACAAAGCGGACTTAAACTTGCCGTGGAGAGTGTGCCCGATATTGTAGTATCGGATGTTATGATGCCAGTAATGGACGGACTTACATTCTGCACACGTCTTAAGCAGCATGATGCAACAAGCCACATTCCGGTGCTATTGCTTACTGCACGCAGCAGCGAGCAGCAATATATCGAAGGATTGCAAACTGGTGCCGATATGTATATGACCAAACCTTTCAGTGCCGAGATGCTCCTTGCCAACATTGCCTCGCTTCTTGCCAATCGCCAGAAGCTACGCCTACTGTTCAAGGCTAACAAGGAAACTGATAAACCTATAATAGAAGAGACTGCCACATCACCCGACCGCCGATTCCTTGACACCTTCCTCAAGGCTATGGATAAGCACTTGAGCAACACCAATCTCAAGATAGAGGTTATAGGCGATGAAATAGGACTCTCACGTGTTCAGCTCTACCGCAAGGTTAAAGCCCTTACGGGCATGACACCTATAGAGATACTGCGCGAAACAAGACTAAAACGAGCCATGCAACTGCTAAAGACAACCGACAAGACTGTATCTGAAATAGCCAACGAAGTGGGATTTGCCACTCCAGGCTACTTCTCGTCGTGCTTCAAAAAGCAGTACGACAAGTATCCAACGGATGTAAGAGAGGAAATGAAGGTTTAAGTTAACTTATAAAAGAAGACTAAATTTTCAATAGAAAACAAAGAATAAGTTTGCGTTCTATTGAAAATTTAGTTATTTTTGTACCATATATATATTATGTATATAATAAGTTTAGCTAAACGATTAACAAGGAGGAGCAATATGGACAAAACAAAATTGACACGCGAAGAGGCTTTAAAACGATGGAAGGCTTCAAAAGAACTAAAACGCAAAATGTCAGAAAAATTAGAGCGTCTAGTTCGTGAAAGCTGCAAAGACAAACAAGGGACTGATACTGTAAGTATAGAAATATGGTAATGAGAAATCTTTCTTTAGAGGATATTAATAGAAAATCTGAATATATAGTAAGAAAAGAAGACAGCAAAGGTACTTTTAGTTTTGTTACAGATAATCATGCCGAAATCTTCATCACCTTTGAAAGGGATGATATATTACAGTCTGGCATTGTATATCAGTTTGGCATTTCCAACCCTAAAGGAACAAAATCTCCTCGTGATTCCAAAGTACGTGAGACCATATTGGCAATAATAGAAGAGTTCTTTAATAAAAATAAAGTTGCACTTCTTTATATATGCGAAACTGGTGACGGCATGCAGAAGATGCGCAGCCGTTTGTTCCAATATTGGTTTAGTATATATAATGAGAAAGAAGAATATATATTTCTTCCTCAAGTTGTGTATGATGAGGAAGAAAATGAGAACTATGCTGCCTTAATCATAAGAAAAGACAACCCTTGTTTTGTGGAATTAGTGTCAGAATTTACAGAGACAATTAATCTGCTTAATGGAAAGCCTGATTAAAAAACTCAACATTTTTGACTATACCGTCAACGATTGTTGCATGTAACATGAGTGATATTTTGTGAACGATTCATGAAATATCACTTTTATTTTGTTCTCTAACTTTGCAAGCGTAAACAAGACGCAGCCTCAACAACGCAGTTCTTGTTAAGCTAAAAACCTTTATTTTATCAGGTATAATATAGGGAACAAATAAAAACTTAAACCAAATCATAAAACGTATATCTTATGAAAAAAGCAAAAGTAGCTTTAGTAAGTATGCTCATGCTCGCTGGTTCTGGCGCATATGCACAGACCAACGGTATCGGCGGAACGGTTACCGATAATACTGGCGAACCAATCATTGGCGCATCGGTTAAAGTAAAGGGAGCCAACAACATGGGTACAGTGACCGACATTGACGGCAACTTCAAACTGAATGTCAAGCCCGGCGAAACCCTTGTCATCTCTTATATAGGATGCAAGGACCAGGAGGTTAAGGCTGGCGACAATCTCAAGATTGTACTCCAAGACAACTCCGAGATGCTTGGCGAGGTTGTTGTTACGGGTTATCAAGTACAGCGCAAGGCTGATTTGACTGGTTCTGTATCAGTAGTAAGCACAAAAGACCTCAAATCGTCTGCCGATACCGACCCTATGCGCTCTTTGCAAGGCAAGGTGCCAGGCATGACTATTACGACTGACGGTTCGCCTATTGGCACTGGTACTGTTCGTATACGTGGTATTGGCTCATTCAACTCTTCACAAGATCCATTGTTTGTTATTGATGGAGTGCCTACAACTACAGCCCTCAACTCGCTCAACATGAACGACATTGAGAGTATGCAAGTACTCAAGGATGCCGCATCTGCATCAATATATGGCTCACGTGCTGCCAATGGTGTAATTATTATTACCACCAAAAAAGGCAAGAAGGGCAGTAAACTCAATGTAGACTTCTCGACAAACCTCACTGCACAATTCTACAACTCGCAGTCGATGATGAAGCTCTGCAATACACGCGAGTATGCTACAGCTATGGCACAAGCTGCCCTCAACGATGGCATCGACCCTGTGGCTTATGCCCGTAACTATGGTCTCGATCTCAACGCATCCAGCGGACGCACTATCAAGGCATACGACCCTTCTACTGGTAACTATAACACATATACTGTCAATGGTATATACGATGGTTACATCAATGCCAAGAAAACAATGCGTATATCGGATACCGATTGGCTTGACGAGATATCACGCACTGGCTTTATGCAGAGCTACGACCTCTCCCTTTCTGGAGCTACAGACAAGTTTACCGGACTCTTGTCTGCCGGATACAAGAAGAACGACGGTATATTAAAATACTCCAACTTCGAGAACTTCTCAGCACGATTCAACTCTACATACAATGTTAACAAGATAGTAAGTGTAGGCGAGAATGCAACTGTCACCTACTCAAAGCAAGTTGATTGCGCTCCTATGGAGAATGCACTGAAGATGTCACCTACCGTACCCGTGTACGAAGAGGATGGAACAACATTCGGAGGTCCGGTTGGTGGCATGAGCGACCGTCAGAACCCTTTGCGCGAGATGTATATGAACCGCGACAATGCCTTGAAGATATGGCGTGTTTTCGGTAATGCTTACGTTGACGTAAAACCGCTCAAGGGTCTTATGCTCCGCTCAAACTTCGGTCTCGACTACTATCACTCGTTCATTCACTCAATGAGCCACACCTTCAAGTCGGACATTGTGAACAATGATATTCCGAGCACCACACTCTCTGCCCACGATGACGTGCGTTGGACATGGAGTAATACAGCCAACTACAACTTCAAGATAGCACGCGACCACGACTTCACGGTGCTTGCTGGTATGGAGTTGCACAAGCAGACTGTAGAGGATATGGGAGCATATGCACAAACATTCGCAATTGAAGACAAGGACTATATGTGGCCAGATGCCGCAACTGGTATTGAGAGAGCAACAGGTATTGGTTCTGGATACACATTGGCATCATTCTTCGGAAAGGTTGACTACAACTGGCAAGACCTTGTTCTCGCATCATTCACCATACGTCGTGACGGTAGCTCACGTTTTGGCAAGAACAACCGTTATGGTAACTTCCCCGCTGCTACACTTGGCTATCGTCTTTCGAAGAACCTCAAGGCATCATGGATAGACGATCTTAAGATTCGTGCATCATGGGGTAAGACTGGTAACCAAGAGATATCCAACACAGCGCGCTACGGCTTGTATGTTGCCGATTATGGCTCAGACCGTGTAACATCTACCGCATACGACCTCTACCGTCAAGGCACTGGCATTTTCCCATCAGGCTTCCGCGCCACACAGACTGCCAACGACAACCTGAAATGGGAAACCACAATACAATATAACGTTGGTGCCGACTTCTCTTTGTTCAACCAGGAACTCTACGGAACTGTCGATGCTTATATTAAAGATGTAAAGGATATGCTCATATCACCCGCATATCTCGGTGCAATGGGTGAGGGTGGTGCAAGTTGGTCGAATGGTCCATCACTGCGCAATATAGGTATGGAGGCTAACGTTGGCTATCGTCATACTACAAAGTATGGTCTACGCTATGACGTATCTGCCAATATCGACTTCTTCCGCAACAAGGTTACATACCTGCCTTCTACAACCACAGGTTCGTATGCACATACAATGAAGGAGAACCTTGTACAGTCAAAGAAGCCTTATGGCTCTATAGTGGGATACGTTGTTGACGGACTTTTCCAAAGTCGCGAAGAGGTACTTGCCTCAGGTCAGCCTAATGCCCGTATAGGCGGACTTAAGTATGCCGACCTTGATGGTAATGGCTCTATTGATGCCAACGACCAAACTTGGATTTATAATCCTGTACCTAATTTCAACTGGGGCTTGAACGTGTCGCTTGGATATAAGAACTTCGACCTCTCAATGTTCTTCCAGGGCGTGTGCGGTGTAGACGTATACAACAATCAGAAATTCCAGACCGACTTCTGGAGCATAACAGACGCTGGAAGCAACAAGGGCAACCGCCTGCTTGGAGCATGGACACAAGATAACACATCGTCAACAATTCCTGCGCTCACAACCAACAATACGGGCGACGAGGGACGTGCATCGTCATACTTCGTAGAGCATGGCAACTGGATGAAGCTTCGCTCACTGCAAGTAGGCTACAACTTCAGCGACTCATTGCTTAAGAAGCTCAACATGACATCGGCTCGTGTATATGTTTCAGGTCAGAACCTCTTCACATGGAAGAGCAACAGCTTCACCATATCCGACCCAGAGAATCCCAACTGGGCTTATCCACACTCTTCATCAGTGTCGTTCGGACTACAGGTTGGCTTCTAATATATAATAAGGTGGGGATAATACTCCCACCCTACTATATAAACAATAATGAGTAGAATAGAAAACAGTAATATTACGCTCCAAACAATTTAAAGATTAACAATAATGAAAAATCTATATAAATATATATTTGCAGCGATGTTGACACTCGGTACTACAACATCATGCAGCGACTTCCTTGACGAGTCACCTAAGGGAGTTATTGACAAGGACAAGGCATTCAGCCGTCCCGACCAAATGGTTACTTCAGCATACGCTATGCTCGGCGATTGCTGGTATTCTTATCCATTCAACCTTTGGCCATACGGTGATTTGGCTTCAGACGATTGTCTTAAAGGAGGTTCTGGAACAACAGATACTGGCTATCACCCTATGGAGATATGGTCTACCATGACCTCTACACCAGGCGAGTTTGACGAGCTTTGGTATCGTCTCTTTTGTGCCGTGAGCCGTTGCAACCGTGCCTTGCTCTCGCTTGAGCAATATGGCAACGACAAACTTGGCGAGGATGTATGCAAGCAACGTGTAGCCGAAGTGAAGTTCCTCCGTGCCCACTTCTACTATAAATTGATAACCATGTTCCGTCAAGTGCCTTGGATTGACGAGAATGTTACAGCCAACAATCTCCAAGAACAAACTCGCAACGACGAATTCACATACGAGGAATTGTTCGGCAAGATTATCAACGACTTCAAGGAGGCTTACGACGTGCTGCCCGATGTGCAGACCGACAAGAATAGAGTGAACAAGATAGCTGCTGCTTCATACCTTGCCAAGTGCTATCTCACCCTTGCCTATGGAGACGGCTACGAAGCTACCAACGGCTACGACCATATCAACAAAGAATACATGCAGAAGGTGGTGGAATACACCAAGGTGGTGAAGGACGACCCCAACTATGGCTATCTTGAGGATTATGGTGACATCTTCCTTCCTGAAGAAAAGAACAGTAAGGAGAGTATATTTGCCGTACAGACTTCTGACTACAAGGAAGACAACACCACCTACGGACGCGCCAACTGGAACAATATGCTTAATGGAGTATGGGGTATGTGGTCGTGCGGATGGGATTTCCACAAGCCATCACAGGATCTTGTTAACGCATTCAAGACAAAGAACGGTTTGCCTGAGTTTGACGATTACAACAAGACCATCGACTATCCTATCAATGGCAGTCCAAACGCTCAGAAATGGGATCCACGTTTGTTCCATACCGTCGGTATGCCTACTTTCCCATACAAGTATGAGAAGGAATACACCCTCACAAAGGCAAACAGCCGCACACCTAACACTTACGGCTACTACTGTTCTATGAAGGAAGTTCCGCAGCGCTCTAAAGGTGAGACTTACGATGGCTCATGGCAGGCATTCGCCATGAACGACTATGTATTCCGCTACACCGATGTTATGCTTATGCGTGCAGAGGCTCTTATCGAGACCGACAACCTTTCAGAGGCCCGCACTATCATCAACGACATCCGTCAGCGTGCAAAGAACTCTGTAGGCAAGCACATCGCTTATGCAGAAGACCAGTGTGAGATAGCTCTCTATCCAGAGACTTACTTCCAGGACAAAACTACAGCACGCAAATGTCTGCGCTGGGAACGTCGATTGGAACTTGCTATGGAGAACGGACGCTACTTTGACCTGCGCCGTTGGGGTATAGCTTCTGAGACACTCAACGCTTACTTCGCAAAGGAACAGAACGATGTATACGACGGACAGACATACGCTCAATACTTGAAGGATGCTCACTACACACCCGGCAAGAACGAGTTCTATCCGATACCATACAACCAGCTATATTATATACCTGGACTGTATAAACAGAACAAGAATTACTAAATACACGCTTCGACTGATATTTAGGGTTATATTAAACTGAATTAATTGAGTAGGAGGAAAACGAAGCAGTTTTCTTCCTACTTTCGTTTTCCGACCTCTCACACCACCGTACGTGCGGTTCCGCATACGGCGGTTCCTATTTTGGATACCATTCGAGATACGCATCCATTAAAGTAGCATACCCTGCCCTACATAGATGCTCATTTGTTATAGCTCTATGCAGTATGTAGCTGTCTGCTATACGCCAATAGCCCTTGCGAATGGTACTTCCACGATGTTGTCTTCACACATCCACATAAAGGTCTGCACTCCCCCATACCATTCGGTTTCCGACCTATTTCTTTGGGGGCAGCCATTAACTTGGGATAATGTTTTCTGCATTCTTTCTTTCATGAGATTTCACCTTGCGATGAACACCCTTGCTCTTGGCTATGTAATTCCCGCTATTAGGGCTTACTCGGGACTTGCACCCGTTAGATAATGCTCATGCCGAGCGTACCTAAAGAAAAGGAGGAAACATATATCATGGTTTCCTCCTTTTTATATATTACTACTGATATATATAAATAATTTAGATCACTTACTTATACACCTTATTATCTATATATACATATCTGTTGATTTATTTCCCGTTTTTTGATTGAGAAAAAAGATTACATATTATTAGAAATAAATATTTTTCAAATTATCTTTGTTTTATTGATTTAAAACACTAAATTTGCAGAAACTAAACATTATAACATAAACCACAACTAAAAACACTACATTTATGAAGACCAAACTTTTTCTCACATCAGTCCTCTTCAGCTTCGCCATGTCGGCTTCGGCACAGATTCAGTTGCTCTATATGGATCTATACGGACGCGATGTCATCGACCGTAACAAAAAACTATATTGGATGAATGGTGACGACGATCCATGTTATGACATTTTGAACTATAAGAAGGTTGGTAGCAAGGAAACATTTAACCTACGCTCAAAAGAGGAGCCATCAGATACTTATAGTGTCGTGATAAACCTCTTACCCAATGGTGACCCAAAGGATATCACACTGACAAGCAAACAGTATGGCAAAAGAAGTAGCCCCGTTGAGACATCATCTGGAGATGCAAGAGAAGACGCACGTGTTATAAAATACTTTAAAGGACTTGCTGGCTACCCTGCAACTGTTGATGCAAGCGAGGTATCATCAGACACTAAATCGGCCGTAAACAACGCTAAAGAAGCTGGTGCTGCAAATGCCACCGAAAAGGTAATGGATGTGGCCAAAGGTGCCGTAAATAAAGTTAAAGGACTGTTTAAGAAGAAAAAATAACAAATAAACCTCACCCCCATCCTTATATAAGATATATCAGATGGGAGTGAGGTGTTTTTTTTAATCATCCTTAAAGGATAGTTTCTCCAATTTTTCTTTCAATCGTGGAGCCTCCGATTTCCTTATTGACAGACGAATCTCACATGTATTATCATAAGTCTGTCCTACAATACGAGGCGACATCTCCTTTATAATCTTCATAACATCATTCATCATGATGTAAGGAAAATCATAAACAATCTCTTCCTCTTGATAAAGCTTGATAATCTCCGCATTGGCAATAGCCTCTGCCGCTGCAGTGCGGTAAGCAACAATAAGTCCGCTTGTACCAAGATTTACACCTCCATAGTATCTTACGACAATGATAAGTATATCTGTAAGATTGTTCTTTGTAATCTGTCCTAGGATAGGTTTGCCAGCTGTACTGCTTGGTTCGCCGTCGTCATTAGCACGGAACAAGGCATAGTCGGGTCCTATTGTATATGCCCAACACACATGTCGGGCATCGTAATACTTCTTGCGAAAATCTGAAACAATCTGCTTTACCTCTTCCTCGGAAGTTACATGAAAGGCAAAAGCGAGAAACTTACTTCGTTTCTCGCTATAAAAACCTTCCGACGTTTTATCTGTAATAGTTAAATATTCGTCTGTCAGCTCCATTAATCTTATGAAAGTTTATGAATTATCAGTCCAGAGCGCAATTTAGGCTCAAACCAAGTAGCCTTAGGCGGCATAATCTTTCCGCTGTCGGCAATATCAATAATCTGCTTCATTGATACCGGATACAGAGCAAGAGCCATACGCATCTCGCCACTGTCTACACGGCGCTTCAACTCTTCTAAACCACGTAATCCACCAACAAAGTCGATACGCTTATCAGAACGCAAGTCCTTAATACCAAGAATCTCGTCAAGAATAAGTCGACTTGAGATGTCCACATCAAGCACTCCGATAGGGTCGTTATTGTCGTATGTACCTTCCTTTGCATTAAGAGCGAACCAGTGACCGTCAAGATACAATGAGAACTCGTGCAGATGCTGTGGCTTGTATACAGCCTCACCCTTATCCTCTACTGTAAAATTCTTGGCAAGAGCCTCAAGGAACTGCTCTGACGTTAATCCGTTAAGATCCTTAACAACTCGGTTATAATCAAGCACTGTTAGCTGCGAAGCCTGGAAGCATACTGCCATGAAATAGTTGTATTCCTCGTCGCCCTTATGGTTGGGGTTGTTCTTTGCCTTTTCAGCTCCAACAAGAGCAGCAGCGGCACTGCGATGATGTCCGTCAGCAATATACAGAGCGGGCATCTTTTCAAACTCTTTTGTTATAGCAGCAATATCGTCATCGTTGTCGATAACCCAAAGCTTATGACCAAATCCATCATCAGGAGCAACAAAGTCGTATTCGGGCTTTGTGGCTGCATGACGCATGATAATCTCGTTGAGCACCGAGTTGTCGGGATAAGCAAAGAATACAGGCTCAATATTGGCATCGTTCACGCGAACATGCTTCATACGGTCTTCCTCCTTGTCACGGCGTGTCAGCTCATGCTTCTTTATCACACCATTAAGATAGTCGTCCACATAAGCACCCACAACAAGACCATACTGAGTCTTGCCGTTCATTGTCTGCGCATATATATAATAAGACTCCTTCTGATCCTGACGCAACCAACCTTTCTCTTGGAACATCTTGAAGTTAGCGGCAGCTTTCTCGTATACACGAGGATCATACTCGCTTGTACCTGGTTCAAAGTCAATTTCAGGCTTGATAATATGATAAAGACTCTTCTCGTTATCACCAGCCTCAGCTCTTGCTTCCTCACTGTCAAGCACATCGTAAGGGCGTGATGCTATCTGTTCAACAAGATCTTGGGGTGGGCGTACGCCTTTGAATGGTTTAACTGTTGCCATACTTTTGTTTAGATTTAAGGATTTATAGTTTAATATAAGCCTCACCCCCAACTCCTTCACAATATGGACGAGAGTTGTATGCTACAATTGCAAGAATCTATATACATAGAAAAGCAAAACATTCTACTCCCTTCATATAGAATATGGGCTTGGGGGTGGGGCTTTTAAAATTTTATTTATTCACCTGGAATTTTGTGCATCCGTCCTTGAAGAACACATTAATCTGCTTGGCAGCAGCAATACCAGCATTGATGTTAGCCTCAGCAGTCTGAGCACCCATCTTCTTAGGTGTTGAGAAGTAGCGACCCTCAAACTTGCGGAAGTCGGCATCAGCATCAGGCATAATGTCGGTAATGTACTTAATGTCGGTGCGCTCCTCCATCAACTTAAGCAATTCAGGCTCATTGATAACCTCCTTGCGTGCTGTATTGATGAGGATAGCATTCTTCTTCATCTTACCAACGAGAGCGGCATTAATACTCTGCTTGGTCTCAGGAGTTGCAGGAATATGCAATGAAACAACATCACAATTCTCAAAGAGAGCATCCTGTGAATCGACAGCAGTAACACCAGCAGCCTCAATAGCCTCCTTAGGGCAGAAAGCATCGTATGCATAAACCTCCATACCAAAGCCCTTTGCTATACGAGCAACGTTACGACCAACGTTTCCAAAAGCAAGAATACCAAGCTTCTTACCCATCAACTCAGAGCCAGACTTGCCATTATAGAAATTGCGCACTCCATATACAAGCAGACCAAACACAAGTTCAGCCACAGCATTAGAGTTCTGACCAGGAGTGTTTTCTACTACAACACCCTTCTCCTTAGCATAAACACAGTCAACATTGTCGTAACCAGCACCGGCACGCACAACTATCTTCAACTGCTTTGCTGCATCAAGTACCTCAGGAGTAACCTTGTCCGAACGAATAATCAATGCGTCAGCATCGGCCACAGCATCAAGCAACTGCTGCTTATCTGTATATTTCTCAAGTAGAGCGAGTTCGTTGCCGGCTCCTTCTATTTCTGCCTTAATACCATTCACAGCAGCTGCCGCAAAAGGCTTCTCGGTTGCCACCAATAATTTCATAGTAAGATATTTTTATTAGTTATACATCTGTTACAGTAAGACTATAAATAGGACTTATATTCTTAGTGCTGAGCCTCGAAGTCTTGCATACACTTAACGAGAGCCTGAACACCCTCTATAGTCTGTGCATTGTAGCAGCTCGCACGGAAGCCACCTACCGAACGATGGCCCTTAATGCCTACCATACCCTGTGAAACAGCATAGTCGAGGAATGGTTTCTCAAGATCCTTGTACTCGTCGTTCATAACGAAGCAGATGTTCATCAATGAGCGAGAACCAGGCTCTACAGTACCACGGAACAACTTGTTGCGGTCGATTTCGTTATAGAGAATCTCTGCACGCTCCTTAGCGCGACGATCCATCTCCTCCAATCCACCATTCTTCTTAATCCAACGCAATGTCTCGAGAGCGCAATAAATAGGCACAACAGGTGGCGTGTTGAACATTGAGCCCTTATCTACATGTGTGCGATAGTCGAGCATTGTAGGAATCTGACGAGGAGCCTTGCCAAGAACATCGTCCTTAACAATAACAAGTGTTACACCTGCCATAGCAAGATTCTTCTGAGCGCCTGCATAGATGCAATCATACTTGGCAACGTCTACTGGGCGGCTGAAGATATCCGAAGACATATCACCAATCAAGCGAACAGGCACATCTGGATCCTGACGAATCTCAGTTCCATAAATAGTATTGTTTGTAGTGATGTGCAGATAGTCGAGATCTGCAGGGCACTCATAATCCTTTGGATAGAAAGTATAATTATCGTCCGCTGACGAAGCTACCTCTACAACAGAGCCAAATAGCTTGGCTTCCTTCATGGCCTTCTTTGCCCACGTACCGGTGTTGAGATAACCAGCCTTATTGATAAGGAAGTTGTAAGGAATCATGCAGAATTCCAAGGAAGCACCGCCACCAAGGAACAATACCGAATAACCTTCAGGAACATTCAACAATTCTTTAATCAAGGCAACTGCCTCGTCAACCACAGGCTGAAAGTCTTTTGCTCTATGGCTAATCTCAGCCAAAGAAAGTCCAGAACCATTGAAATCTAAAATCTGTTTTGCTGTGTTCTCAATCACTTCGCGCGGAAGTATCGACGGACCGGCATTAAAGTTGTATTTCTTCATATGCTTGTCTTGTTATTAAGTTAATAATTATTCTTTCGATAGCGAAGTTACGATTTATTTTCGAATAGTCCAAATAAAATGCAATAATTAATTTACTTTGAAAATAAACGGCATAAATACACCCCCTTTTCTTTACATTTGTACATCGTTAATCT
>ERZ870052.64-NODE-64-length-34267-cov-6.603159_pt1 | contig 34267 bp, 20 predicted proteins | sample MGYA00520889_ERZ870052 | MGnify/ENA primary metagenome ERZ870052 (study PRJEB32232, sample SAMN07284988) | human gut metagenome | biome: human-associated habitat; material: feces | host: Homo sapiens | place: Tanzania | collected 2014-08-14 ...
CAGATATGAAATCTGCACACAAATAAGAGGGAAAGAATAAAAAATCAGAGCCGTGACACAGTTCTGTTTACACTACCTAGAAATGTTGTAATTAGTAAGGATAAACTATTTGATAATAACACATTGTTTTCTTATGAAGCAAAAGGAGATTCTATTTTTGTTAATCAGGCAAAAAACCTTGTCATATATGTAAATTTTATTCAAAAATAAATAGTCGCTTAACTCTTATTCGCATCATATTCTTCTCCTTTACCTATTTTGTTTTATTATTATTGATATCATTAGAAAGAATAGATTTCTCTGCCTCATAGTACTCATTGTCAATACGGAAATACCTATTGTCTTTTCCGTAGACAATGACAGATAATGTGTCTTTGTCATTACCTTTATTCACTAAGCGTAACAGTTTGGCGCAGTAGCCAATCACCGGACCTTTTATTCTTTTTGAGTCTCTAATGTTAGCTATAACGTCAACATCATTTGGCTTCTTTATTTCTTTTCCCAACTCAGTCAGAGAGCAGAATTCATAATTATCAATTCTTATGAAATCTTCAACTGTGTGCTGGCAGCCATATAATAACATCAAACTAACGGTCAATAATAGCATCTTCATAACTTTCATTTATTGGCACTCTAACGCCACCTTATACCTTGATCTTACCTTAGCAGGAATGCTGTCTTGATTCTTGAAATAGTACGTGTAGTCTGTGGGCGTTTTGTATTTCTTCAGTAATGGGATGTAATTGAGGTCTTCTTTGTCAAAGAAGTCAAAATATCGTGCAGAACATAATATTTCATAAAGGATAGCATCGCTTTCATAAGCTGTAGATTAGGTTTAACATATTGCAAATATAGCGAAATAATGTATAGGCTGTATGCGGACAGCCGTTTTTAACATTGGTTAAACTACTGAAGTTTCTATCCTTTTCTTAAGCTTTTCTCATCGTCACCCGAACGCCGCCTGATCAGATTCCGTCCGCCGTCCGATTGGATTCCGTCCGCCGCCCGATCGGATTGCGTTCGGTGTCCGATCGGATTGCGTTCGGTGTACGATGATATTTCGCGACAAAATAGTTATTAATATGAAGAAAGGCAGACACTTTTTGTTTGAAGTGTCTGCCTTTTATTCGTTGCGTAGGTTTTGAAACCTCCACGTATTACTTCACTAATACCTTCTTTGCCTTTCCGTTCTTCTTCACGATGAACACGCCCTTGCCGGCGTACGGCGTAGCGATGCGGCGTCCGGCGATGTCGTAAACGGCGTCGGGCGATGCGTTCTCGTCGAGCGACGGTGCTGTGATGGCAGTCGGGTCGCCCCAAACGGCGCGTGTCAGTCGGCTCTCGCCGGTGTTGTACACGGCGCTCACGCTGTACACGGCGTCCTCCGTTCCGGCGTTGTCGGTGTAAGCGGTGGCGGGGATAGGCGCTGTGGTGAGCAGTTCGTCGCCGCGATAGACGTTATAGCCCAGCAGCGAGAAGTTGCGTGCCGCCTTGCGGTATGTGATGTCGTCGAGGAAGAGTATGTACTGGTCCTGCGATACGCAGCGTATTGCGAAGTGGCGAGTGCCGGCGGGCAGGGTAGCGGTGTACTGTTTCCACTGTCCGGGCACGGTGATTGTGGCGCCAATCTTCTTGAACGACGCGGTGTCGCAGTCCTCGGTAGAGTAGAGCACCTCTATCTGCTCCTTCGTGCCGTAGTAGCTTGCGTTGGGGCTGAACGCCCAGAACGTGATGGTCTGCGCTCCGTCCACCTCCGGCGAGATGAGCCAGTCGTCGTTCGGCGTGAAGCGGCCTACCGAGAAGGCTGCTGCCACCTGCTTGCCCGAGTGAGCCGAGAAGTAGAGCGGGTTGAGGCTCACAGCCGACGGGTTGAACACCTGGAACGCCATCTCTGCCTCCACGTTGTCGTATTTTATGAAATCGCCCGAACCGTCCTGGATGCCGATAGTGTAGCGCTTGTCGCCGTCGAAGAGGGTCCACTCGCCGAAGTGCTCGATGGTGAACGGCGCATACGACTCGAAGTCCTCCGTCACGCTCTCTGCCTTTGTGCCGTCGGCGATGCCCTTCGGCTCGCCCCAGAAGAGACGGACGCCGCCTTCTGCCTTCTGCGCGTAAGCCGCGTCGATGTACGGCTTGCCCGGCAGCACGGTCACAATAATCTGCTTCGACGCGTTGTCCGAGTTGTCCTCGTCGCCGTCCCATACCACCTCAGCCGTGTAGACGCTTGTCTGCTTTGCGTCGGTGTTCGGCGCGTCCTTCAGCGTCACCTTCGCCCATGTGTCGGCGTTGAGACGGTCGCCCTTCGCCTCGTCTACGCAGTTGCCGTCGCGGTAGAGCTTCACGGTGTAGTCGTCGGCAGCGCTCACGCCCTTGTTCTCGATAGTGGCTGTGAACTGAATCTCGTCGCCTACGCTCACCTTCGACTCTGATGCCGTGAACTCGGAGAGCGCCACGTTGCCGTCCAGCTCGTCAACGATGTTGATGTTGTCGACGTAGAGCGGCACGATGGTGGTGAGGTCGTCGGTAGAGCCGCCCACGCCCGTGAACACGAGGTTCACGTACGGGTACTTCTTGTAGTCGCTGAGCGCTATCTTCATCTGCTTCCACTCGCCCTGATAGTTCTCCATCTCGGTATCGTTCGGCGTGAACGAACCTACGGTGTGCAGCTTGCCGTCGGGCGTCTGCAACTGCACGTCGAGACGATGCGTACAATACTTCATGTGGTAGAGCGCGAACTCCAGTGTCGGGTTGTTAGCCTCCTTCAGCGAAATCTTCGGACCTACGAAGTGAGCCTTCTCGCCCGTTGTTATCGTAGAGAAAGCTATCAGTCCGTGGTCGCCGTCCTCAGCATCAGTGTATGTAGCATACTGCATGATGTCCCACTTGGCGAGATTGCTGCCGTAGGTGTACCACGGTCCGCGCTCGAGCGAACGCTTCGCGAACGACTCCTTGTAGGGCAGCACGTACGGCTTGCCCACGAACATGGTGTCTGTAGACGCTGTCTCGCCCTTGCCCGTCGCCGTCTCAGGTGTGATGAGATACCAGATGAGCTTCTGCTCGTCGTTCTTCATCGTGAGCTGCTCGCTGTACGAGTTGGAGGTGACAACAGTGCTGCGCAGCGAGCTGCCGTCGAGGTTGCCGAGGTTGTACTTCAGGCTCGTCTGGTCGATGCTGCCGCCGTTGGTGCCAACGGTAGGTGCCGTCCACGAGAGCGATACCTTGCCTTCGTCGGTAGCCGAGAGCTTGATGTCCGTAACAGCCGCCGGCGTGTCGTAGCCAACGTACGCCGTGAGGAGAAGCGTCTTGCCCTGTCCGTGCTTGTTGGTAGCAAGGATAGCGTATTCGTTCGTGCCGGTGTTGGCAGGAGTGTCCTGCAAAGACAGCTTCGTGCCGGGCGCTACGTTCTCGAAGGTCTTCACGACGCGGTCGTCCGTAGTGTTCTTCACGACAACCGTAGTGAGATTCTCGGTGAGCGTGCCGCCCTTCATGTCCTTCGACGGAGCGTTGAACACGATGTCTACGCGCTGCTCTGCACCAACGCCCTGCGCCGTAGCCTCTGTGGCGCAAGCCGGGATGTGTACCGAACCGATCTTTGTGATGCGCAGGTTGTCGATGGTTACGTAGCTGGTGTAGTCGTACGGGCTGCACGAGTGGATGCCGATGTACGTGAGTCCGCTGTATTCGGGCATGAACTCGCTGGTGTATGTCTTGTATTCGTCCTCAGCCACCTGCGTCGCCGGCATGATGATCTGCTTCAGACTCGCTCCGCGTTGCTCCTTGCCCGCCGCAATCTCCAGTTTCTTTACATAGCCCTGGTCGCCGTAAGCGTCGATGCTCACCTGGTAGACCGAGTCGGTGCTGAGGTTGAACGGCGGCGTGATAACCCAGTCGTCGTCGTCGAGACCTGCCTCGCTCGAACCGCACATCATGCAGTCGAAGAACGGCTCCCATGTGTATCCGTCCTCGTTCGTGTCCTCTATGACGAGCGAGTTGCATTCCGTCTCGCTGTCGAACAGCATTTCGTAGGGCAGCGATGCCACCGTGCCGAGCTGCAGCTTGTCGGTCTTCACAGCCTCGCCGCTGTATCCGCCCGTCATGGCTACCACCTCGTAGTAGTAGAAGCCGTACTGTAGACCGCCTATTGTGTTGTCTGTGCACGATGTCGCCGTGCCTTCGTACACCTTTACGTTGTCGGGCTGTCGCGTCACTACGTACTTCACGTCCGTCGGGTCGTAGTAGCCGTCGTGTACGCCCGCGGTAGGCGCCTCCCACGTTACCTGCACGGCGCCCTTGTCCTCAATGGCTATGGCGTCTTTGGCTTCCACCTCGTCGGTTCCTGCCCAGAAGTATGAGTACGCCCACGGACTTCTGCCTGCTGTGTTCTGCGTAGCTACCTTCAGATAGTGCATGCCGCGGTCGAGCTGCTTCTGCAGCGTCACGGTCTCGCCGGCTGTCGTCGTGCCGGTGGCGGTCTGTTCTGCCTTGTCGTCTACGCAGAGCGTGTAGGAGAGTGAACCGCTAAGCGTGCTTCCGCCCATCGTAGCGGTAGGCGCCGTGAAGCTGACCGTTCCGCTGAGCGCACCCTTCTCGTATTTGCCGCCGAAAGCCGTAGCCGTCTGCGGAGCGTTGTCGGCTGCGTAGGGGCTGAGCGTGTATATGCCCGTGAACTCGTAGCGCTCGGGTATCGTGGCGAGTGTTGTGGTCTTGCCCGTGCTGAGGTCAATCTCGCACAGTTCAGGACTCTCGTTGGTGTAGTGCGGCGTCATAGCCCAGAGCATACGTCCCGAAGCATAGTCGAACGTGGCGCTCTGCGAGTATTTCACCGACTTGCCGGTCTGTCCAATCTTGGTCAGCTTGCCCGTCTGCTTGTCTACGCTGTAGAGCATTCCGTATGCGCCTACGCCGTAGAGCTTGCCGTCGCGTGTGGACGCAAGCACAATCAGCTCCTCGTCTATATCGGCTATCTTCGAAGCGAAGCCGGTGATGGGGTTGAGCGTGCCGAGGAAGTATTGTGTAGAGGTAGCCGTCTCCTTGAAACAGCCGTAAATCTTGTCGCCTACGGGGTCGTAGGTGAGGTCGGACGCCGCACTGCTGTACGACTTGATGGTCTGCTCGTTGATGAGTTTCCAGTTGTTCTTCGTGTCGAACGTGCGGAACGTAACCACCTGCTCGAATTCGTAGCGCGTGAAGTCGACGAGATAGTACATTCCGTCTACGTATACACCGCCGCCGTTGGCCTTGATGGCGTCGTTGCGCACTTCAAGTTTGATGGCGTTGCCGTTGTCTGCCGGCATGCTGTACAGTCCGTATGGCGGCGCTTCCATGTCCTCCCATTCATGACCGAACACGACGCTGCCGTAAACCGTCGGATTGGTTTGCGCCGTCGCCGGTGTGGTCAGCGCGAGTGCTCCGAGAACTGCGTAGAGTAATCTTGATTTCATGATTATAGAATTTGTTTGTGTTATTGAATCTTTTAAACTCTCTCGAAAATAAAAAAAGAGAGTTGAGAGTTAAGGGCTGAAAGTCACGTAGTGCAGGTTTCTGCTGCACCATCCTTACCTTATATATAATAATACGGTAATCATTGCTTTCAATCCTTAACTCTCAACTCTCAATGCTTAATTGTCAGTTGTTCTTGCTCTGCTCTGTTACTTCACAAGAACCTTGTATGTAACGCCAGCTGCCTTCACGATATACATGCCGCGAACCACGCTGATGCGCTCTGCGAAGCCTGCTGTGCGCTGCGCTACGAGTGCGCCGTCTGCAGCATATACTGTGACGGTCTTACCCATTGCGCCGGTTACAACCAGCGTGTTCTTCTCAACGCTCACGTTCACGCCGGCTGCGTCGATGTCGTTGATGCCTACAGTCACCTCAACCTCTGCAAGGTTTGAAGCGAGCGACTCGCCCTTGTCGTAAACTGCTGTCACTACGTAGCCGTACTTAGCCGACTCGGTGAGGGTGTTGTCGGTGAATTTCTCGCCGCTTACGAGCGACTTGTTCACCTTCTTGCCGTCGCGGTATACGTTGTAGCCGTTCAGCTGAAGGTCTTCGGGCTTAGATCCTGCCTCTACGAACTTGATGTCGTCGAGCAGCAATGCGAACTTGTTGTTGGATACGCAGCGGATAGCGAAATACTTGGTGCCCTCAGGCAGCTTGTACTCGTATTCCTCCCAGTCCTGAACGTTGTTCACGTCTTCTGTTTCGCCCAACTTCTGGAAGTTGGCGATGGCTTTGCTGGTCTTAGAGTAGAGCACCTCGAACTGTTCTGGCACAGCAGCGCCGCCCATGCCTGCCTTGGCGAAGAAGCTGATGGTCTGTGCCTCGCCGTTGAGCTGCGGAGAGATGAGCCAGTCGTCGTTCTGTGCCTTTGTGGCGCCGCCGTCGGTAGACGCGCAACTGAAGCTGACGAGCATCTGCTCGCCCGAGTGAGCCTCCCATGTCTTGAACGGTATGCCTGCCTTCTCAGAGTTGAACACCTGGAACGCCATCGGCTCGCCTGCATGGTCGTACTTCAACGGACCGAACATCTCGTTGAGCGTGATCTGGATGGTCTTCTGCTTGTCGCCGTCGTACATTGTCCAACCGCCTACACCGTCGATGATGAAGGTGTCGTACTGTTCGAACGACTCGGTTGTTGCCTTCGGCTTGCGGTCTGTAAGGTTAGGCGCAGTCCATGTGAGGTTTACGTTGTTGCCTGACGCTGTAGCCTTCAGCGCTGTAGCTGTAGGATAGTCGGGCAGAACGACCTTAACCTTGCCGTTCTCGGATGAGTTGTTCTCCGGCAACTGGTCTTTAGCGTAGTCGATAGACACACGATAGTTGGTCTGTTCGGGGTCGAGCACGGATGTAACGTCCTTCATAACTACCGATTTCACCATATCGCCGTCGATATTGACGCCGTCGATGCGGCTTGCTTCCTTGTCGTTCTTATAGAGTACGATGTCGTAGTCGGCACCGTTCACGGTTGTGCTTGCGTTGTTGCGAAGCGAGAACTCGATAATCGACTCGCTGCCTGCGTTAACGCTCTCTTCTGTTGAGATAGACATAGCCATGAGGTCGCGGTCTGCCTTCTCAACGATAGCAACGTTGTCGTAAGCCGCGAAGCTCTCAAGATTCTTAACAGCCTTGCCCTCGAAACCGATGCGCACGAACTTGCTGTTCTTGTACGGAGTGAGGTCAATGCTATAGCGGTTCCAACCCTTTGTGCCTTCTGCTGTAGAGATACGGCGCACGTTCACGAACTCGCCGTAGTCTTTCTGTACGCTGATGTTCAGCTCGTCGCCGTCACCGTTCAGATAAGCCCAGAAGTTAAGCACGGGGCTTTGCATGTTGCTGATGTCAACCTTCGGCGATTCGCTGCGCACCGACTTGCCAACTGCTGTTGCTGAGAACGACTGCAGTCCGCCGTCGTTGTCTTGTGCCGTCGTTACGGTCGATTCGGTTGTAGCATAGCAGTATGCTTCGCCAATCTCTCCGTTGGTAACGTTCGTGATCCAGGGTCCACTCTTCATTGTGCAGTTCTTGAACGACTCAATCATTGGAGCCGACAAAGCCGGACCAGCGATTGTAGTTACTGTCTGCCAACGGTCTCTACCGCCGCCGCTGTTGTTCACAGCGTAAACGCTATAGCCGGTGTATACCTGCTTGCCGCTGATTTTGAGCTGTTCGTCGTAGTGATTCTCGTTGCCAAGCGCCACATCTTCCGAAGAACTGCCGATAGATATATAGTATGTAAGACCTTTGGGGTCGATATATCCGCCGTGCAAGCCCACCGGAGCATCCCATGTGACGTGGATGAGTCCCTCCTTGTTGAGGTCTTCCACTGCTTTAAGATTGCGCACAGCGCCCGGTTCGTCAAGACCTACGTATACGGTGAGGGTTGCTTCCAAGCCTTCCTCGCCGGCAGCGTTCACAGCCAGAACTGAATACTTGTGGTTGGCTGACTCAACATTCTCGTCCTTGAAGTTGCAAGCAGCACCAGGAGTCACATTGGTGAATGTAGTGATGTTTGTACCGTCGCGATATACCTTCACCTGCAAGTTTCCGCTGAGCGCATCACCGGTTATGGTGGTTGTAGGCGCCTTCACGCTGATGTTGGCATAAGAAGCGCCCTTCTCGCCTGCCACAACCTTGAAGTCTGACGGCACTTCAGGTGCGGTTGACGGCACTTCCGTTATCTTCATGTTGTCAACATAGAGCGTGCTCTGGTTTGCATCGCTCACGCTGTGAATACCGAAGTAGTGCAGACCATCCTCCTTGGCGCGATATGTTCCAGTAAGGGTGTGGCGACGCGGATCGTATGTGATGTCGGTCGGTGCGATAATCTCCTCGGTGAGTGCCTCTGCTGTAGGAGCCAAGCCGACTGCTGCAGCCACACGCTCAACCGGATAGGTATTAACCGCGTCGAACGAGAACTTGTAAGCTGCGTTCTTCTTCATGTTTACGGCAGGCGATACGAGCCAGTCGTCGCCCGCGTTTTCTGCGTTGTACTTATAAGTGGCTGCTTCATAGTCGCTATCGAAAGTCCAAGTCGATTTGTCGTTGTTGGCGTCGATAACCGTGAGCTGGTCGAAGAGTTCCTCGGTATGTATCGAGTTCTCGTACGGCAGTTTCACGCTTACGCCGACAGTAACGTCAGCCGACTCTGCAAACTCGCTCTGCATATCGCCGTTGCTTGCAGCCACCTTATAATAATATGTGGCAAGGTCCAGTGAAGCAATCTTGTCGGTATAGGTGGTTTCAGTGATGCCCTCAGCAAGAGTAACGACGTCAGTAGCGTCGCTGCTGTTCACACGCACCACGGTGTATGTAAGCTTGTCGGCGTCGAAGAATCCGCCGTTGACGCCACCCGTAGGAGCCTTCCACGAGAGCGTTACGTTCTGTCCGTTAGCCGAAGCCTTCAAGCCGGTAGGCTTTTTCGGCTGGTCGTAGCCGAGACGCACGCTCTGCGAAACGGGAGCGCTTACAGCAGCCGGAGTATTGCCGCTGGCGGCAATCTCTGCTGTGACGGTTACGTTAGTCATGCCGCTGACAGTTGTAGTGAAGTTGGTGTTGACAGCTGTGCCAGCCGCTGCGGTGCCCGTTGCAGCCACCTCGCCGTTGAGACGCACGGTGTAATTAAGCGAACCACTGAGCGCGGCATCCTTCACGTCCTTTGACGGCATAGTGAACTTCACCGTGCCGCTTGTGAGCGAAGTAAGGTCGACGCTGAGGTTGCTCACAGTCTGCGGAACCGCCTTCAGCGTGAGGTCCTGCTTGATGTAAAGACCCGTAATCTGGTCGTAAGCATAGTTGTCTATGAAGTTGCACACCTCAGTTCCCTTGCCGGTAGCCGGGTCAATCTCTATGATGCGCGTTGCCCAGTCGTACTGGTCGAGCATAGCCCAATAGATTTTGCCCGTAGAGTAGTCGCATGTAGCACTCTGGAAGAGCTTGAACGGCTTGTAGCCAGTTTCGCCGACCACCGTTGCCGTGCCGCTATACTTGTTTACGGCGTAGAGCTTGCCGCTACGACCGATAGTGTAGAGGTCGCCGCTCTTGTTGCATGTGATAGCCACCATCGACTCAGGCAGTTCGCCGATAGCCTCACTGTTTGAGGTATAGTCGTTCTCTCCCCAGTAGGTGGTGACGAGCTTGCCCAATGTCTTGTACTGACCAGAGTAGTCGTCGTCTGAGAACAAACCATACACCTGCTGCGTTTCGGGGTCGAAAGCGAGGTCCATTGAGATTGCAGAGTAAGCCAACTCTGGACTCGGCTTGTCTATCTTCATCTGCCATGTACTGGTGTCGTACTCGTAGAAGTGGATAGGGAACTTAACCTGCGTGTCGGTCTCCTCATACCATGAAGACAGATAAGTGCCTTGCACGTATGTAGCAGCGTTATAGCACTGAACGTTGCTGTTGACGAGACTTATGCTCGCCGCATTGTTGCTTGAGAACTTGTAGAGACCTTTGTCGCGTTCGTCGCTCGACAGCACGTAGCCATAGAGCTGAACGCCCGCAGCCTTTGCCTTCTTCGTAGCAACCGATGGAGTCTGCTGTTTCGCCTTCTTGTTGGCGAGACGTCGTGCAATGACTTCTGCCGGCACCTTATTGGCTTGGGCGACAGCCTGAGCCACGGGAACCGCGATGACAGATAGCATCACCAGTGTCTTTGCGCACGTCTTCAGATTAACGATTTTACTCATTTGCGTATTGTTTTTATTATAATAGTATGGTCGATGTTGAAAAAAGCGTCGGTAGACGACAATCTTTGCTAATAAACTACAAAGATAAAACAAACCGAAGACAATACAAAATAAAAACTTACTTTATTTGTATTGTCTTCGGTTATATGAAGTGTTTTGAAACTTATATCAAATATTCTGCACCTGTTTGACAACTATTTTGTCTATTTCACGAACAGGTTGCGTTTAGGCATCTTGCTGCCGAAGCGCTGTCGCAACTTGGCGAACAGAGCCATGGTATCCTTCGAGAACTCGTGACCCTTCCATGTGCTTGTGTTCGTTATGAACACCCAACATTCGCCGTCGGGATAGCGCAGAACGATGGCAGATGTGCCCACGAGCGAGCCGGTGCGTATCCACGGACGATTGCGCGGCGTGAAGTTCCAGCCCAACGAAAACTGATGGTCGGGCATTTCCTGCGTCATCAGTCGCACAGCCTCGGGCGAAATCACGTCGGGCAGAGTAGGATCGCCGTCGATAGCCGCCACGAGTCGGCACAACTCAGCCGCCGACGCTGTCCATGCCCCCGCACCGAGTGCGGTCTTTATGTCGTTCTCGCCGTAGCAGCGCTCCACAAGTCTGCCGGAGTTGTTGAACTCCTGCGCCGGCAGTGAACTGGAGTGCATGTAGTATACCGTTTCGTTCTGGCGGCGGTCCTTAAGATAGTTGCCTGCGATATGGAAGTCGTAGCAGCCCGCCGGTTCGAGCACATAGCGCTGCATGAACTTCTCGTACGGCATGCCCGTGCGCTTCTCGATAATGAGCGACAGCAGCGTGTAGCCTATGTTGCAGTAGCGTTGCATCGAGCCGGGCGTGTATCCGAGGTGACGGCGCAGCACGATGCGCAGCAGATTGCGGTGGTCGGGTGGGGTGGTGAGGTGGTTCTGCTGCATAATGTAGCGCGTAGAGAATATCGGGTCGCCGGCATAGTTGGTGAAACCTGCCTTATGGCGCAGCAGTTGCTCAACGGTTATGTCGAAGTAGCGCTTGTCGCGTATGGAGTTGACGTAGAACGTGTCGTTCAGAATGCCCTGCGGACCGAACACCTTGTCCGATAGGCGCACCTTGCCCATGTCGCGCAGCTTCATGATGCCCACAGCCGTGACGAGCTTCGACACCGACGCCATGCGCATGATGTACGACGGCTCCATAGGATACTGCTTGTCGACGTTGGCGAAGCCGAATCCGCGAGCGTAGATGAGCGAGTCGTTACGCGATATGGCGAGCTGGGCGCCGTTTATTTCCCAGCGTTTCAGGTAGCGGCGCATGATAGAGTCCATGGCGTGCAGCTCGGGTTGGTCGGAGAGTGCGTTGCAGAGCGTGTCGTTGAGGTGTACTACGTGTGATGAGTCGTTGAGTTGTTGAGATGACGTAGTGTCGCCACTCGAGCACGACGAGCAAGTGCAGCGGCAGATGCCCAGCGTAATGAGTACGACAAAGGTGAGGCACCCCATGCAGGAGATCCTCACCTTAGTGCGATATTGTTTCTTTATTCTGTATCCGAACATTTTTATGACAATCCTTCAATTTCGCCGTTCACGATGTCGATATTCATCGCTGCCGGCACCTTTGGCAGACCAGGCATACGCATGATGCTGCCTGCCACAACAACAATCATTTCAGCGCCCGCGTTGATTACGATGTCGCGCACGTTCACGTCGAAGCCCGATGCAACGCAATACTGCTTGGCGTCGGTAGAGAACGAGAACTGTGTCTTTGCGATGCAGATAGGGAAGTGCTCGTAGCCCAGCTCCTTAATCATCTGCAGCTTCTTCTTGGCCGGCGCAGCGAACGAGACGCTTGCCGCTCCGTATATGTTCTTAGCCACTTTCTCTACCTTCTCTTCGATAGAGTCGGCGTCGTCGTAAACGAGCTTCAACGGCTCAGACGGGTGCTTCTCTATAGTCTCCACCACGAGGTTAGCCAAGTCGACAGCGCCCTTGCTGCCTTCGGCGTAAGCGTCGTTCTCGGCGAAGCCCACGCCAATCTCAGCGCAGTAGTTCTTCACGATGTCTATCTCCTCAACCACGTCGCCTGCATAGCGGTTGAACACCACAGCCACGGTCTGACCGAACGACTGCAGGTTCTTGATATGCTTGTCGAGGTTGGCGAGACCCTTCTTCAGACCCTCGCTGTTGGGCTTCTTGATATCCTCTACAGCCACGCCGCCGTGCATCTTCAAGCCCTGCGCAGTAGCCACGATGAGCGTCATCTTAGGCTGCAAGCCACTCTTGCGGCACTTGATGTCGTAGAACTTCTCTGCTCCGAGGTCGGCACCGAAGCCAGCCTCCGTGATGACGTAGTCGCCGAAGGTCATAGCCATCTTCGTAGCGAGGATGGAGTTGCAGCCGTGAGCGATATTAGCGAACGGACCGCCGTGTACGAACGCTGCGGTGTTCTCGGTAGTCTGCACGAGGTTAGGCGCAAGTGCGTCGCGCAGCAGAACGGTGATGGCGCCAGCCACGCCGAGATCCTTCACGGTGAACGGCTTGCCCTCAACGGTGTAGCCCAGAAGAATGTTCTCGATGCGGCGGCGCAAGTCGTCCTCGTCCTTAGCGAGGCAGAGTATAGCCATAATCTCTGACGCAGGAGTGATGTCGAAGCCCGATTCGCGCACAATGCCGTTCGCCTTGCCGCCCATGCCAGTCACGATGTCGCGCAGTCCGCGGTCGTTCACGTCGAGCACGCGGTTCCAGAGCACTTCGCGCAGAGCGAATCCGTTATCGCGGTTCTGGTACATATAGTTGTCGAGCAGCGCCGTGATGGTGTTGTGCGCCGAGGTGATGGCATGGAAGTCGCCGGTGAAGTGTAGGTTTATCTTGTCCATCGGCAGCACCTGTGTGTGTCCGCCGCCGCATGCTCCGCCCTTGAGTCCGAACACCGGACCGAGCGACGGTTCGCGCAGGGCGCATATAGCCTTCTTTCCGATGCGTGTGAGTCCGAGCGCAAGACCGATAGTAACGGTAGTCTTGCCGATGCCAGCCTTGGTTGGCGTGATGGCTGTGACGAGTATAAGGTTGCTCTTCTTCACGCGCTCCTCGTCGATGAGGCGTGTCGGAACCTTAGCCATGTAGTGGCCGTAGTGTTCAAGTTCTTTTGTCGGGATGCCATACTTCGAAGCAACTGCTTCAATCTCCTCGAGCTTGGTGCTGCGAGCAATTTCGATGTCTGTCATTGTGTGTGTGATGTTTGTAGAGTTATCCTCTTGTGTTTATAGAGTTTTGAACCCTTGTGATTACAAAGTATGGAGTGCGAGTGCAAAGGTACAACTAAATAATCAATAATGTGAAGATTGTACTGGGTTTTTCTTCGGTTATTAGACAATTATATTATTCCGTTCTTCTTGAGTAATTGTGTTAATTCTTTTCCCTTGATAGTACTACGCTCTGATTTATCGTAGATATAGAGCAGGCCTAAAGCGTCTTGTACATCTGTAATAACAACAGTTATAATGCGTGCGCCTCCGCTTTTGCCCGCTCCTTTTGAGGTGATAGCCATGCGTATTTTTCGCAGACCACCACCAAGGTCGGTGCCCATTGTAGGGTTCTTTGCCAGTTCGTCTCGCAAATTGATAAGGTCGGCTTTCAACGACTTGTATCGTTTGCTCAAATGTTTCACTTCTTTTTCGAAAGAAGGAAAGATGTATAGTTTACAACTCATCAAGCAAATCGTCTAATGGTTTTAGCTCAAGTTTCCCTTCTCTATAGGCTTTCAGTTCTTTAAGGGCATCGCCGAATTGGGCAAGAGGCTCTTCTCCGACCATACATGCCTCATCAGCCTCCCTTTTTAAAAAGAGGTTCTTGATCTTGTCCAGAAAATGGATGTCCTGTGTGTTCAGTACCTGACGGATTATTTCGTTCTGGGTAGCTTGTAAACTGATTGATGACATATTATTTCTTCTTATAGTGTTATATCGCAAAATTACATCGAATTATTGAAACATCCAAATATTATCAGTTTATTCTGTAAAAAGAGGTTTCTTCTTTAATGTTTCTAATGTTTTTGTGGACGTTGTTCAAACAATAAGGGCGTGCCACCTAAAGTGACACGCCCTTAATGCTATTGTTTGTCATCGGACAGCGAACGCAATCCGTTTACTTAACCTGCTTCTTTACGCTGCCGTCAGCGTACTTGACGAGCACAACGCCACGTGCGTTAGCACCAACCTTCACGCCGTCTACGGTGTAGCGTGCCACCTCAGTAGCGTTCTCCGCAGCCTCAGTCTTGTTGATGCCAGTCGAGAAATCGACAGCTACGTAGTCGGACGGAGCAGAAACCACCTTCTTGTTGTTGTACATTCTCTGTCCGTACACGCGGTAAGCGTAAGTGTGGTTAGCCTTCGGCTGAGCGAGCTGAGTGAGGGTGTAGCTTGTCTCCTCCTCCTCAATCTCCTCAGAGTCGTCGAGGAAGGTGTAAACGCGGTCGCCAGCCTTCAGGTTCTGTGTTATCTTTATCTCGTCGATGATGAACGGATAGTGGTTCTGGCAAGTGAATGCGATGCGGTCGCCCTGCTGACCCGCTGTGAAGTTGAGCGTGAATGTGCTCCAGTCGTCCGTGGTGAGCTGGCACTGCTTAGCCTCGCGTGTGTTCTTGCTGTAGACGATGAGCGTCTCGTCCTTGAGCATAGAGCGAGCCTTCACCTTCACCTGATAGCTTCCGCCGTCGTTGTTGAGTGTAAGCTGCGGAGTGACGAGTTCGCCGCTGATGTTGTAGTCGGTCATGCCGGTGCATACGAAGCAACCCTCAGCATAGCCGCCCCAGTAGCACTCCCAGCCGTTGTTGTACACCATATCCAAGCCCACCTTCTCGTACTTGCCGTTCTGGAAAGCGAACGGCTTGTCGATAGTTACGCCCGAGCCCGAAATCTTAGAGAAGTCCTCGTTGATCACCACGTAGCCCGCTGCGTCAGCCGGAGCTGTGTAGAGGTCGTTGTTCTCTACGTAGTAGCTTTCAGCCTTCGGCGAGAGCTGCCAGTTGGCTGTATAGCTGTCTTTGCGCACGTCGTTGGCAGACTCTGCCACCGGAGCAGCTACGCCGATAGCCTCGTAAGCCTCAGACGACGGCGATGTGCTCTCTGCGTTGCAAGCCTTAACGACGAACGAGTAGTCGATAGCCGGGTCGAGACCGTCAACGGTGAAGCTTGTGCCGTCTACGCGCTTGTCCTTGATGTCGTAGTGTGTGGTAGTGGTGTTCTTTGTGCTCCATGCCATGTCTGTAAGACCCAATGCGCAGTCGTCGGGGAAGCCCGCAAGACGGAAGCGCACAGAAGTACACTTGTACTTGTCCTGTGTAACGAAACGTGTCCAGTCGAAGTCGTGGAAGGTGTTGCCCTGACCGTATTCAGAAGCATCGACATAGATAGTTGTGAACTTCTTCCAGGCGTGTCCGTCGAAGAGCTCAACGATGATTTGTGCGTCGCCTATCTCCTCCGCGTTCTTCGGCATCTTGCACTCAACGATGTTTATCTCAAGCGTATTGTAGTAGCCGCCGTTGTCGGGCATGGTGATGATGTCGCCGTTCTTGAACAGCAAAGCGCCTTTTATGCCGTCAGCCGACTTCTCGAAGAACTCGGGTTCCTTGCCGCTCTGCGACTTGTATCCCCAGCCTTCAGGCAGCTTGCCGCTGGTCTTCATCGAAGTGAAGTTCTCGAGGAAAGTCTGTTCCTCTGTTTCGCCCTCCTTCACGTCGTGAAAGAGAGAGAACAGATAGTGGGTAGCGCCGTTCACAGCATTCCAGTGAGCAGTGAAACCGTCTGCCTTGAATCCGCTTATGCCTGCCGGAGTAGGAGCTGTGAGCGTAGTCGGTCGGCTTATCTTCACGTCGTCGATGAGCACTTTGTCTAATGTGCTGAACGCGATGAGCAGGTTGCTGCTGTTGTATGAAGTGTTGTTGAAGTAGAACGTAAACTCGCGCCACTCGCTCTTCGTTGTGGTGAACGGCTCATGGTACGGAGTCTGGTTGTACTGTGTAGCTGCGTCCTCCCACAGACCGATGGTGAGCTGCGCGTTGTCGCGATAGTTGCTTGCAAGTGTCTTTGCGCGCACCTTCACCTCATACTCGCCGATGTATGCGCCCTGCGGCGTGTAGAGCTGCGCTCCGTAGTTGTCGGGGCTGATGAGTGCGCATGCGCCGCCTGCCTGGTGAACGCCGTAGCCGCTCCAACCGCTCTGGTGGAAGTAGCTGCTTGGTATCGTTCCAGTCTCGTTGCTGATGGCACTCGAAGGCTCGCTCTCGCTGCCTGCGGTGAAGAGGCTGAAGTCTTCTTCAAGTTCTGTTGCTGATTGTGCGTATGCCAATGGTGTAGCAGCGGCAAATGCTGCTGTAAAGGCAATAGCTTTGATTGTAGAGAAATTCATAAAAGTGATTTTGGTTATAATAAGATTAGATAATGAGTACAAAATTAATTATTTATTTCCGTATTTACCTTACTTTTACTAATTTTGTGTGCGAAAAACATTCATTCGCATTGTTTTCGAAACCGCCGTAACAAATTAAATAACAACTATATGAAGAAGATCTTTACACTTTTAGCAGTGGCTTTCGCCACAATCGGTGCTTCGGCACAGACATTGCCAGGCTTGTCTGACATCATCAAGACACAGCCCGAAGGCACACTCCACAAAGACCTCAACCACTACTTCGAGGGTGCATACGTGAACAACTCTGACGGCTACATCTACGACCACCTCGGCGACGGCTACGTGTCGGACATCGTTGAGGCTGCCGACGGTAGCTTGTACATAAAGAATCCGTTCGGCTTCTTCCCGTACGGCGACATTTGGGTGAAGGCCGTAAAGGGCGAGGGCAACACCTACGAGGTGCACATGCCGCAGGCTGTATACGACAACGAAGGCGACAAGCAGGATCCGATTCTCTACGCTTGGCGCTACGTAAAGAACAGCGAGGGCAGCGAAGAATACGCCGCTGTTGACGCCGCTTCGCAGGTTGTTAAGTTCGAGCTGCGCAACGACTCGCTCGTAAAGGTAGGCGCTAAGGACGCTTTCATCGGTCTTGGTGCAGCCGACGGCTACTTCTATGGCTACGGCGACACGGTGTCTATATATAATAAGGTGAAGGACGCAGCGCCGGTTCCGGCTGACGCAAGCAAGGCTGTGAAGTACAAGGTTTCGTACAACGACAGCGAGGACGACGAGGCTGACAGAACGGTACGCGTAGTGTTCGAGGGCGACAAGGTTTACATCGGCGACCTCGACTACGAGTCGCCAGACCTCTGGATCTGCGGCACTATCAACGGCAACAAGCTGCAGCTCACAAAGTGGCAGTATATGGGCATCGACCGCGACAACGCTACATACGGCACCGGTCACATGTATCTTTATCCGTTCGGTTGGGGCAAGTTCACAGACGCAGAAGGCGAGAAGTACGGACTCTACGAGATTGAGAACCCTGCGTTCGACTACGATGCGGCTACAAAGACCTTCTCTACCGACGAACTGACTATCGCTATCAACCGCGGACACAACTATTATCCGTATGTTTACTACACAAAGCCTAAGTTCCGCCCAGCTTCTTCTACATCCGTAGACGCCATTACAACCGGCGAAGCAGGCACAGTAAGCTACTACGACCTTAGCGGTCGCCGCATTCAGCGTCCTACAAAGGGCGTATTCGTGAAGACAACCGTTGCTGCCGACGGCACAAAGGTTGCGAAGAAGATACTTAAGTAATCTTTCTGCGAACTTTTAGATTAGACATTTGATATTCATTTAAGCGGAATGACCCTTAAAGAATTTATTGACGAATGGAACAATGACGAACCGACCGTGCTTGTACACACGAGCGGTTCTACCGGAAAACCGAAGCCGCTACGCGTAGAGAAGCTACGTATGGCGGCTTCGGCGCATATCACGTGTGCCTTTCTCGGACTGCAACGCGGCGACACCGCTCTGCTTTGCATGCCGCTCGACTATATTGCGGGCAAGATGGTGGTGGTGCGTTCGCTTGTTCATGGCTTGCGGCTGTTAAGCGTTGAGCCGTGCGGACATCCGCTGCGCGGACTAAGCGAAGCGCCGGTGTTCGCAGCAATGGTTCCGCTGCAGGTGTACAACAGCTTGCAGGTAGAGGAGGAGCGCGCGCTGCTCAGGCAGATAAAGCATCTCATCATTGGCGGCGGAGCCGTGAGCGGCGAGATGGCAGCCCAACTGAAGCACTTTCCCAACGCCGTTTGGAGCACGTATGGTATGACCGAGACGCTCTCGCACATCGCTCTGCGCAGACTCAGCGGCGAAGAGGCAAGCGACTGGTACGAACCGTTCGAAGGCGTGCAGGTCGGTCTCAACGTTGACGGCTGTCTTGTGATAGACGCTCCGGCTGTATGCGCCACAACGCTCACCACCAACGACATCGCGGAGATAGCCCCCGACGGCAGACATTTCCGCATACGCGGCAGACGCGACAATGTGGTGTGCAGTGGTGGCATAAAACTGCAGATTGAGGAGATAGAAGCCCATCTGCAGCCGTTTGTCAGCGTGCCGTTCATGATAACGAAGCGCACAGATGTGCGTCTCGGCGAGACCGTTGTGCTGCTTGCTGCGGATGCGGACATTGAACAGCTCAAGACCGCGTGCCGCGAACACCTCACGAAATACGAAACGCCGCGAGCGTTCGTCGCCGTGGAGCACTTGCCATACACCGAAACGGGTAAGCCGGCACGAGCAGAGGCTCTCCGAATGGCGCAGGAAGGGTAGGGCAGTTGGTCGCAGCACCAGGCTTTTCGGAGCATCTACCAGCCGCTTTCCACTCGTAACCCCATCACTATTAGAACAAACATCCCATCACTTTTCAACCCTCAAACTTAAAAGAAATATGAATACACCGACAAACATCACTCCCAAACATCGCCTCTTGTTTATCTGCCTCGGCAATATATGCCGCTCACCGGCTGCCGAAGGCGTAATGAAGGCGAAGGTTCACGCCGCAAAGCTCGACGACAAGTTCTACATCGACTCGGCAGGTATCGGCGACTGGCATGTAGGACAACTGCCCGACAGCCGTATGCGCGAGCGTGGTGCGCGCCGTGGATACCGCTTGGACAGTCGCGCACGCCAGATACGCCAGTCAGATTTCGCCGACTTCGACTTGCTGCTCGTTATGGATCGCGAGAACTACCGCATCATCACCTCGAAAGCTCCCGACGAGGAGTCGCGCCAGAAGGTGCGCATGCTCACCGACTATCTGCAGGAGCACAAGAACACCGACATCGTGCCCGACCCTTACTACGGCGACCTCAGCGACTTCGACTATGCGCTCGACCTTATAGAGGACGCTTGCGATGGTCTGCTCGAGCAATGTCTTTAATTCTGCGCTGTTACCGCGGTATGGAAATGTTGTTACCGAAGCGCGGTAACGACGTTACCAGACCGCGGTAATTGTGTTACATGTGCGCGGTAATAGCGTATCAAGTTTTCATCGGACAGCAATTATTTATTATAAAATCATAAAAAGGCGCACCCTTTCAGAAATATTTAGTAAATTTGCACTTGTATTTTGCATAGTTGTGCGATGTCGGCATAGTCCGGCAGCTGTGCGCACGGCTTGAAGCGAATAAGAAAAGTAAATTTAGAAGATAAAAAGAAGAAATAAATATGAACGTTTTAGAACTTAGTGAACAAGAGATTGTAAGAAGACAAAGTCTTCAGGAACTGCGCGATATGGGCATTGAGCCGTATCCTGCAGCCGAATTTCCAACCAACGCCTTCTCGGAGGATATCAAGAACGACTTCAAGGACGAGGACGAAAAGCGCGAGGTGGTAATCGCCGGACGTATGATGAGCCGCCGCGTAATGGGTAAGGCAAGCTTCGTTGAGCTTCAGGACTCGAAGGGTCGTATCCAGGTGTACATCACACGCGACGATATCTGCCCTGAGGAGGACAAAACTCTCTACAACACTGTGTTCAAGCGTTTGCTCGACATCGGCGACTTCATCGGTGTGAAGGGTTTCGTGTTCCGCACACAGACTGGCGAGATTTCCGTACACGCACAGTCGCTCACTCTGCTCTCTAAGAGCCTCAAGCCGCTGCCAATCGTGAAGTACAAGGACGGCGTGGCTTACGACAAGTTCGAAGATCCTGAGCTGCGTTTCCGTCAGCGCTACGTAGACCTCATCGTCAACGACGGCGTGAAGGACACATTCCTTCAGCGTGCAACCGTAGTGCGCACTATCCGTCGCGTGCTCGACGAGGCTGGCTACACAGAGGTTGAAACCCCGACACTGCAGGCTATCGCCGGCGGCGCTTCGGCTCGTCCGTTCATCACCCACTTCAACGCGCTCAACATAGACATGTACATGCGTATCGCTACCGAGCTCTACCTCAAGCGCCTCATCGTGGGCGGTTTCGAGGGCGTTTACGAGATTGGCAAGAACTTCCGCAACGAGGGCATGGACCGCAACCACAACCCTGAGTTCACATGTATGGAGCTCTATGTGCAGTATAAGGACTACAACTGGATGATGTCGTTCACAGAGAAGCTGCTCGAGACTGTCTGCATCGCCGTGAACGGCTCTACAGAGCGTAAGGTAGGCGACAACGTCATCTCGTTCAAGGCGCCTTACCGCCGTCTGCCTATCCTCGATGCAATCAAGGAGAAGACAGGCTTCGACTGCAACGGCAAGAGCGAGGAGGAAATCCGCGCATTCTGCCTCGAAAAGGGACTTGAGGTTGACGAGACATTCGGCAAGGGCAAGCTCATCGACGAACTCTTCGGCGAGTTCTGCGAGGGCACATTCATACAGCCTACATTCATCACCGACTATCCCGTCGAGATGTCGCCGCTTACAAAGATGCACCGCTCAAAGCCGGGACTCACAGAGCGTTTCGAGCTTATGGTCAACGGCAAGGAGCTTGCCAACGCCTACTCGGAGCTTAACGACCCGCTCGACCAGGAGGAGCGTTTCAAGGAGCAGATGCGCCTTGCAGACAAGGGCGACGACGAGGCGATGATTATCGACCAGGACTTCCTGCGTGCCCTCCAGTACGGTATGCCTCCTACATCGGGCATCGGCATCGGCATCGACCGCCTCGTAATGCTCATGACCGGTCAGACCACTATTCAGGAGGTGCTGTTCTTCCCGCAGATGAAGCCAGAGAAGAAGATTCCGCAGAGCTCTATCAAGGAGTGGGGCGAGATCGGCGTGTCTGAGGAGTGGGCTTACGTGCTCCGCAAGGCAGGCTTCAACCTCATCTCTGACATCCGCGACGAGAAGGCTCAGGGCTTGCAGCAGAAGATTGGCGAAATCAACAAGAAGTACAAGCTCGGCTACGAGAAGCCGTCTGTTAACGATATCCAGGCTTGGATTGACGCCGCAGCAAACGTTGCGGTAGAAACAGCAGAAGACGCTGAGTAATTAATATATAAATGGTAGGAAGCGCTGGCTTCCTACTGTTTCATTTCTTAACGATAACGGTAATAGGATAGATGTTTGATTGCGGAAAAATAGCAATTATTGGCGGAGGCAGTTGGGCAACTGCAATTGCCAAGATTGTGATAGGTCATACCCATCACATAGGGTGGTATATGCGACGCGACGACAGCATAGAGGAGTTCAAACGCATAGGCCATAATCCTAATTATCTTACAAGTGTACACTTCAATACCGACGAGATATTCTTCTCGAGCGACATCAACCGCATTGTGGAGGCTTACGACACGCTTGTGTTCGTGGTGCCGTCGCCTTATCTGAAGAACCATCTTAAGAAGTTGAAGACTCGCCTGCGCGAGAAATTCATCGTGACAGCGATTAAAGGTCTCGTTTCAGACGACAACATCGCCTGCTCCGAATACTTCCACGAGGTGTACGACGTGCCTGATGAGAATCTTGCCTGCATCGGCGGACCGTCTCACGCTGAGGAGGTGGCGCTCGAGCGCCTTTCCTATCTCACTATCGGCTGTTCAGACCAGGAGAAGGCACAGGCTTTCGCAGACGTGCTCGACTCGGAGTTTATCAAGACAAAGACATCGTCGGACGTTATCGGCATCGAGTATTCGTCGGTGCTGAAGAACGTGTATGCCATCGCGTCAGGCATCTGCAGCGGTTTGAAGTATGGCGACAACTTCCAGGCTGTGCTCATATCGAACGCCGTTCAGGAGATGTCGCGTTTCCTCACCGCTATCAATCCCATCGAGCGCAGCGTCTACGACTCGGTTTATCTCGGCGACCTGCTCGTTACGGGCTACTCCAAGTTCTCGCGCAACCGCACCTTCGGCACTATGATCGGCAAGGGCTACAGCGTGAAGAGTGCGCAGATAGAGATGGAGATGATTGCCGAAGGATTCTTTGGCACAAAGTGTATGAAGGAGAAGAACCGCCACATGCACGTGAACATGCCAATTCTCGACGCCGTATATAACATATTGTACGAGCGTATCAGTCCGCAGATAGAGATTAAGCTGCTGACCGACTCATTCCGATAAAAACCAAATTTTCACAAATACACACAAAACAATGAAAAGCATCAGCTTAGACATTACAAAGGCTACACAGTTCCTTTCAGAAGGTGCTGTTGAGGCTTATGAATCAAAGGTGGCAGCCGCTCACGAGGCTCTCGAGAACGGCACTTGCCCTGGTAACGACTTCCTCGGATGGCTTCACCTGCCGTCTTCAATCACACCGGAGTTCATCGCAGAGCTTCAGAGCGTAGCCCACACGCTGCGCGAGAAGTGCGAGGTGGTAGTGGTTGCGGGTATCGGTGGCAGCTACCTCGGCGCTCGTGCCGTGATCGAGGCGCTTGGCAACTCGTTCGCTTGGCTCGTTCAGGACAAGAAGAACCCCACTGTAGTTTTCGCTGGCAACAATATCGGCGAGGATTATCTCGCCGAACTCACCGACTATCTCAAGGACAAGAAGTTCGGTGTAATCAATATCTCTAAGTCGGGCACAACTACCGAGACTGCTCTTGCGTTCCGTCTGCTCAAGAAGCAGTGCGAGGATCAGCGCGGCAAGGAAGAAGCTAAGGACGTTATCGTGGCTATCACCGACGCTCACAAGGGTGCTGCGCGTGCAGCCGCTACAAAGGAAGGCTACAAGACATTCGTAATTCCTGACAACGTAGGCGGTCGCTTCTCAGTTCTTACACCGGTCGGCTTGCTGCCTATCGCTGTTGCAGGCTTCGACATCAAGGCTCTTGTTGGCGGTGCTGCCGACATGGAGAAGGCTACTGGCAAGGACGTGCCGTTCGCTGAGAATCCTGCTGCTATCTACGCCGCTGTGCGTAACGCTCTCTATGCAGAGGCTGGCAAGAAGATCGAGATTCTCGTAAACTTTCAGCCGAAACTTCACTACATGAGCGAGTGGTGGAAGCAGCTCTACGGCGAATCGGAGGGTAAGGACGGCAAGGGTATCTTCCCTGCAGCTTGCGACTTCACTACCGACCTCCACTCTATGGGTCAGTGGATTCAGGAGGGCGAGCGCTCTATCTTCGAGACTGTCATCAGCATTGAGACACCTGAGAAGTCTCTGCTCTTCCCGCACGACGAGGAGAACCTCGACGGTCTTAACTTCCTCGCTGGCAAGCGCGTTGACGAGGTGAACAAGATGGCAGAGCTTGGCACTCGCCTGGCTCACGTAGACGGCGGCGTGCCTAACATCCGCGTATCTGTTCCGCAGCTCAACGAGTACTATCTCGGTCAGATCATCTACTTCTTCGAGATTGCCTGCGGCATCAGCGGCAACCTTCTCGCCGTTAACCCGTTCAACCAGCCGGGTGTTGAGGCTTACAAGAAGAACATGTTCGCTCTGCTCAACAAGCCTGGCTATGAGGCTGAGAGCGAGGCTATCCAGAAGCGTCTTGCAGAGGAGAATTAATGTCTATTCTTGAATAGAAACATTATCTTAATAAATACAATGTGAAAAACGGACTGCAGCGAAATATATTTCGGCAGTCCGTTTTTCTATTGGTTTGAGGGTATAGCGAGTTAGAATAACAAACAATTAGCTTTTCGTCGCTGACCCTTTCTTAACTCAATATGCAAAACAATGATTAAAGAAGCAATCAAGCAATACCAGTTGTCTCACGGTTTCGACCATTTCGACCCGAAGTGCGTGCTCTTCGACATGGACGGCGTGCTCTACGACTCTATGCGCAATCATGCTGCGGCTTGGCAGGAAGCGATGGCGCAGTTCGACATCCACTTCACCGCTGCCGACTCTTACGCCACAGAGGGCGCGCGCGGCGTTGACACCATACGCCACTTTGTGCGCCAGCAGCAGGGTAGGGAGATTGACGAGACTGAGGCGCAGCGCATGTACGACGTGAAGGCCGACCTCTTCCATCGTATGCCGACTGCCGAGATCTTTCCCGGCGTGCTCGACATAATGCAGAAGATACAGTCGTCGGGCCTTACTATCGGCGTAGTGACGGGCAGCGGTCAGCGCCCGCTCATCCAGCGCCTGCTCTCCGACTTCAAGGGCTTTCTCACCGAAGACCACATCGTGAGTGCTTACGACGTGAAACGCGGCAAACCCAATCCCGACCCCTATCTCATGGGACTGCGCAAGACCGGCAACTTCGAGCCTTGGCAGGGCATCGTCGTTGAGAATGCTCCGCTCGGCGTGCGTGCCGGTTCAGCCGCCAACATCTTCACTGTGGGCATCAACAGCGGTCCGCTGCCCGATTCGGCTCTCTCTGACAACGGAGCTAACATCGTGCTGCAGCGCATGACAGAGTTGTGCGACTTGTGGAGCGATATACTTGCCGAGCGCAATTAACCATAAAAAAACTCCTCTCCCTACTTGAGGAAGAGGAGTTGATATGGTTATTCAGTTCTATTATCCTTTTGCCCATCTTTTTACGTAAACCGGACGAACTGGCATTTGACGCTTTCTTTCGTTATCGTATCGACTTACATCGATTTTATTAGTTTTATCGTTTCTTTCAAAACTCAGACATTTAGCCAGTGTCGGGTTGCTTTCCACTACAGCACTTGTCCATCGCAAGCCTCCGGCTGAACCTTTAGTCCTGTATCCGAAGAAGATGTAGTTGTTGTTGATCTTAGATACGAACATCACGCCCGGCCATCCGTTGAGTGTAGACTCCGTAACCGTACAGTTATCGATCAATTCCTGCATTTCGTTCCATGTCGGGTATCTCCATCCTTCTCCAAGTCGCAGATAGGCTACATCATCTTCCTTCTCGAGGAAGAATCTCTTGTCACGGCTATCGTACTTCGTGTATTGTCCCTCTACTATGTCAGTGAAGTAATAATAATCGATAGTCCACTTTGTCCAGGTCTCGCCCCAAGCGTAAGTGGCGCCATATATTTCAGGACTGGATGCGCCAAGGTCGCATTTTGCCCACATTATACCGCTTGGCAAGCCGAGGTCAACATACTCCATGGTTTCCTTAGGTACACCTACGCCAGCATTCAGCTCCAGTTCCTTAATCTTCTTGGCAATCTCAGCCATGGCTTCCTTTTCGCTCATGTTGCCGCTCTCAAGAGCCTCCAGCAGGGCTGTCATCTGTTGATTGATAGCGTCAAGCTTTTCGCCGTAGCCACCTAAAGACTCGATAGCCTTTCTTATCATATCCAACCTGCCATTTCCGTACCCAATTTCCATGAGCCATCCTGAGACACCAGCGAGTCTGTCGGTGAAGTTTTGGGCATATTTATCAAGAAGGGCATTTAATGTTTCGAGCTGCGAATTGGGGTTAATGTTCTCAAAGGCAGCTCTGACAGCCTCAAGTTTTTCTGTGTAGTTAGGCAAGCTTTCGATGGCTTTAGCGAGAAGATCCATCTTGTTCTCAAAACTGGTGGTCTGATCCTTGATAGTTTGCACGATGAGCGCCAGCTTGTCCGACAACGCAATCGTCTGCTCCTTCATTGCAGCCTCGATTGCTCCGAGCTTTGTCTCGAGCGTAGCGTTCTGGTCGGCAAGCACGTTCTTTATAAGGTCCATCTTCGCCTCCATAGCGATGGTCTGCTCCTTCAGTGCAGCCTCTATTGCGCCGAGCTTTGTCTCAAGCGTAGTAGCCTGACTGTTTATCACCTGCTCGATGAGCGCAAGCTTGTTCTCCATTGTGATGGTCTGCGCCTTCATAGCCGCCTCGATGGCAGCGAGCTTTGCGTCGAGCGTGTTGTTCATCGAGACGATAACGTCCATGATGGCCTTTAGTTTAGTCTGCTGGTCGGTGCTCATCTTGTCGATGGCTGCCACGAGCTGCGCTATCGCCTGCTCGTTGCTCAGCGCACCGCTGTTGATGGCGTCCACCACCTTGCTGAAGTCGTTGACCACGGTGACCTTCATCTCGTAGTCTATCTCGGGAGCGTTCTCTCTACAAGAGCTGAAGAACGCCGGTGTCGCCAGCAACATCGCGCCAGCCAACACTATTGATTTTAATGTTCTCATAGTCGTATGTTTTTACCTTTTTACTTTTTTACTTTTATAGTCACTCTTCGGCCCTCGAAGTTCTTCTTGCCGTTTTGGGCTCCGATGGCGGTCTGCGGATGCAGGTCTTCGGGTGCGAAGCCTTCCTTCAGCAGCACCTTCACCACTCGCTCCAGTCGGCGCTCAGAGATGGTCTGGTTGTACTCAGGCGTGCCCGGCGTGCTTGCCTCTGCGAGGATGGCGAGCTTTTCGCCCTTCATGCTCCGTGCGAACGAGCGCAGACGGTCGGTCTCCTCTCTGCTCATATACGAACTGTTGTGAGCGAACTGAACGTAGTGTTCGGGCGCTTCAGCCACAGCTCTTTTGCTGTTGCGACAGTCGTTGAGCTGGCGTTGCAGGTCGCTGTTCTGCTGCTCAGCCTGCTGGCGCAGGGCAGCCTCGCGGTCGGCGCGTGCCATAGCCGTTTCGGCCTCTTGACGCATGGCGTTGGTGCGGTCGTTGAGTGCCGCAATCTCTTCGCTGTAGAACTCGCGTTCCTTGCTCGCACGGCTCCTAACGAAGTTGTAGCGAACGGTGGCAAGAGCGTAGATGAGGTTCTTCGGAGCCACCTCCTTGCGGTTCAGCAGCCAGTCTACTTCGCCCTTCAAGCCCAAGGTGAACTGTCGGCTCACGTCAGCCTCGATGTGCAGCGTTGCAGGTATGAAGAGCTTGTTGAACTTCTCGCGGCGGTTCACAGTAGCCACCTTTCCGGTGATGGTAACAGTAGCGTCGTTGCTGATGTTCATGTCGCCGAAGAAAGCCGTGGTGTTGCCGTTCTCAGAGATGGTGTTGCCAATCCATATACCGTACTCGTTGCCACGTGCGAACGTTCCGCCAAGGCCCGTGCCCATCCAGATGTTCAGCCACTGCGGTTTGCGGTTAGGCCAGAACTCCATGAAGTTGAACTGAGCGCCAACCTTAACGTTGTGCGTGTTCATCACGTAGTTGCCGTAGCTCTTTGCGAGCGAAGCCTGCGTGTTGAGCTTGTCGAAGCGTTGCTCACGGCGATAGCGCGACCAGATATAGTCGGCACCGATGCGAACCCACGGACGAATCGTGAAGTCGAAGCCGCCGCCGACAGCCGGCGACTGCTTGTAGCTCTTTTTCGCGTCCTGGTTCTGATACCACACGCCAGTTGCCCATGAGAGTCCGCCCTGAGCGTAGACGCTCCATGTGCGTGTGCGCAGTTCCTTGTTGGTGTCGCGTGGCGGATCAGCTATGCCCTCGCTCGCAGTCTGCGCCTGAGCGCCTACCGTCAAGAGCGATGTAAGCAATACGCTGAGCCCTATTCTTGCCCATCTGCCACCTGATAGCGGAATGAGCGGTTTGTTCTGTATTGTGTTCATACTTAGTTCCTTTTTTAAAACGTTATCTTTTTCAGACTCTTATTTATTTGAGTAGAGGTCGAATACCGGTCGTACCACAACACCAAAATCACGGAATATTGATTTAAACGATGGCTCCTCGATACCTTCGCTTGATGTCTCTTTAGCAAACATAGGCCATGTAAGCGCTACTGCCTTTTGGTATTTATATTCATTTGACAATTCATCAGCCGGCGGATATAGATTAGCTGTAGTATAGTAGATGTCATAGTCAGGCTGGACACCCCATCCATCAGCTTTGAAACCACTGGTCGTTGGTAAAACGATAGAGTTTCCGTTTGGTCCTGTCACTTTCCATCGTGCAATGACTTTCTTCTGCGACGGATCTATTATCTCTGAAAGTGTGGTAGTAACGGCTTCCCATTTACAATCGTCAAGCAGCTCTTCCCAGTCTTCTTTTGTAGGAATGCGATAGCCTACACCTAAATAAGCATTGGCCGCATCGTCTTCGAGCTCAAGCACTTCCTTGCCGTCTTTCTCATTGTACTTTAATACCTCAATATTATATTTAGCCTTAAAATACTTGTAGTTCGTACTATAATATTTCTTCTTGGTAGAAGTCTCTCCCCAGGCATAGTAATCGCCAGGTTGTGTAGGATCAGTTGTACCCATATTGCACTTAGCCCACAGCAGTCCGCTTGCCAATCCAAGGTCAACGCAATTGTTAGGAATTGGCACACCAGGACCCTTAACCGGACGAATTGATATTCCGTCATAACGACGTTTGCCATAACGGCGTATGCGGTCCTGCTCGAAAGCAAAGGTCCAACAGTTGAATACCTGATTGTCAATACGACGCTGATTGGTCATACATATAGCTACTTCTTCGCTCGAAGAGATTTCTCTGGTTTGTGGTTTGTCGTTCTTAAAGCCTGCGAACGGGATAAAGATAGACTTTTTGTTCTTCTTGCTCGTTATCTGATAGCCCGCAACACCGTTAAGCGTTGTTTTCTTGATTGTGGTATACTTCTGATTGGTCAATTCTCTGAAATCAGCCAAGGTAGGCGTGCGCCAACCGTTTCCTAATTTCTGTATTACGGCATCGTCCTCGTTTTCAAGCGACAGTTTGCCGTCTTCATTGTTATACTTGGTGAATCCCAGGCTGGGAGCACCCTCCTTATACCACTTATGGTTGGAATTGGTGTATACTTGCTTAGGCTCCACTTCGCCCCAAGCGTAATAATCGCCAAACGCTTCGGGAGCAGAAGCACCGAGGTTGCACTTTGCCCACAAGTTGCCGCTCGGCAAACAGAGGTCTACATATTCTACATTGTCAGTAGAACCGCCAATGCCAGCAGCCGCCTTAAGCTGTTCAAGCATCTTGGCAATCTCAGCCCAACCTTCATTTTCGCTCGTATTACCAGCCTTCATTGCCTCTACTATCTTTGTCATATTATCCAATATGCCATCCAGCTTGGCATTTTCGCCAGCAAGTTTTTCGATAGCTTTTCGAATAGCCTTAAACTTGTCGTCTGTATACGTCATATAACGCATTGTATCCTCTATTTCGGCTATGATGTAATACAACTTGCCTTTATAAGATAAAGGATTATCAGGATTTCTGAGTTCATCGCTGCAGTATTTGTCAAGAACATCCTGCAGGAACTTTAGCTGTTCGTTAGGATTGATATTGATAAGAGCCGTTTTGATAGCTTCCAGAATATCTTCATAATTAGGCAAATTTATGACAGCCTTAGTAAAGATATCTACCTTTGTTTCAAACGCTGACTGCTGGTCCTTCATAACCGACTCGATAAGCTTCATCTTCTCTGTCAAAGCGATGGTCTGCTCCTTCATAGCTGCCTCAATGGCACCGAGCTTGGTCTCAAGCGTGGTGTTCTTGTCGGCGAGAATGCCCTTGATAAGATCCATCTTCTTCTCCATAGCGATGGTCTGCTCCTTCAGCGCAGCCTCAATGGCGCCAAGCTTGATTTCGAGCGTTGTGTTCTGGTTCTTGATAACCTGCTCGATGAGCGCCATTTTGCCTTCAAGAGAGATGGTCTGTGCCTTCATTGCAGCTTCTATGACAGCCAGCTTGGTGGCTATCGTGTTGTCTACAGATGCGATGGCGTCCATGATAGCCTGCAACTTTGTCTGCTGGTCGGCGTCCATCTTGTTGATGGCTGCTATGAGCTGTGCGATAGCTTGCTCGTTCTTCAGCGTTCCGTTGTTGATGGCTTCCACCACTTCGGTGAAATCGTTTATCACGGTCACTTCCATCTTGTACTTAAGTAGTGTGCCGTCCTCCTCGCATGAGCTGAAGAACGCAGGTGTAGCCAGCAATAATGCGCCGGCTAACAGAATAGATTTTAATGTTCTCATAGTTGTTATAGTTTTTGGGTGATTGTAATGTTCAGAGTAAACTCCTAAGCCACTGCAGGAATGTTCTCCTGCGTGGCTTAGGATGGAGAGGCGGCTTGCTGTGTTTGTCGGTTGACTCTGCGCCTACTGTGCGACGGTCCATCTCGTCGTTTATCATCTCGCGGATGGTGTCGAGCAACTGAGCGCGTTCTTCGAGCAACTGCTGTGCCTCGTCGTTTTTGTGTTGTCGGTCGTCAAGCCGTGTCTTATCGTCAGTATGTACCATATCCGTCAGTTTTTGATGTTTCTGTTTAGGTGTGTTGGTTGAGAGCTGTTAGTCTCGTGTTGATGTCGCAAATTTACGCATAAACCTGCTTAAGTGTCTTGTTGCTATCGGACAGAAAAATGTTTTAATCGGACTTTTTGCATATTCCGAAATTGTTCTAATCGGACATCACAGACGCGTAATGCGCTGATTATCATCATAAATCTGCGAACACAACAACACTTCTTGCGATGCTTCTGCCAGCGGTCTTTATCAGTCTGCTCAACATTTTTTCTTCGTAAATGGCTTAATATTCCTATATAATCACTATCTTTGCAAAAAGAACTTAAAACGCATAAAAACTTGACATTATGCACAGACTGCTACATCGTAACACCGCTTTCTGGTGGAACCTAATAATAATATGTGTCTTGCTGGTTTCTTGTGGACAGAAACCGGCGAAGATTTCCTGTGCCGAACGCAAAGCGCTTGACAGCATCATTTCTTCTTCTCGCAACATCGACACGCTCTCCGTGCTGCAGCAGCGCATGGAGAAAGAGGGCAACATGCTCGGCAGCATCATCGCCTACAGACTGATGGGAAAGGAGATGCGCGACGACAGTCAGTTTGACGACGCGCTGCGCTTGCACAGCGAAGGACTGAAGCAGGCGGAGGCTCTCGGCGACACGCTGGAGATTGTGCAGGCGCTTAATAATATAGGTACCGACTATCGGCGTATGGGTGTGTTCGACCTGGCGCAGAACTATCATTATCGGGCGTGGGCTATAAGCAAAGACTGGCGCAACGAGTCGTATGACGCGAAGAAGAATCGTGTGGTTTCGCTTAACGGACTGGGCAACATATATCTTACACTGGGCAACTACGCTCGTGCCGACAGCGCTTTGCGAATGGCGCTTGAGGGCGAAAAGCAGCTGCACAGCGATTTGGGGCAGGCTATCAACTACGCCAATCTCGGCTCTATATTCCGTCATCGCGGCATGGCTGACTCGGCATGGGCGTATTTCCGCAAGTCGATGGAGCTGAATCAGCGCATCGACAACAAGCTCGGCATATCGCTCTGCCACACTTACTTCGGCTCGATGTACGAGCGCGCGCGTCAGTACGACAAGGCAATCGCCGAATACGAGAAGGCGTACGAGCTGATGGAGGCTTCGGACGACAAGTGGCACATGCTCAACTCGCTCATCGCCCTGGCTGGCGCGAACATGGCTATCGGCAACGAGAGCAAGGCTATGCAGCATCTCGACAAGGCTAATCTCGTGGCTAACGAGATAAAGTCGTACGAGCATCTCTCCGAGATTTTCGACCTATATTATAAACATTATAAGCGTGTGGGCGACTACGGCGCTGCTCTCGCTTCGCATGAGAAAGCTGTCGCCATGAGCGACAGCGTGATGGACATGGAGAAGATGAACCGCATTCAGAACGCCGGACTTCTCATCGAGCGCAACCTTCAGGAAAAGGTTGTCAACGAGGTGCATCTCAATCTCGCGAGCGAAAAGTCGGCACGCTTTGTGAGCAGCGTAATCTTCACAGCCGTTGTGCTTCTTCTTGTGGGCGCTCTTGTCGTGTTCTTCTACATGCAACGCATCCACCGCCGCAACCATCTGGCTCTGAAACGACTCGCCGAGATGCGCGAGACATTCTTCACCAACATCACGCATGAATTCCGCACGCCGCTCACCGTCATTCTCGGACTTAGTCACGACCTTCAGAAGAACGAAACTCAGGACGTGCGCGACCGTGCGTTTACCATCGAACGGCAGGGAAAAGGACTTCTTACGCTTATCAACCAGCTGCTCGACATTTCGAAGATAAAGTCGCAGGTGGGCAACATCGACTGGCGAAACGGCAACATCACCACTTACGTAACTATGATTGTGGACACTTACCGCGACTATGCGCGCACTAAGAACATCGACCTGCAGTTCTATGCTAAGGAGGCGGTGACGATGGATTTCGTGCCCGACTATGTAAACAAGGTGCTTAACAATCTCATATCCAACGCCTTCAAGTTCACGCCCGAGTATGGCAAGATAAACGTTTCGATGTGGCGAAAGGAGAACTGCTTGAACGTAGAGGTGAGCGACACTGGAGAAGGCATGGACGGGGAGACCGCCGAGAATGTATTCAAGCCGTTCTATCAGGGCGAAACGGCTTCGAAACACATCGGCACGGGCGTTGGATTGGCGCTCGTGAAGCAGGTGGTAGACGCCGTTAACGGGCGCATTAGCGTGGAGAGCAGAGTGGGAGAGGGCACAACGTTCCACATCGAGATACCTATAACCAATGTCTGCAACAACAAACTGAGCGACACTGCGTTAGACGCTTCTGTCAGTCTGCCAGCCCTGCCTGCAGAGGAGAAGGCGCTTGCCGACAGCGACGCCGACGACAGCCAGTGTACGGTGCTCGTCATTGAGGACAACCGCGACATCGCGGCATACATCGGCAATCTGCTCGCCGACCGTTACAACGTGGCGTACGCTACGAACGGTGAGGACGGACTCCAGAAAGCCATCGACATCGTGCCCGACCTCGTCATCACCGACCTGATGATGCCCGGCATCGACGGACTGGAGCTGTGTCGGCGTATCAGGGCTAACAACGTGGTGAACCATATACCTATAGTAATTGTCACGGCGAAGATTTCGGAGCAGGAGCGTATTGCCGGCATTGAGGCAGGCGCCGACGCTTATCTCGCTAAGCCGTTCAACGTCGACGAGTTGCGCACCGTTGTGGAGCGATTGCTCGACCGCCAGCGCTCGCTGCGCAGCAAGTTCAGCGAAAGCATCGACACCAATAACAAGGAGGAAGAGGAGGTGACGCTCACCGATGCCGAGCGCCGTTTCCTTGCCAAGACCGTCGACCATATCTATCTGCTGCTCGACAAGCAACAGCTCGATGTCAACACTCTGTCCGACAAGCTGTGCATGAGTTCGCGACAGTTCCATCGCAAGATTGTTGCGCTCACCGGCTGCTCGCCCGCCTCGTTCATGCTGAAGATAAAGATGAAGCGCGCACGTCACCTGCTCAAGACCGACTCGCGCATGAGCATAGACGAGATAGCATCGCTCTGCGGCTTCGAACACACCTCCAGCTTCTATCATGCTTTCCGCAAAGCGTATGGCGTGACGCCAAAGGATGTGAGAAGAGGAGTAGGACTTGTTGACGGTTGATTCCATTTCTCTCAATGTTTCTCTCCACAACCCCCTACATATTTTCATCGGACTCCGAACGCAATCTGATCGGACACCGAACGCAATCTGATCAGACCCCGAACGCAATCCGATCGGACCCCGAACGGAATCCGATCGGACCCCGAACGGAATCTGATCAGACACCGTACGCAATCCCTCAGTCATATACCCCTCTCCTGCATATAATATTATAATGTGTGCGTCCACAAACATACGTTTTAATTGTAAATATCTGTTAAAATCGGGCAAAAACCTAACTTTTTCCTGCAAAAGTTTTGGAGGTTTGCAAAAAAGCTATACCTTTGCATCCGCTTTCGAGAAGCAACGATATCTCAAGCAAATGTGAGAGAGATGAAGCAAACAGGAAGCAACAAAAGAAAGAGTTCTTTGAAAAGATTTACATAAGACAGAAGTAGTACAAGAAGCGAGAATGATGAAACATTCATTCTTGGGTAGAAGAAAAACGAACCGTCAAGTTTGTTTGACT
>ERZ870052.71-NODE-71-length-32902-cov-19.842620_pt1 | contig 32902 bp, 25 predicted proteins | sample MGYA00520889_ERZ870052 | MGnify/ENA primary metagenome ERZ870052 (study PRJEB32232, sample SAMN07284988) | human gut metagenome | biome: human-associated habitat; material: feces | host: Homo sapiens | place: Tanzania | collected 2014-08-14 ...
GCAGAAAACGGCCAAAATCTAGGATTTCGTTAGGAATCTTTAAGTTTTTCACCAAAGGCTGCTGCAATGTGGGTTAAAAGAAATACATGTTATCCTATTTTAAGTCAATATGAGATGATATATAGTGGTCCACACTTCTATATTAGCAATCCTCTTTATAAGACACCTAGAAAAAAATGTATTCTTAATTCTGATTACGATATCATTGATTTAGGTACAATTAATAAAGATTATATTCAACGAACCAACTATACCCCTAACATTCCTTTGGAAGAGTATAACAAGCAAGTAAAGGGATTCCTAGTTAAGAATGAATATGGAATAGAGGAATATGAGAATTATTTTGACTACTATAAAATTGGAATAAGAGCAATGGTAAGTCAAGCTGGCGAAAGATCGTTGATATGTGCTGTTCTGCCTCGCAGAACAGCACATATCAACGGCATTATATCTATCTCGTTCCTCAATAGATATAATGCCGTGGATATGGCTGCGCTTTGTGCTTCCTTAGTTATAGACTTCTATATTAAAACAATTGCTGCACAGAATTTACGTTACAGTAGATTAGCAACATTTCCAATAGGAGTTTCAGAAAAGTACCAGTCTGCCATGTACTCTCGCACCCTCCTCCTCAACTGCCTCACGGTCCACTACGCCGATATCTGGCAGAGTTGCTGGCGTCCAGAGTACGCTCAAGAAGAATGGTCACTCTCCGCCCCACGCCTTAAGCCATTCACAGGCTTAACCGAGGAATGGACATGGGATACACCTTTGCGCAATTACTTCGAGCGCCGCCAGGCTTTGGTGGAAATCGATGTATTGGCAGCGATGGCATTAGGCTTGTCTTTAAAAGACCTGGAGCTTATCTATACCATCCAGTTCCCTGTACTCCAGCAGAACGAGAACGATACCTGGTATGATGCCAAGGGCAATATCGTCTTCACCTGCTCCTCTGGTCTGAAAGGTGTAGGCTGTGAGCGCAAGGAATGGGAAGCCATCCGTGGCAGCCTCAGCGAAGACGGCATGACCTATGAGGGTACAGCCCCAACCTACGTCCACACCATCGACCCAAAGAAGAGCGAGATGTATGGCGGCGAAGAAGTAACCTATTATGCACCCTATAATAAGTGCGATCGCATCGCCGACTATCGCCGTGCCTGGGCATTCTTTGAAAGAAAGTTAAAATAGAGAATTGATATGTCATAATAATAAAATATATGATTATGGACAAAATGATTAAAAACGACAAAGATGTACTACAAAGTGTCTTTGGAGACACTTGCGTTATCATAGAAGAGGCTCGCAAAAAAGCTTTTAGAGCAGTTAATACTGCATTGACTGTACGCAACTGGCAGCTCGGAGAACGAATTGCCAGAGAGCATCTCGGTGAAGATGGCCGTGCAGAGTATGGCAAACATATCATGGAATCACTCGCCAATATGCTTACCGCCAAGTACGGAAAAGGGGTTGATAAAAGTTCATTATATAAATATGTTAAGTTCTATTCTATGTTTCCTGAGATTGTGGACGCAGTGCGACCACAATCTCAAGACCTTGACAATACGAATAAGCCATTGTTGCCATGGTCTCTATATAGAGAGTTGATACGAGTAGAAAATGATGATGCCCGCAAGTGGTATGCAACAGAAGCGGCTCGCGAAATGTGGAGTTCACGAACACTCCATCGTAACATTGCATCTCAATACTATTTCCGTATGCTTCAGACACAAGCCAAAGATAAAGTAAGAAATGAAATGCATCAGCTTACAGCACCTTTCCAACAGGACAATCTTGAATTTATAAAAAATCCTGTTGTTGCTGAGTTTCTTGGTTTCGAACAAAATACAGACTTTACAGAATCAGACTTAGAGAGTAGTATCATTACCCACATCCAAAAGTTTGTTATGGAAATGGGCAAAGGATTCGCTTTTGTCGCACGCCAAAAGTATATCCGTACCGATATGGGCGATTTCTACATTGACTTGGTGTTTTACAATTATATACTTAAATGCTTTTTCCTGATTGACCTGAAAACTTCACAGATAACACATCAAGACGTTGGACAGATGGATATGTATGTTCGCATGTACGATCAACTACAACGTACAGAAGGCGACAATCCAACTATCGGTCTGCTTCTATGTTCCGAAACTAGTGAAGATATGGCACGATATAGTGTTTTGCATGGAAATGAACAGATTTTTCAAGCCAAGTATCTAACACTTCTTCCTTCAAAAGAAGAACTCGCCAAAGAAATAGAACGACAAAAAGAAATCTTCAGACTCCAACACTTGAAATAACGCTTATGCTGCCATTACAACAAGCTTATGAAGTACGCTCCGCCGTACTCGAATATATCAAAGCCACTTTCCACTTCAAGGACAATGAAGTGGGAAAGGCTTTCTACCAGTTTATTGAGGATTCCAGAAACGGACTCTTCAAGGGACCTTATGTCTCCCTGAAAACTCCCTTCGTAAAGGCAAAGGAAGAGGAGCAGATTCCCTTGGATATCCGTCCGCCGTTCACTCCTCACCTGCACCAGATTCAGGCTTTCCGCCGTCTGACCACCCATGATGGGCATCAGCCGGAACCTACCCTGCTCACCACAGGAACCGGTTCGGGTAAGACCGAATGTTTCCTCTTCCCGGTACTCGACTACGTATATCAGATGAACCGGGAGAAGGTTTGTCCGGGCGTGAAAGTCATCATCCTCTACCCTATGAACGCCCTGGCAAGCGACCAGGCAAAGCGTCTTGCCGAAGCCATCTGGGGAACGGAGGAAGATCACCCGTTGAGAGGAAAGGTAACAGCCGGACTCTTTATCGGTGAAGGCACGAACCCCAAGGAGCACCCTACCCAGATGGGGAAAGACCATATCATAGAAAACCGAGACAGCATCGTACATGGCGAAGTACCCGACATCCTGCTTACCAACTTCAAGATGCTCGACTATGCCCTGATGCAGCAGAAATATACTCCCTTGTGGCGAGGCAACCTAGGAGCCAGAGAACCGATGCTCAAATTCCTGGTATTGGATGAGTTACACACCTACGATGGCGCCCAGGGCACAGATGTAGCCAACCTTATCCGACGCCTGAAGCTAAAACTGAATCTGCCAGAGCACAAACTTACCCCAGTAGGAACGAGTGCCACCATCGGTAACAAGGAAGACTCCAAGCAACTGCTGTGCGAATATGCCAGCAGCGTATTCGGCGAAGAGTTTACAGCCGAAAGCATCATAGAGGAGCACCGTATCAGCGTGGAAGACTTCTTTGCAGACATCACGGAAGATGGACTGCCAGAGAAGTATGACCTGAAGCGATGCACCCTGAAAGAAACCAAGACCGTGGAAGCCTACCTGCGCACCATCCGACAGATCTGGTTGCCAGGCTGCAAAGCCGACCGGGCAGAAATAGGCGCAAGACTCAGAAAGCTGCAGATATTCAAGGACCTGCTGAGCGTTACTACCCAAGGCATTATCACCATGGAACAGCTGGGCAAACAGTTGGGAAGAAAGAACGCAAGTTTTCAGCGAATGCTCCTCAACTACCCAGCCTACGCCCATATAGCCCTGGAGAATATGCTTGCCCTGATATCAGAGGCAAAGATGCCAGGCGGAAAGTTTCCGCTGCTCTATCTACAGGTGCAGCTATGGCAGAGAGAGTTGAGTGGTATTCAGCGGTTTGTACAGAATGAACCGGAGTTCACATGGAGAGACAACATCCCAATGGACGACCGCATCTCCCTGCCAATCTACTTCTGCAGAGACTGTGGAAGCAGCGGTTGGATTACCACCAAGAAGGCAACCGAGCGGAAGTTTGCTACAGATGCATCAGCCATCAATACTGCATTCATGGATGGTGACAAGGATGTGATACTCATGAATACTGAAAACAGGAAGAATGAGCCTATCGAGGATTACATCAACCAAAACGGAGTAAACCAAACTCTCTATATCCATCCTGACGACCTGACCATCGGTGCCAAGACCGACCCGGAGGTGCTCAGAGTAAGAGTACTGAGCCGCAGGATATTTGCCCAGAATGGCAAGTCGCTGTTCCTGGACAAGAAGTGCCCGCTCTGCATGAGCGATTCACTCACCATCGTGGGCGGCAGAACCACCACACTATCGTCGGTGGGCGTGAGCCAAATCATGGCAAGCGACATGGACAGCCAGGATGCGAGCAAGCGAAAGATGCTGAGTTTCAGCAACTCGGTACAGGATTCAGCCTATCTGGCTGGTTACTATGAAATCAGAACCTACCGTTTTCTTTTCCGCCAAAGCATCCAGCAATATCTCAAGACGATAGACAAGCCCGTCAGTCTGGAAGAGTTGCAGGAGGGTTTTAAGAAATACTGGAAAGCAAGGCTAGAGGGCGATGAGTACTACTATCGCTTCATACCGGATGACCAGATAGAGAAAATAGATTTGAAAAAGAACTATCGCAACCCTGCTACAGGCGAGCTGACCGATAAGTTCAAGAAAGAGTTTGACCTGAGGGTGGATTGGGAAATCTGCTCTGAGTTTGGTATGATGTCAACCCGAGGTCGTACTTTGGAAAAGATGGGTTCCAGTGCTACCCTGTTCAGAGAGAACGACCTGCGCCTGGTATTCCACAAAATGGAAACATGGCTGAACGAAAACCATCTTGACTTTATATGCAAGGAAGAAAAAGCCTTCCTTCACTTTGCCAATGGCATATTGCACCGTCTGCGCCAGCGTGGTGGCATAGACCATGAATTCCTGCGTCTGTACCGCACGCAGCAGTTGAAAACGGTGATGCTCAACTGGCCTCGCCAGAGCAACATCCACTTTCTGTATCGTGGTTTCCGCTCTACCCGTGTGCCACACATGATCGGCTATCAGCCAGTGAAGACCAAAGAAGAAGTACTGGATGTGACGACTGTAAAAAACAATCGCCGCAACTGGTTCTACAACTATTTCATCAAGAGCCTGATACCACAGGATATGATGTTCCAGCCCAACGTAGAACAGATCAACGACTTCTATGTGATGCTGCTCAACACCATGACCGACTGTATGATTCTGGATAAGAAGGAGGCTCATGGCATGGTGAACTATGCCATCCGCCCGGATGCCATTTATGTGGAGGCAGGAGTCAGAAACCTGAAATGTGACGAATGCGAATCACACCTGTTTGTTGGCAAAAGTGATACTTTGAGCGAAGGCACTCATTGCCTTGACTTCAAGTGCGATAAGGGCGTTTACGAAGAAGGAGAATCGATGTCTGACAACTACTATCGCCAGGTATATGACAGAGAATCTTCTCCTCGTATCTATGCACACGAACATACGGGACTTCTGGACAGAGAGGTAAGAGAAAGGATTGAGCATGAGTTCAAAGACCATACCGACGAAAACGGCAAGCCACTGCAGCATGCCATCAATGTACTGACTGCCACCTCTACCCTGGAGATGGGTATCGACATTGGTGACCTGAACGTAGTAGCCAATACTGGCATTCCGCCCAAGCCAGGCAACTTCCTGCAGCGCATCGGTCGTGCGGGTCGTAAGGAAGGTTCGGCTCTGGTGCTCAACTATGCCAAGGCAGGCAAGCACGATATGTTCTACTTTGCCTCCCCATTGGAGATGATGGAGGGTGAAGTGAGCACTCCGGGGTGTTTCCTGGAGGCTAGAGACATCTTGCGCCGCCACTTCCTAGCCTATTGCATTGATTCATGGGTTAGCGCCGACAGCAACAACGAGATTCCGAACGTACTCAGGGAACTGCATCTCAACCATAACCTGCTGACCGATCCGAACTTCTTCATCAACCGAATATTCGATTACATCAAGGGAAATCTCGCCCAGCTGGAAGACAAGTTCAGAAAGCAGTATCCTCAGAATACGCAACCCGTACTGGATGAACTCTTTGCTACGCTCGACTCCACCAAGTTCTATGAACACGTAATCGTAGAGTTTGAAAACCTGATAGAGCGCATCAACCAGTTACGTACAGAAAAGACCCATATAGGAAAGATGCTCAAGGAGATTCCTATGAACGATACGATGCGCCGGACAGAACTGCTAGATCAGAACAGAAGTCTGAGAGCCCAGGAAGAGATGATCAACAAGGAGATTGTAGTGGAGTTTATGACCAATGCCGGTCTGCTGCCAAACTACGCCTTCCCGGAAACAGGCGTCAAGTTGACCGCTACCATCTTCTCTAAGAAGGCATTGGGCGATGAGGCTGAAAATACTCCAGAACCAACAACCCTAGAACTGGTAAGACCAGCCTCGCAAGGAATCAGGGAACTGGCTCCCGACAACAAGTTCTATACACAGAAACTGAAGTTGCCAATCAACGGCTTGTCGCTGAAAGACAGAGCCGATTCAGTAAAGATGCTGCGATACTGCAGCGACTGCGATGCGCTTGCCACCGAAGACATGCCAGAATACAACCTGAATACCTGCCCTAAATGTGGCAGCGACTCCTGGCACGCCAACAAGCATAAGTTTCTGAAGTTTACGGCGGCACTATCCAGTTGCTACCGCGACAAGGCTGCCATCAATGACAGCAAGGAAGAGCGTGAGGAGGAGTACTACAAGACCATGAAGCATTTCCGTTTCGACCACAATGGAGCCATTCATTCGTATGGTCTGAAAAAGGTAGGCTTCGGTATAGAGTTCTGCAAGGACGTAACCCTGACAGAGGTGAACTATGGCAGCAGAAAGCAGCTTGCCGACCAGGTAACCATCAACAAGCAGCAGCACATATCGGGACTGGGCTTCGTTACCTGCAGATATTGCGGCAAATCTACCCCTGTGCTCTATGGTACGATGGATGCCAAGGAGATGCATCATCCTTACTGCAACCATAAGGAAATAGGGTATCCTGCCGATGCTGCACATGCAGATACATTCGATAGTCTGTATCTTTACCGAAGCATGCATACGGAGGCTATCAAGGTATTGCTCCCTGTACAGCTCTTTGAAACTGAGGCTTCATCACAACTGTTCAAGGCTGGCATCGAACTGGGAATGCGCCATTACTACAAGAGTAATCCGGAGCACCTGCGCATAGATACCTACCAGGAATACAACAAGGCTACGCAGAACTTCGACAACTACCTGGTTATCTACGATACGATACCAGGTGGTACGGGCTATCTGTCTAAGCTATATAATAAGGTGGAGTTCTCCAAACTGATAGAAATCAGCTATGAGCATATCCGCAACTGCGAATGTCAGCGAGAAGGCAAGGATGGCTGCTACCATTGTATCCTAAGCTATGGAAACCAATGGCAACGCCAGAACCTGAGCCGTGCAAGAGCTGAAGAACTGTTTAAGAAGATTGTTGACCAATTGGATCATTGGGAAGACATCAACGGTTCTGTGGGCAACATCACGAGCAGCGGTGTCATTGAGGATAGTGAGTTGGAGATTCTCTTCGTCAAGACAATGGAGAATGTCTGCAAGAAAAAGCACTGGAGTTGGAAGAAAGAAGTGGATGCCGTGGACGAGACATATAACTATCAGCTCATTATCAAGGATGATGAACGGGAGATAAAATACATCGTCATCCCACAATATAAGCTGGGTCCATCACTGGGCGTGGAGAAAACCACCGTTCCGGATTTCCAGTTTATCTGCGCCTATGCTCAGGTCAAAGGTCAGGAACAGGATGTACAGGGCATCCCGCAATGGTCTGTTTTCATGGACGGCTACGATTATCATGCCAGCAAGCAGAACCTGCGTTTCTACAGTGATGTTCAGAAGCGAGAAGCCATCAGTCACTCTTCTGGACTTCCAAAACTCTCGTGGACATTGACCTGGGAAGACATCAAGCCTTATATCTCACCCGATGAGGATATGGATGAAACGGCAGATGAACTGTTCATCGCTTCTCCAGACCGAGAAATGTTGTCCATTTTTAAAAATGACCTCTGGAGAATGAAGGACTCTGTAAAGCGTTTCGTCTTCATGCTGTCCCACACAGATCTGTGCTATCTGAGAAAAGAAGCATTCTCTTATCTAGCATCATGCTGGACAGATGAGAATCAGTATGCAGCATCGTATAGCCATATAGACCAGGCTGTGGAAGAAAACGCAAGAAAACAATACGAAGACGTTTCTGAGAAAGAAAAATATGATTGCCATTTCTTCGTGAAGACCACATTCATTCCAAGGAACACGTTGGTGGCTGGTTCTGCTTGGTATCCATACGATTGCGAAGAAGACTTCCAGGATAGCGTGAGATATAAATGGGGCATCAAGGAAGGACTTTCGGAAATCAACAAAGCCGACTGGACAGACTTCTGGCACCGATTCAATATCCTGCAATTCTTCAACAACAAGGCACAGGAAGAGCCAACAGAACAGATAGACTTGGATGAAGTACTGCTCTACTTCCCTGGGCTGGAGAATATCGTAACGGAACTTGTGAACAATAAGATTCCATTCGATACCGATGGCGGTTTCTCTGTTATGGATGAAAACGGGCAGGTAGCGATGGAGGCTGCCATCAAGATAGAAGGCAAGGACATCGTGATAGATGATTTCTCAGACCGCCCCGAAGCTTACGACTACTTCGTGGCGCATGGCTATCAGGTATATACGCCTGAGACCTTCAACATTGTAGAACTTAAAAAGAATTGATAAATATGAGACTATTCTTGAGTGATTCATTTTTCGATAAATTCACGGAGTTGCCACGCAACGTCCAGCAAAACGTGAGGGACTTCCAGAAGAAGTTCCGTCAGAACTCTCAGTCTTCTGCCATCCACCTGGAATCCATCACCCAGTTTAAGGATTCTTCCTTGAAAACTGCCCGTGTGAACCAGGAGTATCGTGCCGTTGTGGGTGCGTTGGGACAAGATAACTATATGCTGCTCTATGTGGATAAGCACGACAAGGCATACCGCTGGGCACAGAACAAGAAGTTAGTATGGAATGAGCATACACAAACCTGCCAGATCATTCCTATCGATATACAGCAAGAAGAGGCATACGTAGAAGAAAGCGGGAACTCGAATGAAACAACTGCCGAGAGTCCGTTCTGCGAGATTACTGACGCTCAGCTGTTATCAATAGGCGTACCAGAAGAACTGATCGGTATCGTCAGAAATATCAGAAACTTTGATGACCTGGACAAGGCAGAGAAGAAGCTTCCGCAGGATGCTTTCGAGAATATCTTTGACGTGATGGATGGTAACGATATCAGCACCATCATTGCCAATATAGAAGAAGGCAAGGCAAAGGATGGAGAAGATACATTGCTGTCAAGCAATAACCGCCGCCGCTTCATTGAGATTACAACCGATGAAGAACTCGCCCGAATCATGGACGAAGGTATGGAGAAATGGCAACTTTTTCTCCATCCTTCACAGCGCAAACTGGTAGATAGCGATTACAATGGCTCAACCAAAGTGAGTGGTTCGGCTGGCACCGGAAAGACCATCGCAGCCATTCACCGTCTGAAATATCTCTGCCAGAGCAATATGTTCGGGAAGGTTCTCTTCACAACCTATACCACGGCACTGGTAGAAAACCTGAGAGTACTTGTAGAGAAAATGGGCATTGACAAGCAGAAGTATGCCCTCAACAACATTGATAAGGTGCTTTTGGAAGTAGCTAAGGAGTATAAGATTCTTCCGACAGATTTCCATGTATTGGATTACTCCGGCGACAAGGAATCCCTGGCTCTCTGGAGTGAGGTACTTGACCAAAATATCTCTGAGTTTGACGAGCAGTTCCTGTATTCGGAATATATAGATGTAATCATCTATAACAACAACAAGGATTTGAAATCTTACTTGCTGCAGGCTAGAACAGGCAGAACGAAACCTATCACCCGCAAACAGCGTGTGGAGATATGGAAACTGAAAGAGCATTATGAAGCCCTGAAGCAGGAACGCAAGAAAGTAGATCGCCTCGAGTTGTTCAATATGGCAGCTAACTATATGAAGGAGCATCAGATTCATCCATACAGTCATGTGATAGCCGATGAGTTTCAGGATTTTTCGAACCCGGAACTCCGTTTCCTGCGCCAGCTTGTAGCAGAAGGAAGAAACGACCTGTTCCTGACGGGTGATCCATACCAGCGCATCTATAGTGGAAGAAAGATTAACTTTACTGCTGCCGGAATCAATATCCGTGGCAAGAAGAGCAAGAAACTGAAGGTAAACTACCGCACCACAGAAGAAATCAAGCGCATGGCCGTTGCCGTTGTGAAAGGTGAGAAATACGACGACATGGATGGCGGCGAAGAGAACAACAAGGGATATATCTCCTTGGTTCATGGCGAAAAGCCTTGCTACAGGATATTTGCATCAAGTAATGAAGAGGTAGAATATGTAATGAAGGTAGTGGCTGAATGTGAAAATAATGGCATCAGTCTCAACCATATCTGCATAGCTGCTAGAACCCGGGCATTATACAAAGATGTTGTTGACGGATTACATCACAATGATATTCCTTATCAGGAGTTGAAAGGTGGAAACGCTACGGGTAATAAAGAAGGAATCTCACTCTGTACATTCCACTCGTTGAAAGGTTTGGAATTCCGCATCGTCATCCTGGTTGGTGTAACAGAACGGAGTATGCCATCAAAAGAGACTTCCGGTAAACCATTCTCTATGATGGATGTTCCGGAACGCAAAGAGTATCTGATGGGCATCCGCTCCCTTCTCTATGTAGCCATCACCCGTGCTAGACAGATGGTATTCATCAGTGGATGGGGAGAAGCAACAGAATTGCTGGAAGTAATGGAATAATAATCAAAAGGTCGGACTATAAATTTATAGTCCGACCTTTTGATTTTTTCCTACACTTCTTTCAATAAAAATTTTTCTAGTTACTTTTGAAAGCAGAGGGGGAAAGCATTAAAACTTGTAAAAAACGGGGATTATCTGAGTTTTTTGTTTTACCTTTGTACCATCAATGACAGTTAGAGAGAAAATATATTAAATAATATGGAAAATAAAAGCAAAAGAATAGAAGAGATCTTCAAGCAGGATCTAAGTATGTACCTTACTGGCAGACATCGTGTTGACGAGCAGCTTCCGGATGCTCCGGACATCGAGGAACAGTGGGCGAAGATTGGCGAAAGCTATCTGCCTGATGCCATGCGCGAGTTCAGCAAATACCCTACCGTGGCTCTGGGATGGATTATGTTCGTAGGCATGGCCATCGCCAAATACTGGGACGAGGACTGGGAGCTGTATGGCAAGGTAGATAATCTTTATGAATACCTCAGAGACCGCATTGATTTCGACCACATGGATGACTATATTCTCGACCAGGTTCTGCTGCTCGACGAGAACGAGCACAAGGCTACTTCTACCATCGTAGCAGAGTGTGCCGCACGCACCTATACCCTGCTCATCCACCAGGGATATGAGCCTGGTACAGAGGCAGCTTTCCGTGGTTTCATTGCAGCTTTACATCAAATGTATCTGATGGGTGCAGCCATGGAGCTGAAGAGACTGGGTTATCACATGACACAGCTGCAGTAATTAAAAAAGTTTAAAAAAGATTTTGTTATATGAAATAATAGTTGTACCTTTGCACTCGATTTTCGGATAACGAAGCAAAATCACATTAATTCATATAACAAAACTTTTTAAATGAAGGCAATAGCAATTAAGTCGAGTTTGTTTTCTTGCTTGAAGAGTTACAACAAGAAAACATTCATGTCTGACCTCATGGCAGGTATCATCGTTGGTATCGTAGCCCTGCCTCTGGCCATCGCATTCGGTATCGCTTCTGGTGTGACACCCGAAAAGGGTATCATCACAGCCATCGTAGCGGGTCTCATCATCTCCATCTTCGGCGGAAGCAAAGTGCAGATCGGCGGACCTACAGGAGCATTCATCGTCATCATCTACGGCATCATCCAGAAGTATGGATTCGAGGGATTGACCATCGCAACGCTGATGGCAGGTCTCTTCCTGGTGCTCTTCGGACTGCTCCGACTCGGTACCATCATCAAGTACATCCCTTATCCTATCGTGGTAGGTTTCACCAGCGGTATCGCCGTAACCATCTTCACCACCCAGATCAAGGATCTCTTCGGTTTGACATTGGCTTCTAATCCTTCAGACTTCCTGGAGAAATGGGGTGTTTATTTCCAGAGTTTCGACACCATCGACCCTTGGTGTGCCCTCATCGGTGTGGTAAGCGTGGTGGTCATCGCCATCACTCCAAGATTCAGCAAGAAGATTCCGGGATCGCTCATCGCCATCATCCTGATGACCGTTGTGGCACTGCTGCTCAAGCAGTTTGCCGGTGTAGAGAGCATCGAGACCATCGGCGACCGTTTCTCTATCAGCAACGAGTTGCCTGCTGCCCAGGTTCCTGAGATGAACTGGGAGACCATCAAGAGTCTGGTATCTCCTGCCATCACCATCGCCATCCTCGGCGCCATCGAGAGTCTGCTCTCTGCTACCGTTGCCGATGGTGTGATCAGCGACCACCACGACTCCAATACAGAGTTGATTGCCCAGGGTTTGGCGAACATCGCTTCCCCACTCTTCGGCGGTATTCCTGCTACAGGTGCCATCGCCCGCACCATGACCAATATCAACAACGGCGGTAAGACTCCTATCGCAGGTATCATCCACGCAGTGGTACTGCTGCTCATCTTCCTCTTCCTGATGCCGCTCGCCAAGTATATCCCTATGGCTTGTCTGGCTGGTGTACTGGTTGTGGTTTCCTATGGTATGAGTGGTTGGAGAAGTTTCCTGGCATTGATGAAGAATCCTAAGAGCGACGTTACCGTGCTCCTGATCACCTTCTTCCTCACCATCATCTTCGACCTGACCGTTGCTATCGAGGTGGGTCTGATCATCGCCTGCCTGCTCTTCATGAAGCGAATGAGTGAGACTACCGACGTAACTGCTATCACTGAGGACGAGATTGACCTGAACAAGGAGTACGATTTCCTCTCTACTAACCTGGAACACTATACGATTCCTAAGGGTGTAGAGGTATATGAGATCAACGGTCCTTTCTTTTTCGGAGCGGGTAATAAGTTTGAGGAAGTGATGGCAGCCTTCGGCGACCGTCCATTGGTTCGCGTCATCCGTATGCGTAAGGTTCCATTCGTGGATTCTACAGGTATCCACAACCTCACCAACCTCTGCGAGATGAGTCAGAAGGAGGATATCCAGGTTGTTCTCTCCGGTGTCTGCGAAAAGGTGAACTCCCAGTTGGAGAAGGCTGGCTTCTACAACATGCTCGGTAAAGAGAACATCACTGATCATATCAGCAAGGCGCTGAAGCGTGCTGAAGAAATCATTGAGAATAAGAAATAGAGATGATAGACATCATATAAAAAAAAGATGCATTGCTGAACATTCAGCAATGCATCTTTTTTTTATATGATAATCATTCATCACTTTACAGGACTTTTCCCAGGAACTCCTGGAGTCTTGGAGACTTCGGATGATTGAAGACTTCTTCAGGGGTGCCATCCTCCGTGATATAGCCATTACTGAAGAAGAGCACACGATTGGCAACTTCCTGCGCAAAGCCCATTTCGTGGGTTACTACCACCATCGTCATGCCTTCAGCAGCCACATCCTTCATCAACTGCAAAACTTCTCCTACCATCTCCGGGTCGAGTGCAGAAGTAGGTTCATCGAAAAGAAGAACCTCCGGATTCATTGCCAGGGCACGGACGATGGCAACACGCTGCTTCTGTCCGCCCGAAAGACTATCCGGGTAACTGTCTGCCTTGTCCAGCAATCCGATGCGGGAGAGAAGCTCTGTAGCCTTCTCATCCGCCTCTTCACGGGTCATCTTTCCCAACTCTACCGGTGCCAGCATGATATTGCGGCGGATGGTCATGTTCGGGAAGAGATTAAACTGCTGGAACACCATACCCACCCGCTGGCGCATCTTGTTGATATCTACATCCCAGGAGGTAAGGTCAATACCATCGATCAGAATCTTTCCCTCCGTAGGTTCCTCCAAGAGATTGATGGAACGCAGGAAGGTACTCTTGCCACAGCCCGACGGGCCAATAATGGCAACCACTTCGCCCTGCTTGATGGAAGTGGTAATGCCTTTCAGGACTTCGTTGTCGCCGAAGCGCTTGCGAAGTCCTTCTATCTTGATTATCTCGTTCATTTTATCCATTCTATTATCTTTCGCTCTTTCTCAAACGCTTTTCCAACTTTCTCACTCCGGCATTCAGTCCGAGGACGATGATGAGATACAGACAGGCTACTACACCCAATGGCAGCATTGCCTCGTAGGTGATGCTTCGGATGATATCGGAACCCTTGGTAAGATCCACGAGACCGATGTAACCGCTGATGGAGGTTTCCTTGAGCAGGGTGATAAGCTCATTACCCATCGCCGGCAGCACATTCTTGAAGGCTTGTGGCAGGATGATGAGTCGCATGGTCTTGCCATAAGAAAGACCGAGACTTCTACCCGCTTCCATCTGTCCCTCATCTACCGACATGATACCCGAACGGATGACCTCGGCAATATATGCCGCTGAGTTCAAACCGAAGGCAATGACGGCAACGAATATCTTGTTGACATCGGCAGAGGCGAAGACCACATAATAGATGATGAGCAACTGCACCATGGTAGGCGTACCACGCATGATGGTGAGATACAACTGGCAGAGCAGATTCGGAATGCGCCAACCGCCTCGACGTTCGTGACGGGCACGTATGATGGCTATCAGCGTACCGAGAATCACGGAAAGGATGATGGCGAAGAAGGTGATGATGAGCGTATTGCCCAATCCCTGCAGGAGATACTGATAGCGGTTGTCATCGATGAAGCAAGACTTGAACTTATCCAGAAATCCATGCTGTGCACCAGCTACTTCGGCATTTTCTGAATTCACCATAATCACCTGTCGCACATCGGCGTAGGAATCGGTGAATCCGATGTTCTTCTCGCGCTCCGGGGTGACGGTAATACCGGCGATACCGGCATCAGCCTTACCAGCCTGTACGGAGGTGATGATGGCATCAAACTCCATATCAAGAATCTCGACATCCACACCCAGCACATCGCCAATGGCATTCGCCACATCTACATCGATACCCACAATCTTACCATCCTGGTAGTACTCGAAAGGTTCGAAGGTGGCATTGGTGGCAAAGCGGAGGCTCTTCTTCAGTCCGAGCTTCTGCAGTGCTTCCGGTCCTACCTTCTTCACATCCGAAGTTTTTGGCGTATAAGCCACGGCAATACCCCGTTCCAGATGACGGTTGACGATGGAATCGATGACACCATTCGCCTTCAGGATACGGATGGCATGGTTGATGGACTGCTGCAACTCGGCATGATCCTTTGCCACACAGATGGCGAAAGAGGAGGCATCGAAGGTTTCCGGCAGAATGCGGAGAGAGGGATTCACCCGCTGGAATGCCTTGGCTGGCGCCTCATCGGTCACCATACAGTCGATCTTATCCTGGAGGAGCGCCTGAATGGCATCGGCTCCCTTGTTGTATCGTTCTACCTTGGTGCCATCTCCTTTCTTTTCCAACTCTGTGGCAAGGCCGTCGCTGGTGGTACCTAACTGTACACCGATAACGGCGCCCTGCAAATCAGCCTTCGTCTTCAACTGCTTCTTCGCATCGGAAGAATCCGAGCCACAGGAAGACAGGAGAAGACAGGCTGCTATTACTAAAGTACTTAAACTAAATCGTTTTAATCTGTTATAAATCATCTAATTAATCATTATTCTCCTTTAAAGCCTTTTGCCAAACCGCCCTCGCTGGTTTCCTTATAGAGCGAAGGGAGATCGTGACCAGTCTGTCGCATTACTTCTACCACTCTATCGAATGATACGCTGTGATGACCATCCGAGAAGGAAGCGTAGAGATCAGCATCCAGGGCACGGGCAGCCGCAAAGGCATTGCGCTCGATGCAAGGAATCTGTACCAATCCGCAAACCGGGTCGCAGGTCATACCCAGGTGATGCTCCAATCCCATTTCGGCAGCATACTCTACCTGGGCAGGACTACCGCCAAAGAGCTGGCATGCCGCAGCTGAAGCCATCGCACAGGCTACACCTACCTCACCCTGGCAACCCACATCAGCACCACTGATAGAAGCATTGTGCTTCACGATGTTACCCACCAGTCCGGCAGTAGCCAAAGCACGGAGGATGCGTTCCTCACTCATATCATGAGCGGTATGCATGTGATAGAGTACGGCAGGAAGTACACCGCAGGCACCACAGGTAGGCGCCGTAACGATGGTACCGCCCGAAGCATTCTCCTCGCTTACCGCCAGCGCATAGGAATAAACCAGTCCGCGGCTCTGCAAGGAAGCACGATAGCCCTTCGCCTTGATATGATAGATAGCCGCCTTGCGCTGGAGCTTCAGCGGTCCAGGCAAGACTCCCTCATGACTGAGACCATTGCGGATAGACTGCTTCATGGTATCCCATACCTTACGGAGGTAATCCCAGATATCCTTATCCTCACATTTCTCCACGTATTCCCAGAAAGAGCGGCCGTTGTCGTAGCACCATTTCTGGATCTCTGCCATCGTCTTCAAGTCATAGACATCTTCAGCGCCCAACTCCGACTGTCCTTCAGTACCATCGGAGATGGCACCGCCACCGATGCTATATACAGTCCACTCATCAATCACGTCGCCATTCAGGTCCTTGCCCACAAACTTCATTCCGTTAGGATGGAAAGGCAGGAAGACCTGAGGCTTCCAGATGATATGAACGATATGCTTCTTGAGCACTTCCTCGATAGCCACATCGGTCATGTGCCCCTTGCCGGTAGCTGCCAGGGCACCATACAATGTAACTTCGTAGGACGAAGCATTAGCACAACGCTCCAGGAAGAGCTTAGCTGCACGCTGAGGTCCCATCGTATGACTGCTCGATGGTCCCTTGCCAATTCGGTATAATTCCTTTAAAGATTTCATTTTTCCCGTATTATCATGTTATTGTATTCAAATTAGGTATTTCCCCGTAGCAGGTCTATTTCACCTGGGTGGCTCTGGTGATGACGATGTCTTCCAGCGGGCGGTCATTGTTGTCCTTGTTGGTAGCCACATTCTGGATCTTATCTACCACATCCATACCTTCCAGCACTTCGCCGAACACGGTATAGCCATTGTCAAGATGAGGCACGCCACCATGCTTGATGTAGCCCTGCTGCAACTGATCGGAAGGCAGAGCATAAGACTTTGCGCCCTCTCTCTTCTCCTTCTCTACATAATATTCCATCTGTCGGGGAGAGAAGTTTCTGCCCCAGGTGATATAGAAATCGGTGGAAGCAGATGCCTTGGTTGGATTTTCATCATCTCCCTCACGGGCTGCACAGAGCTGACCGCGCTTGTGGTAATATTTAGGATAGATGATTTCGGCTGGTACCGTATAGTTGACATCAAACTTCTCCACCTTTCCAGGAGTCACCTTGCGACAGGAATAATCACCGCCCTGGATCATAAAGTTCTTGATGACACGCTGAAAGATACAGCCGTTGTAATATCCGCTGTTCACGAGCTTGAGGAAGTTGTCGCGGTGATGCGGAGTATCGTTATAAAGAGCCACACGGATATTGCCCATCGTGGTTTCCAGCAGTACCTCGTGGCAGGTGGTATCACGAGGTGTCTCCCAAGGGAGCAGCTCGTTATCGAATGCCGGACGGGCAGTCTGCAGAGTTGGCTGAGTCTGTTCCTGCGCCATTGCCTGAGGAGCAAAAGCAGCCAGCAAGAGGGCAGATATCGTTATTATCTTTTTCATTTTCTTAATACTTAAATCTGTTTTTTATGTTATTGATTGCAAAGATAATGATTTTATTCTAAAAAATTATGCTTTTCTCAAACTTTCTTTATATCTTTGCGTGCAAAATGACAGAAACGGGCAAAATGATGCTCGAAAATTGGTGAATAACATAAAAAGCTTCGAAAACGAGGCTACATAAAAGATTTGATATGATGACAACAAAAAGATTATATCTCCTTCTCCTGGGCTTCGCTCTGATAGGAATGAAAGCCCAGGCACAGCACGTGAGCTTCGGACCTCTGCACAGTCAGGACAGTCCGAGGGAAGACTGGCTGTTGCCAGGCGATACGGTATATCAGGACGGGAAGACTGTGGTATATGGCGGAAAACCGATGAAGAATCCCTATACCCCTATCCGGAATATAGATTCCAACAATGACGAACTCTACAAGACGGGCAGTTATCTGAAGAATCCGCAGGATAGTGATTATTACAACAATCCTATTTCGAATCTGGTCAATTCGGGAGGATTGGGAAACAGCTATGACTATTGGGGAAATGACTGGGGCAAATATGGCTGGAACCGATATGGCTGGGGACTCCATAAGGGACTGAACCTCTCGGTAGATCTTTCGGTCTTCGCCACTTTCGGCAAGCATGCGCCACACTGGGGCGGTTTTACCCAGACCATCAATGCTACGTATCTTACGCCGCTTACCAAGGACAACAAGCTGTGGATGGCTTTGGGTACCTATCTCAACAACATCAATTACGGAGGCGACAATTTCCGGGATGGTGGTGTGTATGGCATTCTGGGCTATCAGTTTAATGAGCATTGGGAGGCATACGTATATGGACAGGTAAGTGTAGCCAACAACTACAATTCCATCTACAGCCGTTATGCCGGATATGGTCCTTACGGATATGGCAGATATGGCATGTATCCCGGCGCCTGGGGAATGGGCGTAATGCCTGGAGGATATGGTATGGGAGCTGCCGGTGCCAATGTATTAGGTGCCGGAGTCAGATACACCAACAAGAATTTCTCCATTGGAGTAAGCGTAGAAGGAAACTGGTATAATAACCCTAAGACTCCTTCCTATTACAAACAGTATGATTATCCGGTTTCGGAACCAATTAAGTGATAAACAATAAAGCCAGCGATTTTTCGGTCGCTGGCTTTATTATTTATTGTATTGAGTAGAGATTAGTGATTATCCATTGATAATCTGAACGATGCGTTCTGCCGATCGTCCATCCCATCTATCAGGAATACCACCCTTCTTCCATTCGCCCTTCACAATCTTTTCCATAGCCTGCTGAAGCTTCTCCGGATCTTCAGCAACGAGCTCGTTGGTTCCTACGGTTACGGTTTCCTGATGTTCGGTATAGCTGTTCAGGGTGATGCAAGGCACACCATTGAAGGTAGCCTCCTCTGCGACATTACCCGAATCGGTGATTACACCCATGGCGTGGGCTGAGAGATAAGAGAAATCGAGATAACCCTGAGGCTGTACAACCATGATACCCGACTGATGGTCAGCCACATCCTGGTAAGCCTTGAAGGCAAGCACGAATCCCAATGCCTTGCCACGCAAAGGAGCCAAGACCTTGATACCAGCCTGGCGAGCCACACGGTCGATCGTTGAGATCAAGGTCTTCATCTCATCGATATTGTTGACGATAGCCTTGCGGTTCAAGGTAAGCACCATATACTTACCATCTTCCAGATGCTGTTCATCCATCACCTGAGGACGCTGCATACGCTGCTGCAGGAACCGGATGTTATCGATGAGCACATTACCCACCATATAAACCTTAGAGAGTTCGGCACCCTCCTTGTTGGCGATACTGTTGTTGGAGATACCTGCGGTGAAGAGGATATCAGAGAGACCATCGATCACCAGACGGTTGATTTCCTTCGGCATCGTGATATCGAAGCTACGGGTACCTGCGGCGATGTGAGCCAACTGAACACCCTGCTTCTTGGTGACGATAGCCACAGCCATGGTAGAAGCCAGATCATCCACCACAATCACCACATCCGTAGGATTCTGCTGGAGATAGCGCTCAAACTGTGCCATCACCATACCGGTCAGCTCATTCATATTCTCACATTCCACGCCCAGATAAATATCCGGCTTGCGGATACCCAAATCAGAGAAAAGGGAGTCTTCGAGGGTCTCATCGTCTTCACGACCGGTATAGACCAGCTTGCACTCCATCTCCTCGCCCGCTTTCTGGGCATTCTCTATCGCTCTCATCACAGGAGCCACCTTGATGAAGTTTGGTCGGGCACCTGCTACAATACAAATTTTCTTTGCCATATATCTTTACTACTGAATACTTGCTTGATTACTGAACACTTGCTTGATTACTGAATACTTGCTTACTGTTTAAACAAATCCTTGATACCACCAATAGACCCCAGGAGGTTGGTAGCCTCGTAAGGCAGATAAACCACCTTATTATCCTTACCCTGAGCCACTTCCTGCATCATGGTGATGTATTTCTGCGCCAGCAGATAGTTGGCAGGATTGGTACTCTGACCTACGGCTTCGGTAATCTTCTGGATAGCGATGGCCTCAGCCTCAGCCTTGCGGATGCGGGCAGTAGCCTCACCTTCGGCTCTCAGGATGGCCTGCTGCTTGGCAGCCTCAGCCTTGTTGACAATCGCCGCCTTTTCACCTTCGGAGAGCAGACGCTGCTTCTCCTTCTCACCTTCTGAAGTCAAGATGGTAGCTCGCTTGTTACGCTCAGCCTGCATCTGCTTCTCCATCGCCTGGAGCACACTCTCAGGAGGAGTGATATCCTGCAACTCTACGCGGTTTACCTTGATTCCCCACTTGTTGGTGGCATCATCGAGCACCGCACGGAGCTTGGTGTTGATGGTATCACGGGAGGTAAGCGTCTGGTCGAGCTCCATCTCACCGATGATGTTACGAAGGGTAGTCTGAGTCAACTTCTCGATCGCGTTAGGCAGGTTGTTGATTTCATACACACTCTTGAAAGGATCTACAATCTGGAAATAAAGCAGAGCATTGATCTGCATCTGGATATTATCCTTGGTAATCACATTCTGGCGGTCGAAGTCATAAACCTGTTCACGAAGGTCGATGCTGCTGGTATAGGTATAGCTTCCTCTACGCATCGCCACGATGGTCTTTGCCTGGTCGATGAAAGGAATGATAATGTTGATACCTGGCTTCAGGGTAGCATAATAGCGACCCAATCGCTCGATGATTCTAGTCTCACTCTGAGGAATGATCACGATGGTTTTCTTTACCACTACCAGTGCAAGCAGCACTAGAGCGATCAATACATAAAGTCCTATTTCCATGATGTTTATAATTAAAAGTTAGTACTTCTCTACCTGGAGAATGATAGACTGGTGTCCCATCACTCTCACACGGGTTCCCTTGGCGATATCCCCAGCAGCGCCCGGAGCTTCTGCCTTCCAGTCATCACCGTCGAGCTTCACTCTTCCATACCCGCCGGCAACGATGGTTTCACTCACCTCACCTATCTGTCCGGCAAGGGCATCGGAATTGCTCTTCCGATGATCGGCTCCCTTATGGATAGCCTTTACCAGATGCGGACGGATCAGCAGGATACTGAGTACGGAACATACCGCCCAGACCACCACCTGAACCCAGAACGGAGCATCCATCACAGCCACAGGTATGCTGATGAGCGCACCGATGGCAAAACAAGTCACGTAGAAGTCGCCCGAAGACAACTCCAGGATGAGGCAGATGAACATGATGACAGTCCAAAATAGCCAGAGGTTTTGAGAGATATATTCCATCATATCGTTATTTTTTAGTTGATTTCTTCGTCAGCGAGCTAGCCTTGATGGTCTTGACACCCGTTTTCTTAGTAGTAGATACGGAAGTCTGTCCCTGAGGCTTGTAATACTTCAGCGCAGTAGGCATCGCCGCCTTCAAGGCTGCAATACGCTTGGCATCGGAAGGGTGATCGCTGAAGATATCACTCTTGCCCTGATTGCCCGAAGCCTCAGCCATACGTTCCCAGAAAGGTATCGCCTGCTGAGGATCGTAGCCTGCCATCGCAGCAAAGATCAAACCCATATAGTCGGCTTCTGTTTCGTTTTCACGCGAATACTTCAGATTACGGAAGGAGAAGTACTGTCCGGCTACGGCACCTGCCAGATCTCCTACTCCGCTACCCACAGCCTGATTCAGCACACCACTCAGAATGCTGGTACCTACCTGCTGGTTCTGAGCCTTGGAAAGCTGTTCGGCACTATGCTTAGCCACGGCGTGTGCTATCTCATGTCCCAGTACGATGGCGAGCGAGTTATCGCTGGAAGCCACAGGGAGCAAGCCCTCATATACCACGATCTTTCCGCCAGGCATGCAGAAGGCATTCACACTGTTGTCCTGCACGAGGTTGAACTCCCAGGAATAGTTCTGCAGATCATTGGCGTATCCGTTCTCCTTGAGATAGGTCTCCACGGCAGCAGCCAGTCGCTTTCCGACTCTTACCACCTGCGCAGTCTTCACGGCATTGGTAGATTTCTTCGCCGAAGCCATGTACTTGGTATATTCCTGATTAGACAAACTCAAAACCTGTGCATCAGAAACAGAGATGCGATGGGTGCGACCCGTAAGAGGCACCTTCTGCGTTGTACCGCAAGATGCAAGCATCATGGCAGCCAACATGCTAAAAACTAAAACCTTAATCCGTTTCATTTTCTATCTTCTCTTAAGTTATATATTCTATTTACAAGAAATAGCTATCTTATGATTTGCAAATATACATCAAATACACGAAACAACCAAGTTTTTCCGAGAATTTAACAAAAAATTAATCCCGGCTACGAGATTCATCGTTAGAATCTCAGAGCCGGGATTGTTTTTTTATGGGGAGTTGATATTACTTCTTAGCATTCATAGCCTTCTTGGCAGCAGCTACAGCCTTGTTGTACTTAGCAGTAGCCGACTTCAAAGCCTTGGCATTGTTAGCCTTCTTGGCAGCAGCTACAGCATCATAAAGGTTCCACAACTTGAATTTAGCGGTAGCCTCCTTCTGCGACTTGGTATAAGCAGCAGCGGCAGCCTCTGTAGCAGCCTCAGCCTCAGGAGAAGCATACTGATGCTTGTAACCATCCTGCTTGTTCCAGAAACCACGGGTAAAATCCGGGAAGGTAACAGCAGCACTGTTGTTGTCCATAGAGAGCGCGCCCAACTCAGCCAAAGAGCACCACTCAGCCAAATCGTAAACGTCCATATCCAATGGCAAACCATTCTGCAAGCAGTAAACCAGACGAGAGTCCATGATGAAGTCCATACCACCGTGACCCATCTGACGACCCAGCTCACCATACTTCTTCAAGATTGGGTGATAATACTTCTTGGTCAAAGCTTCCTTCTGCTCCTTGTTCATGAAACCATGAGCATTGAGGTTATCCATCTGAGGAGCACCTGTACCCTTGAGTGCCTCGCCAGAAAGAGCAAACTCCTCTGTAGGATACTTGGTAGCGTAACCCTTGGTACCTGTGAGCTTGAACAGGCGGTTGTATGGCTGAGGAGTCATCACGTTGTGCTGAATCTCCACCACCTTACCCTTGGCTGTACGCATCAAGGTAGTGGTATGGTCACCATTGCGGAACTCCTTGCACTCCTTGCCGCTCTTGTTCTTCACCCAGTCCTTACCTACGAAAGACTCTGTATCCATAGCAACGAGCGTAGTGAAGCGGTCGCCACGGTGAATGTTCAGACACTGAGCAACAGGACCCAAGCCGTGAGTAGGATAAACATCACCACGGTTCTCCATATTATACTTCATACGCCAGTGGAGGTTGTCCTTGTCATTGTCAGCAGGATCCTTCCAGTAAGCATCCCAGAAGTCCTCGAGACAGTGGATATAAGCACCCTCAGCACGGATGATATCACCGAAGACGCCATCCTGAGCCATCGCCAGCGCATTCATCTCATAGTAGTCGTAGCAGCAGTTCTCCAAGATGAAGCAATGCTTGCGAGTCTGTTCGCTCAAGTTGATCAGGCTCCAGCACTGATCCAGGTTCATGGCACTAGGCACCTCAATAGCAGTATGTTTACCATTCTCCATTGCAAACTTGGCAACTGGGAAATGGTGGTTCCAGTCGGCAGCGATATAAACCAGGTCGATGTCATTACGCTTGCACAAAGCCTCATAACCCTTCTCACCGCTATAGATATCAGCAGGCTTCAAACCCTGCTTGCGCAAGTACTCCTGTGATTTCTCTGCACGAGCCTCCTCGTAATCACACAAGGCAACGATCTCTACGCCAGGAATATGGCAGAAACGCATCACTGCCCAAGGACCACGCATACCCAGACCGACAAAGCCCACACGTACTGTCTTCAACTTTGGAGCAGTCAATCCCAAAACATTCTGCTGTCCTGCAGGACGCTCTGGTGTCTCCACTACGATTGTACCCTTGTCCCAATGCCACTTAGTGCCAGGAGACAAAGACTGAGCGCTAGCCGACAAAGAAAATGCCGCCAAAGCTGCCATCAAAAAACTCTTAATTTTCATCCCTAAAGTTAGCAACACTTACGTTAGTAATATTAATTAATAGGTTCTGATCAACATCTAGGTTTCTCAGCAATTCTCTCAAATCAGCACTCCATTCATCTTAGTGTTGCATTAGAAAACAAATGGAACGCTGAAATGACTCTGCAAAAGTACAAATAAAATTTGAGATACTGAATCTTTTTAGTGTTTTTTTATGGTTAAAGGTACAATTCCAGGCTTTTAACAAGAAAAACCGCTCTGAATCAGAATGACAGAAAGAAGAAAACGCTAAATGATAGAAACAAAGAAAAACCGCTTCGCCTAAAGCGAAACGGTTTTCTTTTTACCCTTACTCTCGTTACCAACTCGATCTAGCGCAGTAACGACATAGGTATATTTCTGATCCTTTACGTATGGTATCGGATAGGTGGTATCGTAAACAACAGCCTGGAGAGCGGTGACATCATTGAGATTCACAGGCGCTCCCTTTTCGAAACGGTAGATGGCAAAGCGGTTGGCTACATCGCCCCATTTCTTCTTCTTTGCCTTTGGAGCCTTCCAGGTAAGCAGAGGTCCCTTCTCCGTCCACTCCATCTTCAGACTCTTCACTCCCTTTGGTGCCTTATTATCCAGGAATGGCATCAATGGAGGAAGCGCAGGATATTTCCAGTAATAATCGCGCAGCGTATGTCCGATGTTGCCAACGTTATCGGCTGCGGTCTTGGCATACCAGAGCACGGTGCCCTGTACATTATTCATCTGCTGGTGAAGGCGATGTTTGGCTGGCAACTGATGACTCTTCGGATTCGCAGGATCAGCAAACTTGGCTGTACGCTCGATATCCTCACCTATATAAAGAGGACGGTTGCCGGCATACTTGTTCCACCACTGGATGAGAGTCTTATAATCTGCCGCCTTGTTACCTATCTCCCAATAGATCTGAGGCACACAGTAATCGATGAAGCCATTGTTTACCCAGAGGAGAACATCGGCATAGAGATCATCGTAGTTCTGAAGACCGAAAGTCTGAGATCCTATCGGAGAGTTTTTCCTGTTGCGATAGATACCGAAAGGAGAAACACCGAACTTCACCCAAGGCTTGACACGATGGATGGTTTCACCCAACTGCTTGACGAAGCGGCTCACATTGTCTCTTCTCCAGTCGCCGATGTTGCGGAAACCGCGAGGATTGGCTGCATACATCTGCTGATCAGGAATCTGCTTGCCAGCTACCGGATAAGGATAGAAGTAGTCGTCGATATGAAAACCGTCGATATCATAACGGCTCACGATATCAGCAGCCACCTGACAGGTATAATCTGCAGCCTCCTGGAGAGCCGGATTGAGAAGCACGAGATTATCATAGTTGAAACAGAGGTTCGGATGCTTCTTCACCACGCTCTGGGATGACACCTGGGAGAACGAGGTAGAACCATGCTTGGCACGGTAAGGATTGATCCATGCATGAATCTCCATTCCACGCTGATGACACTGCTCAACCATCCACTCCAGCGGGTCCCAATAAGGCGATGGGGCCTTGCCCTGGACACCGGTGAGGAACTTACTCCAAGGTTCGAGGTCACTCTGATAAAGGGCATCGCATTCGGCACGCACCTGGAAGATGATGGCATTCACGCCATCCTTCTGCAATTCATCGAGCTGCTGGGTGAGCATCGACTGGATCTGCTGGGTTGATTTACCCAAATACTGTCCGTTGACGCACTGGATCCAGGCGCCACGGAATTCACGTTTGTTCTGTGCCATCAGCGAAGTCTGAAACATCAGCATCATCGCCAAAATCAGCATCCCTAAGATTTTCTCTCTTCTCACTTTTTAATGTTTAATGTTAAATGTTAATTGTTGAATGTTATTTTTTATCCTCCTCATCACGCAGCGTAGGCAGCGAGATGTGGTATTTCACGGCGAGCAGACGGATGATGCAGACAGTGAGGAAGGAGGCTACCACTGTGATATAGAGGCTCAAGCCCAGATAGCTGAATGCCCAGTAAACCAGGCCGCCCAACACACAAGCCATCGCATAGATTTCCTTACGGAAGATAACCGGTTCCTCGTTGAGAAGCACATCGCGGATCACTCCTCCAAAGGAGCCCGTGATACATCCCATAATGATAGCTACCCAGAATGGGAAACCACAATCGAGGGTCTTCTGGATTCCGGCGATATTGAAAAGTGCCAAACCGAGGGTATCGAAAAGAAACCAGGTATTGTCCAGACGCTTCAGATAATGATGGCACACAATGACCACCAGTTGGGCCAAGAACGTAAACAGAAGATAGATAGGACTCGACATCCAAAAAGGATTCAAGCCCAGCATCACGTCGCGGATGGTTCCGCCTCCGATAGCTACAGCCACACCACACACAAATCCGCCCAGCCAATCATAATGCTTGCTGGCGGCAAGTCTGATGCCCGAAAGGGCAAATGCAAAGGTTCCAATGAACTCAATGACGCTCTGGAGAGTCATCACCAGTTCCGGGTCTTGATGAATAGTCATTTTCTCGTAATAAATTATTTGATGTGGGGGATTGCAAATCCCCCGGTTTTTAAAGGTCGAACATTTTTTAACGACGGATTGCAAATCCGTCGGAACGCCTAGCGGTTCTTGAATCTTTCTCCCCAGCAGGTAACCATCCAGTTATAGAGGCGTTCTTCTGAAGGAGAATGCTGCGGATGCCAGAATCTGGCGTCTTTCAGCTCATCAGGTAGATATTGCTGCTCGGTGAAATGTCCCGGATAATCGTGAGGATATTTATAGCCATCATGATAGACCAGGTCTTTCATCAGTTTGGTAGGCGCATTGCGGATATGCAGCGGCACAGGCAGATTGCCGGTCTGCTTCACCGTGGCTATGGCATCATTGATGCCCAGATAGGCACTGTTGCTCTTCGGACTGGTAGCGAGATACACCACAGCTTCGGCAAGAGCAATCCTTGCCTCAGGCCAGCCTATCTTCATCACCGTATCGAAGGCAGCATTCGCCAGCAGGAGGGCATTCGGATTCGCCAGCCCCACATCCTCGCTTGCACTGATCACCACTCTCCGGGCGATAAACTGCGGATCTTCGCCGCCCTCTATCATACGCGCCATCCAATAGAGCGCCGCATCAGGGTCACTGCCTCGAATACTCTTGATGAAGGCAGAGATGATGTCATAATGCATCTCGCCCTGCTTATCATAAGCCAGCGGATTCTGCTGCAACTGTTCCTCTACCATCTTATCGGTGATAACCACTTCATCGCTGCCTGCAGATTCCACCACCAGTTCCAGGATATTGAGCAGTTTCCGGGCATCACCGCCACTGAAGCGGAGCATGGCTGCGGTTTTCTTCAACTCAATCTTCTTCTGCTTGAGTTCCACATCCTCGGTGATGGCACGCTGCAGGAGACCCTCCAGGTCTTCCTTCTCCAACGATTTGAGCACATAGAGCTGGCAACGGGAAAGGAGCGGACGGATCACCTCGAAAGAGGGATTTTCCGTGGTAGCACCAATCAGGGTGACAATACCCTTCTCCACCGCCCCCAGCAGAGAGTCCTGCTGACTCTTGGAGAAGCGGTGAATCTCATCTATAAATAAGATAGGAGAAGCAGAATTGAAGAATCTGCCACTCTTCGCTCTCTCTATTACCTCGCGCACATCCTTTACGCCACTGGTAACGGCAGAAAGGGTGTAGAAAGGAACCTTCAGTGTCTGGGCTACGATTTGAGCCAAGGTGGTCTTGCCCACTCCCGGAGGTCCCCAGAGGATAAAAGAGGATATGCGCCCTGCGTCTATCATCTTGCGCAGCACGGCACCCTCACCCACCAGATGCTTCTGTCCGACATAATCGGCGAGCGAGCGAGGTCTCATTCTTTCAGCTAATGGTTCACTCATATCAATTATTTTTTCGCCACAAAGGTAATGAAAAAAAACGAAACACGCACAAGTTTTTGGGATAAAAGAAAAAAAAATGCATAAAAGCAAAAAAATAAGCTAGAAAATTTGGATATATAAAAAGAAGTACTTACTTTTGCAATCAAAATACGTACAACAATGAGAAATGAAAAAAATATCACCCTCAAGACATTGACCAAGAGCAGTGTCTGGGATCTCCAGGAGAATGATGTTTTCCGTCTCTGGGAAGCTGCCGAGAAAGACAACGACCTGAAGGACAATCAGCGTAGATACCTCGACATCATTCGTAGTGCTTTCGAGATTGAGCCAGTCAAGATTGACCGTACTGAAGTGCTCGATAAGTTGATGGACCGTGGCTTCAAGATCGGTACCTTCCGTATCGACGACAAGAACGAGAAGTATGCCATCAAGAAGCGCCCTATCATGCGTGTGACTGACCTCACCTATGAGAACATCGGCCATGTGACTGCTACCAAGCTCATCGAAGTGCTGGAGCGTAACTTTGGCGGTGGCTGGGACAGTCTGTCTCAGAGCATCAAGGATATCATCGAGAGCGGTTTCGACATCAGTACCACAACCCTCCCAAAGGATCGCCTCAAGAAACCAGGTGGTCTCTACGAGAAGAAGCTCGCTGATGACTACGAGGTGCTCGTAGTGCCTAAGGGCACCTGGGTTGAGGCTATCTTCGCCAAGGAGAAGCCAAAGCAGGAGAAGATCCGCATGAAGTTTATGGATGACGACATGGACCGCGATGAGGATTTGCTGGACCGTGACGACGATGGCGATGAAGATGAGGATGCACCAGAGATTGAGGATCACTATAATGATCCTGATGAAGACGATGATGCATTCGATGACGACAAGCTCACCGAGGAAAGCTACCGTACTACCTTTGAGGATCCAGAGAACCTGGGACTCGATGATGCAGAGGACGTAGCTGATGACGATTATTAAAATATACATTATTATATAATAAGGAGAAAGAAATGAACGCAGTAGTAGGATTATTCGCATTAATCGTGGTAGCAGTCGTAGGTTGGGCTATCGCAGAATTTAAGTACAAGACCTTCACCTTTACCCGTTCTGAGAAGGATATCGAGGAAGAGGAAGAGTTGGAGGAGCAGAAGCGTGCCGAGGGTTTCAAGGAGATGAACATCCGCGACATTATGCGTAAGAACTCTACCAATGGCTACAATGCCGTAGGTTAAAGAGGGACTTTTAAACTCTAAAAGAAAATGATGATACAATACACCATCATTGCAACGATACTGGCGGCATGCATTCTGTATGCCGCCTTTCGTATTTATAAATCGTTGCAACAGGCAAACAAATGTAAGGACGGCAACTACCGGTGCAGTGGTTGCGCTTTTTATGAACAGTGCAAGAAGAAGGGAAAGCTGGATTCCACAAACAAGAAGCAGGACTCTACAAAAAGAAAGTTGGATTCTACAAAGAATCACTAGAATTGAATAGAGAAAATGAATATTTTTGAAAAATTCGAATATTTTTCGAAAAAAGATGCGGAAAGATTTGGTGGATTCAAAAAAAAGTAGTACCTTTGCACTCGCTTATCAGAAATGGTAACTAAAACTCTACAAGGTGTCTTAACCGAGCGGTTAGGTAACGGTCTGCAAAACCGTGTAGAGCGGTTCGACTCCGCTAGACACCTCTTCAAGTTTTACAGAGCATCTATCAGATGTTTTCAAACATCAACAAGGTGTCTTAACCGAGCGGTTAGGTAACGGTCTGCAAAACCGTGTAGAGCGGTTCGACTCCGCTAGACACCTCGCAAAAAGGAAATCCTTTCAAAAAAGGGTTTCCTTTTTTGTTTTCTATATCTTCCCTACTGAATCCCATTCAAGGCATTTTCATAAGTGTTTTCAGATCGAACAGAAGCTCCAGATATTTGGAGTTCACTCGTTATTAATTAAATAAATGTAGTATTTATGGGGGAAAACTAAAGAAAAACAGAGCAAATTGAAGAAAAAAGCATTTTTTTTAAAAATAGTTTAGAATTTATTTTTTTAAACCAAATATTTTTGCTACCTTTGCAAACGTTATCCTGAATACAATCTTTTTACCTTAAAGAAAACTAATACCTATTGAATGTAGAGCAGTTGTCTGAGAAGATAGCTGCTCTTTACATTTTATATTCCCCCATTTTTCCAATAACTTACTTTTTCCTTCCATCTATACAATATTGCCCCCTATCCTCCGTTTTTATAAATATGAACAAAATAGAAATCATAGAACTTCCAAGAATTTACGATCCTCGCGGCAGTCTTTCCGTCACCGAGGAAAACACCCATATCCCCTTCGAAATAAAAAAGGTGGAATGGAAGCATATCGGCGCCATTCAGCCAGATGCTCCTATAGAACTTGGAGAGAGTCCTATGATGCTGATTGCGCTGGCTGGAGAAATCACCATACAGGTCACGGAAGAAGCAAGAACCCTCAAGCTCACCCGTCCTAATCAGGCTCTGATTCTGGGGGAAGGTTGCAAATGCAGCATAATTGATAGCACCAAGCATTCCCTGCTTCTTACTATTCATCAAAAATAAAGGAAATGGAAACAGAAAACGAGAAGAAAGCCATCAAATATCTTGATCTGAAGGCTATCAATGCCCCATACGAAGAAGAGATCAAGAAGGAAATCAACCAGGTAGTAAGTAGCGGATGGTACTTACAGGGAAGATGCGTGAAGCAGTTTGAGAAGAATTATGCCACTTTCATCGGCACCGAGTACTGCATTTCCTGCGGTAACGGACTGGATGCGCTCAAGCTGATTCTGATGGGAGAAATGGCTATAGGCAAACTCCACCAGGGTGATGAGATTCTGGTGCCAGCCAACACCTATATAGCCACCATTCTTTCCATCACAAGCGTGGGACTGGTTCCTATCCTCGTAGAACCCAACCCAGAGACACTGCAAATCGACGAGAACCTCATCGAGAGCAACTTCTCCTACAAAACCAGAGGCATCATGCTGGTACATCTCTACGGCAAGTTATCCTGGACAGAAAGAATACAGGAGATCTGTGAGGAGAACAACCTGCTGATCTTCGAAGACAACGCACAGGCTTTCGGATGCGGATACGTCAATAGCTCTGCGCGAGAGGCTATCAGAAGAAAGCTGAATCAAGAAGACGAGGATTTCACCTATCAGGACCAGATAGATATCATTAATAGTAATGCCATCCAGAAAAGCATCAGACACACGGGTGCCTTGGGAGATGCCGGTGCCCACAGTTTCTACCCAAGCAAGAACCTGGGAGCATTGGGCGACGCAGGAGCCGTGACAACCGACGACGAAGAGCTGGCTGAGGCTATCCGAGCCCTCCACGACTATGGCAGAACCAGCAGATTTGATTTTGAATATCAGGGTATCAATTCCCGGATGGATGAGATTCAGGCTGCTGTGCTCAATGTAAAACTGAGACATCCCCACGATGAGCATATCGCCAGATGCAGGAAGGCGATGCTCTATATGAATCATCTTCACCCTGCCATCGTGGAACGCAGCATCCCGAAGAGATTACTGGAAGATCCATTCAGCAATGTACTTCATATCTTCCCTTTCATGACCGAAGAAAGGATGAGACTGAGGGAGTTTCTGAAGGAGGAATCTGTAGAAACGGCGATACACTACCCTATTCCACCCAATGAGCAACTGGGATATCCTGAGCTTCGACATTATCAACTGCCGATTACCCAGAACATCGCCTGCCAGGAGCTGAGCCTTCCCTGCAACTCTACGATGAGAGACGAGGAAGTGATCCGGGTAGCACAGCTCATCAACGATTATTTCTTGCGACGCAATCTGCGGTAGAAATCTTGCAGACGACCAGGAGCAACGCCCTTCTTCTGCAAAGCTTCCAGTTCGCGATAGGCATCCAACTTTCTGTTGAGCATGATGAGGAGATCGATGCGGTTGATGCGGTAATCGGTATTATCCTCATCGAGGGAAATCGCCTTGGCATAATCGTACTCGGCAAGTTCCAGCTGACCACGCTCCTTCTCCATACCGCCACGTGCCGCATAAGCCATCGCACTATCCGGATATTGCTCTATGAGATTGTTGATGCCATCATACGCCTCGGTATAATGCTTGTCCTTCTCATTCAGCAACGCCAGACCGAGCTGAGCCTGGAAGTTGCCAGGAACCAGTACCAGGAGGTTCTGATAATCGAGACGGGCAAAGTTATAGCGCAGAAGCTTTTCGTTAACGAACGCACGGTAGAAGAGACCTGCAATATTGGTATTGTTGAGGAACAGCACCTTGTCCAGGTCATCCTTGGCATAACTCCACTGTTCCAACTGGATATTCCACGCAGCCTTCTTCAGGCGCAGGTCGATGCTGTCAGGATGATAGGCAAGCACACTCGTTGCTGCCGCCAGGGAATCTCTCAGCGCCTTGTTCTGAGCCTTGGAATCTCGCAATGCTACATCATCAACCTTAGAATCAGCCGTCAAATTGTTTTGCTGGGCAAACAGAGGTGTAGCCAGCAAACAACCTATATATAATATGATACTTTTCTTTTTCATTCTGCAAAAATACAAATAGTTATGCAATCAGCCAAAAAAGGAAAGATAAAAGATGTTTAGAATTTTCAAAATAAAATAAACAGAAGCAAAACTCCTTGTTTTGCCGTTAATGTTGATATATTTATATTTGACTTCAATTTCAACAGCCTTTTTTATTTGCTCAAAATTTTCCATAAGAAAATTATACTATAGTGATAAACAAATGGCAGGGGGGAAGAGAATGATGAAAGGGAATG
>ERZ870052.73-NODE-73-length-32818-cov-7.167222_pt1 | contig 32818 bp, 30 predicted proteins | sample MGYA00520889_ERZ870052 | MGnify/ENA primary metagenome ERZ870052 (study PRJEB32232, sample SAMN07284988) | human gut metagenome | biome: human-associated habitat; material: feces | host: Homo sapiens | place: Tanzania | collected 2014-08-14 ...
GGTTCTTAGTCTTTAAGAACTTACATCAAAAGGGCTGACCGCTTGTCGCAGTTCCTTTTCTATTTACAGTATACCCACTTTTGAGGTTTCTGTCAAGAGCACGCCGCTTCGTTTCTGCGTGCTTTTTTCTTACCGTTCAAAGGTGGTGCTGAGGGTGGTCTGCCAGCTTTCGCCGGGGGCAAGGCAGGCGGCTGCGGCGCGCTGCTCCCAGTCCTGCGGGTCGGTGGCAGCGGCAGGCAGGCTGTGCCACGGCTCGATGCACACAAACCGCACCGGCTTTGCGGGTGCCGACCAGATGAGCGAATAGGGGTAACCCTCCACCTTGCAGGTGATATTGCGGCCGGTGTCCTTCTCGCAGATGCCGATAGTGCCGGTGCGCAGACCTGCCATGCAAAAGCTGTCATCGGCAAACAGGTCATCGGTCAGCTGGATGGCCTGCTGATTCTTCCATTGGTAATAGCTCTTGCCGCTCAGCAGACCGTTGGGGCGGGCATCAAGGATGACCGGGCTTTCCGGCCGGTCAAACCGGAACTCGTAGTCAGTGGTGGTGTGCTTATCGTCGAACGGCACGTTGAACGCTGGGTGGAAGCCGATGCCAAAGCGCAGCTCCTCGGTGCCGGGGTTCGTCACCTGTAAGGTGTGGTGCACGGTCTTGCCCTCCAGACGGAAGATGCTGGTAAGCACAAAATCATAGGGGAAGCGCTCTGCCTTGATGGCATCGTCTGCGCGCAGTTCCAGCTGGATGGTGTCCCCTTCTGCCCGCAGCAGGGTGTGCTCCAGATCCCGGGCAAAGCCGTGCTGGCCTCCCTTCCATGTTTTACCCTTGGCGGTAAAGGTGCCGTCCACCAGCTTGCCCGTCCACGGGAACAGGATGGGTGCGTGGCGCTTCCAGATGGAGGGGTCAGCCTGCCAGAGCAGCTCTTCGCCTGCGGCGTTTTTCAGGCTGACAGCCTCTGCGCCGTGGGTGTCCACGGTCAGGGTCAGGAATTCGTTGTGAATGGTTGCCTGCATTTTCAGTATCTCCTTTGTCCTTCTTATTTTCCGGGGTCTGCTGTTTCCAGTATACTCCCCTGTGCGCCAAAAATAAAGCCCCAGTCCATCCGGTTTCAGCAGGGCTGCGCCAGCGGCAGGGCGACGGCAAAGGTGGTGCCGTTTTCGCTGCTGTTCTCCACAGTCACGCTGCCGCCGTGCAGCACGGCGATCTCCCGCACAAGGGCAAGCCCAAGCCCCACGCCGCCCATCTCCCGGCTGCGGGATTTATCCACCCGGAAAAAGGGCTGGAAGATATTTTCCCGGCAGTCTGCGGGAATGCCCGGGCCGGTATCTGCAACGCGCAGCACGGCGGCCTGTTTTTCCTGCCGCAGGGTGACGCGCACTGCGCCGCCGGGGCGGTTATACTTGATGCCGTTTTCCACCAGATTGAACACCAGCCGGTAGAGCAGCGCATCGCTGCCCACCATGCCCAGTTCCGCGCAGTCCTGCTGCAAGGAGATATTGTTTTTCTGGGCAAGGGGGGTCAAGTCGGTCAAAATTTCCTCCACCAGCGGCGCAAGGGCGATCTGATCAGTGCGGGAGACCGATTGCAGATTGCTCATCTCTAATAAAGTGCGCACAAGGGCGGTCAGGCGGTCCAGCTGCTCCCGCAGGGAGCTGACCAGCCCGGCGGTCTCGGCATCCATGGCCGGGTGCTCTTCTGCAAACAGCTCCAGCTTCGTCTGCAAAATAGCCAGCGGAGTGCGCAGCTCGTGGGCGGCGTTGCCTGCAAACTGCCGCTGCAATTCAAAGGATTGCGCCAGACCATCCAGCATCCGGTTCACTGACCGGCTCAGCTGCCCGAATTCCTGCACGGTGTTTTCGTCCAGACGGGCAGTGGCAATGCTGTTCTGATCGACCCGCTGCGCCTGCTGCGCAAGCTGCTGCAACGGTTTCAGCGCTCTGCCGCTGACAAAATAAGCGATGGCAGCGCTGACGATGGTGACCGCGGCGGTGATGCACCAGCCCTTGCGGCCAAAAACCACCTTTGCATCGTAGACCTCCTGCGAAAAATGCGCCAGCAGGCTGGACATTTCCTCCTGCGGGATCTCGATGGTCAGGGAATCCGCGCTGCCGGGCTGATACTGCATCATAAAGCCGTTGAGGGCATCCATGCCGGTGGCACCGGTACGGTATAAAAGCAGGTTCATGCACACGCAGGCGCAGGCGATGAGCAGCGCCGTCAGCAGGGTGATACGCCATTGCAGGGACAAACGCTTCATTGTGCCTCGCCTCCGATCTCGTAGCCTTCCCCGATGCGGTTGCGGATAGGGTCGTACCCCAGCGCCGCCCGCAGCTTTTTGCGCAGGGCAGAGATATGCACCCGGATGGAGTTGCTGAAGCTGTCCACACTGCCGTCCCAGACGTGCTCGATGAGCTCTTCCTGACTGACCGGGCGTCCCTGATGCAGCAGCAGATATTCCAGTACGCCGCTCTCCTTCCGCGTCAGCGCAAGGGTCTGACCGTCCACGGCGGCAACGCGGCTGCGGGTGTTGAAGCTGAGCCGCCCGCAGCACAGGCAGACATCCTGCTGGATGAACTTGCGCCGGGTCAGGCTGCGCACCCGGGCCTCCAGCTCTGCAAGGTGGAAAGGCTTGGAAAGATAATCGTTCGCCCCGGCATCCAGCCCTTCCACCTTATCTGCGATCTCGCTGCGCGCCGATAAGATCAGCACACAGGTCTCAAGGTCGTGCCGGCGCAGGCTGCGCAGCACCTGCATTCCGTCCACCTTGGGCAGGTTGAGGTCCAGCAGCACAAGGTCGTACCGCTCTGCCGTCAGTGCCTCCAGTGCGGCTTCGCCATCTGCACAGGCGTCCACCTCGTACCCGGACAGCCGCAGCTTCCGGGCAATATCCTCCCGCAGGGAGTGCTCATCCTCTACCACTAAAAGGCGCATTTTGTTTTCCACCCTTCCCGTAAAAAATCCATTTCTTGCGTTTTTCTTCATTATAACAGATTATAGCAGACGGTGTTAAGATTCGTGTTAAGATTTTCTTAGCAGAAATTTTATCCCGCATGGTGTATACTGGTGCCATCAAACAACAGGAGGCTATGATGTTCATGACAAAAAAACAGGCGCAGCTGCTTTTGCTTGCCGCCGGGGTGCTGATGCTGCTGTTCGGCGTATGGCGGGGCGAGGCAGATACCGTATTTTCAAAGGCCATCCGGCTGTGTATGGAGTGTGTGGGCATTGGATAAGAAAAAATTAAATCCCCTTGCCCGGTTCCGGGGCTTTATACAGGCCGGGGCGACCCTTTTGACCAACCTCCACCTGCCCAACTTTGCCAAAGGGACGCTGTATCAGGGCAGTGGAAAATACGTCTGCGTGCCGGGGCTGAACTGCTATTCCTGCCCGGGTGCTGCCGGTGCCTGCCCGGTGGGAGCATTCCAGGCGGTAGTGGGCTCTTCCAAGTTCCGCTTTTCCTACTACATTACCGGCATCCTCATCCTTTTCGGGGTGCTGCTGGGACGGTTCATCTGCGGCTTCCTCTGCCCGTTCGGCTGGTTTCAGGAGCTTTTGCACAAGATTCCCTCCCCCAAGCTTTCCACCAAAAAGTTAAAGCCGCTGCGCTATTTAAAGTATGTGGTGCTGCTGGTCATGGTGGTGCTGCTGCCCCTGCTGGCAGTCAATGAGCTGGGCATGGGCGACCCCTTCTTCTGCAAATATCTCTGCCCGCAGGGCGTGCTGGAGGGTGCCATTCCCCTTTCCCTGACCAATGCAGGCATCCGCGCCGCACTGGGCAAGCTGTTTACATGGAAAGCCTGCATTTTGCTGGCGGTCATTGTGGGCAGCGTGGTGTTCTACCGCCCCTTCTGCAAGTGGCTGTGCCCGCTGGGCGCGTTCTATGCGCTGCTGAACAAGGTCTCGCTGTTCCAGATGCGCGTAGACACCCACAAATGCGTCTCCTGCGGAGCCTGCGCAAAGGCCTGCAAGATGGACGTAGACATTACCAAGACCCCCAATCACGCCGAATGTATCCGCTGCGGAATGTGCATGAAAGCCTGCCCCACGGATGCCATCCAGTATAAATTCGGGCTGGGAGACCAATCAAACACTGAAACGACAAAGGAGTAAAACCATGAAACTCAATCGTGTGACCGCACTTTTGCTCAGCCTTGTGCTGGCTTTCAGCCTTGCCGCCTGCGGGCAGGGTACATCCTCTGCATCCTCTTCTGCTGCTTCCTCTGCGGCAGCGGAGAGCAAGACCGAGGAGCAGCTGCTGGCCGAGGAAAACGAGATCCTTTCCGCAAACGATACCCTGTGGGAGAAGGTGTTCGCTTCCATGGACAAGAATGTGACCGAGAGCACCCTCAGCACGAACTACGGCGATTTTCTGCGCAGTGCCGTGGAAAAGGCAAAGGACCAGTTCTCGGACCAGGAGTACAAGACCCTGACCGCCGATGCAGAAAAAATCCGTGCCATCGAGGAACAAATTGCTGCCCTTGCTCCCGCAGAGAACGCCGCTTCCGGTGCCGCCGCACAGGGCACTGCCTTCCCCCAGTTTGAGGGCAGCGATCTGGAAGGCAACCCGGTGGACAACAGCCTGTTTGCGGGCAACGCTTTTACGGTGGTAAACTTCTGGTTCAACGGCTGCAAGCCCTGCGTGGAGGAACTGGACGACCTGAACGCCCTGAACGAGAAGGTCAAGGCACAGGGCGGCGAGGTAGTCGGCATCAACACCGAGACGCTGGACGGCAATCAGCAGGGCATCGAAACTGCCAAAAAGCTGCTGGCCGCAACGGGTGCAAGCTACCGCAACATCTACTTTGCCTCCGGCAGCGAGGCCGGCAAGTTTGCGCTGAACATCATGGCCTTCCCCACCACCTATGTCTTTGACCGGGACGGCAATGTTGTGGGCGAGCCCCTGCTGGGCGGCATCGACAAGGAAGAAAACCTTGCCGCTCTGCAAAAAAATATTGACGCCGCCCTTGCCAAGGACAGCGCCAAATAAACGATTCTTCCCTGCCGCCTACGGGCGGCTTTTTTGTTTGCTGCGGGCATTGCCATGCACGCCCGGGCACCGGACGGAATACGCTGGGGCAGAAGCATACTTTTACCAGCAAAGGAGCGTATCTCCATGAAAAACACCGGAACTCTCCGCATCCAGACCTTTGCGGCACGCCAGTCTGCCCCCGTAGAGGGGGTGACCGTTACAGTGCAGGGGGACGGCTTCACCCTGCACCGCATCACCGATGCGACCGGCAGCGCCGCCGACATCCCCGTTGAAGCCCCCACCTGTGCCCTCTCGCTGGACGAGAATAACACCACCCGCCCTTACGCCATTGTCAGCCTGACCGCCGCAAAGCCCGGCTACCGCACCGTGCGCATTGAAGGCATCCAGATCTTTGCCGGGCAGATAACGCTGGCACAGCCCCAGATGCTGCCCGACACCGAGGAAGGCCGGGACATCCCGGACGCGCCCATCATCATCCCGCCGCACGCCTTGTTTGCGGGCAGCGGCGGCAGCGGCCCGCAGCCGGTGCAGCACTGTACGCCCCGGGTGCTGGAGCAGGTCGTCATCCCCAAAAATATCACGGTGCATCTGGGCAAACCGGCGGCTTCTGCCCGCAACGTGACCGTCTCCTTCCGGGATTATATCGCAAACGTAGCCTCCAGCGAAGTGTATCCTACCTGGCCGGAGCAGGCACTGCGGGCAAACATCCACTGCCAGATCTCGCTGGCGTTGAACCGCATCTATACCGAGTGGTACCCCAGCAAGGGCTACACCTTCAACATCACCAACTCCACCAGCTACGACCAGTACTACGTCCACGGGCGCACGGTGTTCGAGGTGATGGTGCGCATCACGGATGATATCTTTAATACCTATCTGCGCAAAAGCGGTACGGTAAACCCCTATTATTCCGAGTACTGCGACGGCAAGTCGGTCACCTGCCCCGGACTCAAGCAGTGGGGCACGGTAACGCTGGCCAACAACGGACGCAGCGCCTTGCAGATCTTGCGCTACTACTACGGCAGCAGCATCGAGATCGTGCGCACCAAAAACATCCGCTCCATCCCGCAAAGCTACCCCGGCACACCGCTGCGGCAAGGCAGCCGCGGCGCGGCGGTATTCACCCTGCAAAGGCAGCTGAACCGCATCACCAAGGACTACCCCTTCCTTGGCAAACTGACGGTAGACGGCGTATTCGGCAGCCGGATGGCCGCCACGGTGCGGGCGTTCCAGAAGCAGTTCAACCTGACCGCCGACGGCGTGGTGGGGCGGCAGACATGGTACAAGATCAGCTACATCTATGTATCGGTGAAGGATCTCGCCGAGCTGACCAGCGAGGGCGAGACCGCCACCGGCACCCTGTCTGACGGCACATGGAGCGGCACAACGCTCACTACCGGCGCCTCCGGCAGCGCGGTGGAGCAGGTACAGTTCTGGCTGAACACGCTGGCGCAGTACGACAGCGACATTCCCGCCGTAAAGGTAGACGGCGTATACGGCACTGCCACCGCCAATGCGGTGCGCGCCTTCCAGCGCAAGTACGGCCTTACGGTGGACGGCGTGGTGGGGCAGACCACTTGGAAAGAGCTGTACGACGAGTTTTTGAGCATCCAGTCCGACAACGGCACCCCCAACGCCTACCCCGGCACGCCGCTGCGGGAGGGTGCCTCCGGGCAGAATGTGCGGCTGGTGCAGTTCTGGCTGAAGATTGCCCGCACCGTGTACACAAGCCTTGAAAGCGTGACCGTGGACGGAAAATTCGGCGCGGGCACGGCATCGGCTGTGCGGCGGTTCCAGCGTTATTTCGGGCTGACAGCAGACGGCGTGGTAGGGCGCACCACATGGCAAAAGCTGTACGAGGTGTACAACGATATCGCCAACCGGCTGCTCTCCTCTTCCCTGCGCCCCGGCGAGTACCCGGGCGTGCTGCGCACCGGCTCTTCCGGCACAGCGGTGCGGGAGCTGCAATTTTACCTCTACCTCATGAGCGCCTACGAGAGCAGCATTCCGCCGGTAAGCATTGACGGCAAGTTTGGCGCAGACACCGAGCGGGCGGTGCGGGCGTACCAGCGGTTTGCGGGGCTTACCGTGGACGGCGTGGTGGGGCGCACCACATGGAACTCCCTCTATGGCCGCGCCAGCCAGCTGCGCTCCTCCGGCCCGGTGGTCACCTTAAAGCGTCTGCCCTACCCCGGCACCCCGCTGACGGTGGGCAGCAGCGGCAAGGCCGTGCTGTACTACAATCTGCTTTTGCAGCGCATCGCCTATTATTTTTCCAGCGTGGAAGCCCCGCCCCTTGCCGACCGTTATACCGACGAAACTGCCACAGCTACCCGCAGCGCCCAGCAGCTGCTTGGGCTGGAGCAGACCGGCATTGCCGATGCTGACACATGGACGGCGGTGGAGGCACTGAGCTTGCAGCTGGCTGCTCACGCCCCGAACCCGGACCGGGACGTTCCACCCAGTACCGCTTACCCGGGGCGCGCCATCGCCGAGGGCAGCGCCGGGCAGGAGGTGGGACAGGTGGAGCGCTGGCTCAACCGCCGGGCGCAGCTTTCCTGCGGCGAGGACTATGTTGCCGACAACAACCGCTTTGGTGCGGCAGACGCCGCTGCCGTGCGGGCTTTCCAGCAGCAGGCAGGGCTGCAGCCGGTAAACGGCATCGTGTACCGGGAAACATGGCACGCTTTGCAAGCCCAGTGCACCGACCCCTGCGGCTGCGAGAAGGAGGAATGAGGGATGGCACGCCTTTTGATCTATGACGCCTACGAAAACAAGGTGTACACCTACGCAAACCTGAACGAGAACGACCCCATGCCTTACAGCACCCTGACCACCCTGCGGCTGCGGGAGTTCCGGGGCAAATCGGCCAGCCCTACCCTGTGGACCACCATTGCCGCCATGGAGGCGTGGAACCTGACCCGCCGCAAATACGGCAGGGGCATCCCGGTGGGGTACGCCTTCCGCCGCATCTGGGAGGGCGGCCACGGCACCCGCAGCCAGCACTACGCGGGGGTAGCGTTCGATGTGGGGCAAAGCCTTGACCAGCGCCAGCGCACCGCCATTTACAACGCTGCCCGCGCTACCGGCGCGTGGGGCTATGTGGAGCCGCTGAGCCAGACCCCCACATGGGTGCACTTTGACCGCCGCTACGGCACCCCGGCCTGCAGCGGCACCACCGCAGGCTATCCCACCCTGCGCCGGGGCAGCCGGGGCTGCTATGTCATGGTCTTGCAGGACGCGCTTTCCACCCTTGGCTATCAGACCGGCAGCCGCATCGATGGCATCTTCGGTGCCCGCACCGAGCAGGCTCTGCGCGGCTACCAGAAGCGCACCAGCCTGCGGGTAGACGGCGTGTGCGGCTGCGACAGCTGGAAAAAGATCTCCACCGCCGTCATCGGCATCGGGCGCACCAAAACTACCATTGACTAGTTTTCAGTTTATGTAAAAAGGGTTCCGAGACGCCCGCAGGCGTTTCGGAACCCTTTTCTATGGAAAAATCTTATTTTACAGCCTGTTTCAGCTGTTCCAGATCTGCGGCATCCGGGTGGGAGAGTGCCTTATCGAAGTTTTCGATCAGGGCGTCCAGATTGGGGATATGGTCGGGCTTTGCCTTCATGGCCTCGTACCGCTGCCGGACAGACACCGGCATTTTGCCCTGACACATAAAGCTGCCGATGACGGTATTGCTGCCGTCCAGCGCCTGTCGGGTGGCAGTAAGGATCTTTTCAAAGTAGGGCGCACTGCCGCCAAAGCCTGCCGTGCCGAACAGGAATACCCGCTTGCCGCGCAGCTGCTGCAAAAGCTCCAGTGTGTCGGCGTCCGCCTTACCCTTGTCCGTCCAGAAGCCCACATACAGGGTGTCTGCTGCCAGTGCGACAGTATCCGGTGCGCCGAAATAGCAGCAGTCTGCCTGCGGCAGCTGCTCCCGCAGGGTCTGTGCCAGCAGTGCGGTGTTGCCGGTTTTGCTGCTGAATACGATGGCGTAACTCATTTTTACCTCCCTCAGAGCAGCGGCAAAGCGGCCGGATACTCCTGTGCATACGATATTTTACGGCAGTTCCTTTGCCGGAGAGCCTGAAACCATGGAACAGTATAGTACAACGCCCTGCCAAAATCAAGGGTTGACGATATTCTCGCCCTTCCCGGCCAGAAAGCTGCGCAGGTTGCCGGTGGTGATATCCATCAGCCGCTGCAGTGCTTCCTTGGTGGTCCATGCGATATGCGGGGTGAGCACCGCGCCCGGCAGACCGCGCAGGCGGCTTTGGGGTGGCAGCGGCTCGGTGGAAAAGGCGTCTGCGCCGTAAAAGGCAAGCTTTCCGCTTTCCAGTGCATCGGCTACGGCTTCCTCATCCACCAGTGCACCCCGGGCGGTGTTCAGCAAAATAGCACCGGGCTTCATTTTTGCAAGGGCTTCCCGGCTCATCAGCCCACAGGTTGCCGGGGTTGCCGGACAGTGCAGGCTGAGCACATCGCTGCGGGCAAGCAGGGTGTCAAAGTCCACGAACTCCACCCCATCGGCGGCGTACGCCGGGCGCACCGTGCGGGTACATACCAGCACCTCCATGCCAAAGGCCTTTGCAATGCGGGCGGTCTGGCGGCCGATGCTGCCGTAGCCGTAGATGCCAAAGGTCTTGCCCAGCAGCTCCACCTGCGGCAGCAGACCGTACTCTGCCGGGATGCCCAGCTGCCAGTACCCGGCCTTTACCGCCCGGTCGTACCGCTGGGCGCACTGGCAGATGGCCAGCAGCAGGCTGAAGGTCATCTGCGCCACGCTGTAAGTAGAGTAGCCCGGCACGTTGGCTACTGCCACCCCATGACGGCGGCAGGCTTCAAGGTCGATATTATCCGTGCCTGTGGCGATGATGCCCACCCATTTAAGGTTCGGGCACTGCGCCAATACTGTTTCGTCAATGCGGCACTTGTTGATGAGCACCAGTTCTGCATCCCCGATGCGGGGCGCAATTTCGGCGTAGTCGGTGCGCACATAGCTGGTGGTGTCCGGCACCAGTGCCTTCACCCCGGACCAGTCCAAGTCCCCTTCTTCCATCACATAGCTTTCCAGAATCACTGCCTTCATAATTTCCCATTCCCTCTCTGGTTTACGTCATTCCGTTTCTTTCAGCGGATAAAGTGCCAGCGCAAGGCTGCCGCCGTAGGGGCGGCTGTCCAGCGCGGCATAGCCCTTTGCCAGCAGCAGCGCCAGCTGCACCCTGTTTTCCAGCGGCACCCACACCGGCGCGGTGCGGGCGGGCACGCAGCCGGTGCGCAGCAAAAAGCAGGGCGCAAGGCTTTCCAGCGGGCGCAGCGCCCGCAGCCCGAAGCCCTGCCGGAAGTACAGCGGCAACAGCGTTGCCGCCGCTTCGGTGCACTCCACCACTGCCCATGCCGTGCCCTTGCGGCGCAGCCGGTCTGCCCGGGCTGCGGCAATTTCCACCAGCCGGGCGGGCAGCTCCTCGCCAGTATTTACCAGCGGGGTGAGCAGACAGCCGCCCTCCAGCTGCCGGCGTCCCAGCCAGCTGCGCAGTGCCGCTGCGGCGGCGGTATCGGCGGTGAGGGGCAGCACCAGCAGCGCCGCCCCGGGCGTGCCCCACGCCTCGCCTGCGGTCAGCATCCGCAGTACCTCGGTACAGGGGCGGTAAAACCCTGCCCCGCCGCAGCGCACCAATGTAAAAAATTCCTCGGCGGAAAGCCGCCGTACCTGCCGCTGACGCGGCGGGTCGCATACTTGGATCATTTGCAGTTCCTCCGTTCTGATGTTCTTTCCATCAGCATACGGAAAACTGCATGCGAACCGGCGCGAAACAGCGCGCCTTACAGTGCAAAAATCAGTCCAGCGAAACCTCTTCGCTCAGCACCTGCCCGATGGGCTTTGCGATGCACAGGTCGGCAGAGGCATCCGCCCCAGTGGGCTGCATATTGATGACCACCAGGTTGTCACCCCGGAAGTACCGGATGAGCCCGGCGGCGGGGTACACCACCAAACTGGTGCCGCCGATGATAAGGGTATCGGCATGGCGGATGGCATCCACCGCGCCGGACAGCACCTCCTCGTCCAAGCCCTCCTCGTAGAGCACCACGTCCGGCTTTACGATGCCGCCGCACTCTGTGCAGCGGGGCACGCCGGTGCTGTTAGCGATAAAATCCACATCGTAGAACCTGCCGCAGCGGGTGCAGTAGTTGCGCAGGGTGCTGCCGTGCAGTTCGTACACGGTCTTGCTGCCCGCCGCCTGATGCAGACCGTCAATGTTCTGGGTGACCACCGCCCGCAGCTTGCCCTGCTGTTCCAGCTTTGCCAGCCGCAGATGGGCGGCGTTGGGCTTTGCGCCCTTTACGATCAGCTTATCGCGGTAAAAACGGTAGAATTCTTCCGGGTTTTCCTCCCAGAAGGTATGACTGAGGATGGTTTCGGGCGGGTAGTCGTATTTCTGGTGGTACAGCCCGTCCACACTGCGGAAATCCGGGATACCGCTCTCCGTAGAAACGCCCGCGCCGCCGAAAAAGACGATGCTGCTGCTTTTTGCAATGATGTCTTCCAGTGCCTTGACCATAGTTGAAACGCCCCTTTCCTCACGGAAGCTTTTGTGTTAAGATAGTACCAGTATAGCACATTCTCGCAGGAAAGGAAGGGGCCGGTTTTGAACGTCTGGTATATCAACAGCATCCTTGGTGCCATCTGCTTGGAGGAGGAAAACGATGCGCTGTGCGGGGTACATTTCTGCCCGGATGGCGCACCGGAGCTGGAACCGCTGCCCCGCAGGGTGGTAGAGACGCCGCTGTTACAGGAGGCCGAGGAACAGCTGAACGAATATTTTGCCGGGGTGCGCCGGGAGTTTGACCTGCCGCTGGCGGCAAAGGGCACGGCCTTTCAGCAGGCGGTATGGGCGCAGCTGCGCAAAATCCCCTACGGAGAGGTGCGCACCTATGGACAGCTGGCGGCGGCGCTGGGCAAGCCCAAGGCAGGCCGCGCCGTGGGCAGCGCCTGCCACCGCAACCCGCTGTGCATCGTGGTGCCCTGCCACCGGGTCATTGGCGCAGACGGCAGCCTGACCGGCTACGCCGAAGGGCTGGACATCAAGGAATATCTGCTGGAGCTGGAACGGTTTTAAGAAATTTATTTTTGAGATAACAGAACGCCTGCGGGCGCTCCATTGTCCCACTTTCAAACTTATAAAAAATCAAAAAGGCTGCTGCGCAAAATGATGCACAGCAGCCTTTGGTAATTTATGCGGTTTAAAAGCCCGTGGGTGGGACGTAGTAGCTTGGGATCGACCCGCTTCTGGGGGCAGCTGCGGCCTGCTGGCGCAGCGCCGAGCGAGTGACCTCTGCCCAAGAATACTGGGTCATATACTCGCCCCGGTAGGAGTTAAAGGCCGAGCGGTCTCCCCGCAGGAAGTTATAATAATCGCAGTCCACCTTGCTGGTATCCAGCGCCAAGGTGCTGCGGCCGCGTACCAGCAGCCCGTTGACCCCTGCGTCCTCCAGCGTATGGCTGAGATCAAAGATCAAATTGCGCAGGTGGCTGTGCAGCGAGGCGGTGTCGGGCTTATCTTCCCACAGGACAGCCAGCATCTCGCCGTTGGTGCAGGTTGCACCGTTGCGATCCACAAGGTAGGCCAGCAGCTCCTTGCTTTTGCTGCGCTTGAAGGAGAGCGGACGCCCGCCCACAAAGATCTCGAAGTTGCCGAAGCACTGGATCTTGATGCCCACGGGTGCCGTTTCCGGCGGGTAGCGCAGGTTTTCCAGCACATTGCGCACATCAGCCTCGTTGGCAGGCTTGAGCAGAAAACCGCTGACGAAGATCTGCAATGCTTCCAGCGCATACTCCGGATGCTCGGTGACCACGATGATATTGCAGCGGGGCTGCAATTTCTGGATCATACGGGCAAGGGCAAGGCCATTCATCCCCGGCATTTCCAGGTTCAAAAAGGCAGCATCCATCGGGCCCTGCCGCATCCACGTCAGAGCATCGTCGGTCGTCATGGCACTGATATAATCACAGTCCGGTGCTACCCGGCACAGGATACGGATCAGCGAATTGATCGCAAGCTGACCGTCATCCACGACCAGTATTTTCATAGCTTCACCCCCTGTCTGTCTGTGCAAAACAATTCCCCGCTGTTAGTTTAGCACGATGCAAAGCTTTAGGCAAGTTTTTTTCTGGAAAAAGCCAAAAAAGAAATCGTTTCGCCAAAATTTCCGTTCATCGATTGCTTTTTCGACGAAATGCCGGAGCATTATGCAACAAATTGGTATATCAATTCTCTCTTTGTTTGTCCTCCCTGCTTCTTGGAAAGCACAGCTTTTTCCCAACAAACAAAAGGCCGCTGCACCGGTCTTGTGCAGCAGCCTTATTGAATAATTTGCGTTTGTCGCACTCGCAGAGTGCTCCAAACGCTTTTTTCGGTTCTTTCAATGGAGATCCAGTTCCGGCGGGACGTCCAGCTGGTCGGAGACATATTTCCCGTTCTTTTTGCGCTGACGCACGCACTCGGTAAGCAGATATTCGATCTGCCCGTTCACCGAGCGGAAGTCATCCTCTGCCCAAGCGGCAAGGGCATCGTAGAGCTTGGCGTTCAGGCGCAGGGGCACCTGTTTTTTCGGCTCAGCCATCAGTACAGGCTGCCGCTGTTCACGATGGGCTGGGCATCCCGGTTGCCGCACAGCACCACCAGCAGATTGGACACCATTGCCGCCTTGCGTTCATCGTCCAGCTCCACCACCTTGTTCTCGTTCAGACGATCCAGCGCCATTTCCACCATGCCCACGGCGCCGTCCACGATCATCTTGCGGGCGTCGATGATGGCACTGGCCTGCTGGCGCTGCAGCATGACCGCTGCGATCTCCGGTGCATAGGCCAGATAGGTGATGCGGGCTTCCACCACTTCGATACCGGCCTCGGCCACGTTCTTCTGGATCTCATCCCGGATGCGGGCGGCTACCACCTCAGAGGAGCCGCGCAGGCTGCCCTCGTCCGCTACACCGTCACCGGTGGTGTCCACGTTGGGGGCAACATCGTAGGGGTACACCCGCACCACGTTGCGCAGGGCGCTGTCACACTGCAAAGAGAGATACTCCTTGTAGTTATCTACATTGAACACGGCCTTGGCGGTATCGGTCACGCGCCAGATGACCGCAATACCGATCTCCACCGGGTTGCCCAGACAATCATTGATCTTCTGGCGGGAGTTGTTCAGGGTCATCATCTTGAGGGAGATCTTCTTGCTCATGGACTCAGCGCTCAGCTGGCTGTTCTGGCCGTTATTGCCAAACAGCGCAGCCACGCTGGTTTCCTTGCTGTTCACGTCTCCACTCTGGCTCAGGCGGGTGCCTGCGGCGGGGTTGACGGCGGTGCAGAAGGGGTTCACCCAGTAAAATCCCTGTCCCTTCAGGGTACCGATGTAATCGCCAAACAGGGTGAGCACCAGCGCCTCCTGCGGCTTAAGCACCTTGAGGCCGCAGAACAGGAAAATGCCTGCAATGAAATAGGCAATGGACAAAATCAGCAGCGGAATGCCCAGAAACAGCCGGTACGTCCGGTCTGCATTCAGCAGGGTGATGCAGTAAATGAACAGAGCGATGGCCACCACATAGCCCAGCAGGGTGAGCAGCAGCATAGCCATACCGTTTTTGCGGGTATTCAAAATTTTCTCTTCCATAACAAGTCCCTCCTTATCAGGGTCGGAAGCATTTCTTTCTGATATCAAAATCATATCACTTTATAGAAGAGCTGTCAAGTACTTCCAACAAAAAATCCCCGCCTGCCCGGGTACAGCGGGCAAAGCGGGGGTCAGGAGTTATGGGAGCGCCGGGCACTGATTGGACAAGGTATCAGGCATCTGCCTGTTCTTCTCCCCCAATCAGTACTACAGAAACATCATTCACATTGGTACCGGTAGCGCCTGTTATAATCAGCCCTTCCACCGCCTGCAAGGCGTGGTAGGCATCGTTGTTTTGCAGGGTGTCGAACACATTCCAGCCCGCTGCTGCCAGTGCAGCGGCGGTGTCGCCGTCCGCATAGCCCCCGGCGGCATCCGTGGGGCCATCGGTGCCGTCACTGCCCACCGAGAACACCGCCGCGTTTTGCCCGGCCAGTGCCGGGGCGGCCGCCAGCGCCAGCTCCTGATTGCGTCCGCCCAGCCCTTTGCCGGTCAGGTGCACCACCGTTTCCCCACCTGCGATAAAGGCCAGCTTTTTCCCCTGTCCTGCATGGGTGCGGGCGATGGAGCCCAGAAAGCTGCCCGCCTCCCGCGCCTCGCAGCAGAGCCGGTCTGTGAGGAGCAGCGGCACATAGCCCAGCTTCCGGCAGGCTTCGGCAGCGGCAGCGCACAGCTCCCGCACACTGCCGGTGATATGGGTGGTCACGTTGTCAAGAGCTTTCGGCGTTTCCTGCGCCAGCAGCGCCCCTGCCTGCGCCGATAAGCGCAGCTGATATTTTTCCGCAATGGCAAGCGCCTGCGCACAGGTGGAGCAGTCCGGCACCGCCGGGCCGCTGGCGATCATATCCAGCGGGTCGCCCAGAATATCGCTGAGCACGATGCTGAATACCCTTGCGGGTGCGCAGTGCTGCGCGAACCGTCCGCCCTTGACAGCGGACAGCCGCTTGCGGATGGTGTTCATCTCCACGATATCGGCTCCGCTGGCAAGGAGCTGATTCGTGATGTCCTGCAATTCCCCGCCGGGGACAAGCGGCTTTTCAAACAGAGCGCTGCCGCCGCCGGAAAGCAGAAACAGCACCGTGTCCTCTGCGGTCAGCCCCTGTACCAGCGTCAAGGCTTTTTCGGTGGCTGCAAAGCTGTTGGCATCCGGCACGGGGTGGCCCGCCTCATAACAGTCTATGCCGGGGATCTCGCCCTTCACATGTCCGTACTTGGTCACCACAACGCCGCCGTCCACGCGCCCAAGTGCCTGCGCTGCGGCGTGCGCCATCTGCCATGCGGCCTTGCCCGCCGCCACCAGCAGCACCCTGCCGCCCCCGGGCTGAAAGTCCTCCAGCGCGCGGCGCACCGCCTTATCCGGCAGCACCGCCTGAATGCTGGAACGGATGATCTCATCCGCATCCCGCCGCAATGTGGTATTCATAATACAGCCCTCCTTACAGGGTCTGCCCATCCTTTTGATACACAGACAAAGCGCAACCACAAAGTTATGCTTCAAACATTTTCCAGCTGACACAACCGTCCAGCCAGAATTTTCCGTTTCCAGAGGTCCTGCGCACCCTTTCCTGTGCATCCAGATCGTTAAAGTGCCACCATTCCGAGGCCAGCGGCGTCATGCCCGCATTAGTACAGTAGCCCTGCAGCCGCCGCGCGCCGTCCGTCATGGATGCCGATGCAGTGGCCCGCTTCCATGCAGTGGCCGAATTGGATGTTACCGGGCCGGTAAAGCAGGCCGCCGCACTGCTCAGCTCGTGCATGGCAGAGGGCATGGCGTATTCCTCACCGGTCACCTGCACAAAGGGGCACCCCGCCATGCTGTGCTCTGTCTGCTCTGTGATGCGCAGCAGGGTCGTATCCATTGCCACACCGCGCTGATGGTTGGAAAGAGAGGTTGCAATAAACCAGCCGATATTCCACGCGCCCTTGTTCAGCGCTGCCATCAATTCCTTGTCCATCCTTGCCTTGTCGTACACCGCATCTTTTACCAGCATCTGTACCTCATAGGGCCGGAATGTTTCTATAATCTTCAGGCAATCGCCCGCCTTTAAAGCGCTTTTCTGCGCTGCGCCAACTTTTTTTGCCATGGCGTAGTTGATGGGCATTACATACTCATCCCGCCCAAGGCGCTGGTTGTAGAACAGGCCGTCATACAGTTTCTGTCCCGTAATGCCCTCAATATTCTTTCCGCAGGTTTTAAAGATCGATGCCTTGGCATTGGGGTTTTCGTATACGATGGAAGGCAGAACATCGGGCAGATTGATCATGCACAGTTCACTTTCCAGCCAACCCACGGTACCGTCCAGCAGGCAGACCTGCCAATATGCGCCAGACTCCTGCCGGATATAAAACATATCTCCCGCTGCAAGTTTGCGCAGTACCGTACTGGTCCCATCCGGTTTCTCGTGCAGCAGCATCACAGCCGCCCCTGCAAAGCCTGTTGAACCTTCCAACGGCAGTTCAAAGTTCTGAGGAACGCGGATGCCATCCCGCAGGACCGCATTATCATCCAGTGCTGCACTCCACATCGGACCGGTTTCAGAGGCCGGGCCACTGACTTCCTGCTGCTGCCAGCTGACAGCCCGCTCTTCCACTGTGGGTTTCTGGCAGCCTGTCAGAAGCCATGCGCACGCCATGGCCGAAAGGCACAGAAAATCACGTCTTGTTGCTTTCATGTGTTTTCCGTCCCTTCTTCCTGTTGGTCCTGTGCCGGAGTTTCCGGCGCTGTCGATGCCTTTGGTGCGGTCTCCTGCTCTGCCGCCGATCCCTCCGGCGCCTGCGTCGGCTGCTGCGCCGCCGGGGTGGTCTGTCCTGCTTCCGTTGTTTCCGTCTGTGTCGGCTGTCCTTTCAGCAGTTCTTCCTCCGGCGGTTCGCCCTCGGCATCCTCTGCAAGATCATCCTCCGGTGCCTTGTCTCCAACCGGCTGAACACTGCCGCTGCCGTTCAGGTTGCTGCTAAGCGCGCCCTCCTGGAATGTGCCTGCCTGACTGACGCCGTTGATAAAATAATAGCTTTTTTCATGGGAATGATTCCATCCCTGCTTCAGTTCACCATCTGCCCCAAAAGCATAGGGCTGTCCGTCGATCACGCACCATCCGGTCATCTGATTTCCGTTGCCGTCCAGATAGCGCGTGCCTGCATCGGTTTCTACCCAGCCAGCCTGACTGACACCGTCCACAAAGAAATAATCCTTTCCGTCGATCTCTGTCCAGCCCTGTGCCAGTGCACCGCTGTTGTCGTAGTATTTCAGGACGCCGTCCGTTTTTTTCCAACCGTTCAGGCGGTTTTTGACCCGTCCATCGCTATCCAGTTCCCAGACCTTTCCGTCCTCCTGATAAGTGCCGGTGCGTGGATGTCCGGTTTCGTCAAAGCAGTACTGCACTCCATCCAGCATGATCCAGCCGGTGTACAGCTGGCCGGTCTCAGGTTGGAAATAGTAGTATTTTCCGTCTATCTTAGCTTCGCCCTGGGTGAGCTCTCCCTCTGCGTTGGCATAGCCGACATAGCCGTTTTCTGAGATCCAGCCGATCTTCAAAAAGTTGTTGCTGCCAAAATAGTAGAGTTTATAGTTGATCTCATACAACCCCTGCACACGGGTGCCGGTAGTCGGCGAGATATAGTAGCGATGCAGTCCTTCGCCGTGCCACCCCGAAGTCTTACTCTGGATCGCTTTGAAAACTCCAAAAGCGACCCCTGTGATCAGGCACAGGCACACCAGTACTACACCGACGGCTTTCAGCGGCGTTGCCGCCCTTCTTCTGCGCGTATTCTGCGTCACGCTAAACCGATATCGTTTGATCTTCTGGCGTTTCATTCTCATTTTCCCATATAAAGATTCAGCCCCCGGTGGAATGCCAGAGGCCGAATTTCATGCTTAGTAGGCGTCCTGTACCGTCTCTTTACCATTTTCACGGTAAGTTGTTACAGTAAAGCCCTTGTAATACAGCAGGCCATCCTCACCATCACCGATGCAGCTGGAAACATACTCCGAATCGTTCGGCTCGCCAATAGCGGCATACAGCTTGGAAACATCCTTGCCCACATATTTCAGGGCAGTTTCCAGACTGGCAGCTTCTGCCGGAGCAGTCTCTGCCTTGGATTCGGTCTTCGATTCTGCCTTCGATTCCGTCTTGGATTCTGCCTTCGATCCTGCCTTGGACTCGGTCTTCGATCCTGCCTTGGACCCGGCTTTCGATTCGGCCTTGGACCCGGCTTTCGATTCGGCCTTGGACCCGGCTTTCGATTCGGCCTTGGATTCTGCCGGTTTCTCCGAAGCTGCCTCGCTTACCGCAGAAGCAGCTTCAGAAACCGCCTCCGAGGCAGCCTCGCTTTCCGGCACGGCCTCCGACACCGCCTCCGACGAAGCAGCCTCCAATGCCACAACGGAAGCCGAAGCGGCTTCCACGGCCGAGGAAGCGGTGGTTTCTGCTTTCGCCCCGCATCCTGATGCCAGAAGCATCGCACCACAGAGCACTACACCCATCATCTTATAGTTTACATTCATTTTGTTTGTTCCTTCTTTCTATTCTTTCAGTCAGTCGGCTAGGATGCAAAAGACCCATGCACCGTCCGACAGAAATGCTGCTTTTAGCTGCTGCTCCCGCACATCCTGCGGAAGATATGCCGTAAATGGCTGTGTCCCCTCTCCGCAGGGGGAAGCTTCGTAGGTTCCGGTCTCTGCCAGAATGTAGATCGGGGAGTCGTCATCCACACGCTGCCCGTTCAGGTCGCCTGTCAGACAGAAAGTCCCCTCCATCCGGCTGTCCTTCCGCTGCACCTTCACGCTTGTACCGGTATCTGCCGCCGGGACTGCCGTACGTTCCGGGGCAGGCATTTCCGGGGCGCGTTCCAGCAGCCAGTTCAGGTTGCGCTCCACCAGTTCCACCAGCAGCACATCGGGCTGCTCTTCTGTAACAGCCGTCAAACGGTAGGGCATATTCCGGGAGAAACAGGCGCTGCCGTAACTCTGTGCCAAAAAAGGATGCAGATTGATGCCAAAGGAATCGCGGTAAACAAAAATGCTTCCGTCTGCCGCTGAATTTGCCGTGTGGATCGTGATATCATCTGCCGAGTGGAATTTTTCGTCATACTGGTATGTAAAGTCGTATGCCGTATCCTGTTCCATCTCGTTTCCGGCAGGGTACACCATCTCATACAGGTCGCCGGTATGCGGGGATATTTTTCCATTGATGCGGGAATCAAACTCTGCTTCAGAGCCTTTCAGTTCCTTCAGCAAAGTCTGTGCTGCCAGCTGTGCGCCCCGCATATTCCAGTGGCTGTCCTGACGGTAATACAACTGCTCTTCGTGGTCAGACAGTGTTTCGAACAGATCTACATACCGAACGTCCTGCTGCACCATCTGCTGTTGAAGCAGCTGGGCATTCCGCACGGAGGCCGCCGCATACCGTGTCGGCATCTGACTGCCATACAGGGAATTTTTATTGGGTGCGATGGTAAAGCAGAACGCAATGCCGTTCTGTTCGCAGTACTCCTGCATCAGCCCCAGCACACGAGCGGCAGCATAGCTCTGCCGGGCTGTAAAAAGATCTGCGCCGGTATAGTCCGCAAGGGTGCTTTTATAGAACAGCCAGTCGTCTTTTCCAAGCAGCACACTGCTGCTGTCCAGCGTTTTGAGCATCGTTCCGGTAAGCCGGTCATTCAAGGTGATCATCTCATGGCGGAGCCCAAAATGATCTGCAAAATAATCCGAAAACTCATTCAGGATACCGGTATTGAAGCTGCCATCCTCTTTCCGCAGTTCAGGAAGGGCTGCAAGCTGCTCATTGCCCACCGCTTTTTCCGTCTGCCAAGGCATCACAGCCACAGGCAAAATGCAAATTGCGGCAATGATCCCCACAAACAGGACATATCCTAATTTTTTCACTTGCATTTTTCCACCTCAGAACTGGAAATAGATAAAAGGCACATAGGATGCACCCGACAGATGCAGGATATCCACCAGCAGAAGCGCCAGCACCCCTGCATAACTCAACACCTGAAGGCATCCATACACGCTTCCGGTCTGCTGCTCTGCTTTACGGCAGACCAGCGGTAAAACCGGTGTACTGCCCACAAGGCCAGCCGCCAGTGCAAACAGGGTCAGCGGGGTCAGACACTGCGCCAGCAGCAGCCCTGTCTGCGCAGAGGCAGAGACCCCGGAGAGCATGGCTTCTATCATTGAGAAGGCCTGTCCCATGTTGTCTGCACGGAAGATCACAAAGCCGATCAGCACCACAAGCAGAGTGTACAGATGCTTCAGCACTGCACACGCCGGGTTCTGCCCGCCTTTGCCCTGTTTTCGGAGCCGGAACAGCTTTTTAACGGCGTCCTCCGCCACGATAAAGAAGCCATGCCACAGGCCCCAGACGATAAACGTCCAGTTTGCGCCATGCCACAGACCCGTGCAGAAAAACACGATCAGCTTATTCCAGTAAGTCTTTGCCTTGCCCTTCCGGTTGCCGCCCAGTGGGATATACAGGTATTCCCGGAACCAGGTGGAAAGGGAGATGTGCCATCTGCGCCAGAATTCCTGAATGCTGGCCGAGATGTACGGATAATTGAAGTTTTCCTTAAAGTGGAACCCAAAGCACAGGCCAAGGCCGATGGCCATATCGCTGTACCCGCTGAAGTCGAAATAGATCTGCATCAGATAGCACACCGCAGCCAGCCAAGCCGTCCGGCTGTCCAGCACAGAGCGGTCGGCGTTGTAGATCAGCGCTACAACATTGCCGCAGACATCGGCGATCAGCAGCTTCTTGCTCAGGCCCACAATAAACCGGCGCAGACCTTTTGCCAGCTGCTCCAGCGTGTGTCGGCGGCTATGGATCTCATCTGCCACGTCCTCATAGCGGACGATCGGTCCTGCCACCAGCTGCGGAAACAGAGCAATGTACAGCAGCACATCCCGGAAACGGGTGCTCTTCAGGCGTTCATTCCGGTATACATCGATCACATAACTCAGCCCTTGAAAGGTGAAGAATGAGATACCCACCGGCAGAACGATGGAGGGCACCGGGATCGTCACGCCCGGCAGCAGGTCTACCGTCTGTACCAGAAAAGTCAGATACTTGAAAACACCCAGGATCCCCAGATTAACGACCACAGCGGCACAGAGCACACTCTTTCGCCCGGAGACGAACAGACCGGCCAGATAATTGCAGAACACAGAGAACAGCAGCAGCAGGACATACCACAGCCCGCTGAAGGCATAGAACAGCAGACTGGCTGCGATGAGCCAGAGATTTTTTGCTTCCCGTCCGGGCAAAAGATAATAGCAGCCCAGCACGATGGGCAAAAATAGAAACAAAAATATTACGGAACTAAAAACCATTTTTCGGCTACCTCAGCAATCACGGAAACTGGTAGCTGAACACCGTTTTATTCAGCGGCATTTTATACATATTGTATTCTGCATGGCCATATCTACCGGCACGATAGCCCCACTCCAGTTCCACATCATAGATATAGGGGACTCCGTTCTCGCGGATCATGACCCATGCATGGTCCGAATCCTTGCGGCCCACACCGCCAGACACTACATAGGCATTGTAGCCAATCCGCCGGGCCATATAAAGGAACTGGCCTGCAAAACAGTAGCAGTTGCCCTTTTTGTGTTCAAACATGAACAAAGCGCTCTCTTCTGCCCAGTCCGTTGTGCCTCTTGCCTGATGCGGACGTGCAAGGTATGCGCCGTGATCCCGGACATACAAATAGGCGGCGCGCAGCTTTTGTGCCTTCGTCATGCCAGAGTTCGTGCACGCAGCCAGTGCCTGATCTACATAGCTGTCCAGCGTTGCGTTGCCAGAGGTATAGCGGCCATTTGCATCAAAAGTAAGGTATCCTACCGCGCCGTTCGTCAGGAACGAGCCGTCCTCTTTGACATAGTACATTCCTCCATCGATCTCGTGCAGGCCCTTGGCGTACTGATCGATGGCATAGCCCTCTTTCGAAACATGATATCGCTTGCCGTCAATCGTCACAAAACCGGCGGGATAGATATCGAAGGCATCTCCGGTCACAGACACATGACACAGCACGCCATCTACCACCGAAAACCCGGCAGGATAAGGGTCGATCGCGCTGCCTTCTGCCGACACATGGTACACGCCGTCTCCAATTTGTACAAAACCGGGCTGATAGACATCCAGCTGACCATCCGTATAGTGATACAGCCTGCCGTCCTGTATTTCAAAACCGTTTTTCCGGAACAGAATTCCCATCCCGTCTTTCTCTTCCTGCCCGGTGGATTCGTTTGTGTCTGTGTCGCTCCCCAGCAATTCCAACAATGCCTCGATACAGTTTTCCTCTTTCTGTACCGATGTGTCTGCTGCCTGCGCCGCGTATGCAGGCAGCACCAGAAGCGTGACCGACATTGCAAGAATAACAGCCGTTACACTCAGTTTTTTCAGCATTTTTTATACCCCTTAATCAATTATTTTTTTGATACTCGTTCCAGATCTGTTTCTTCAGCTTTTTCCTGCCTGCGCAGGATCATGCTGAAACGACTGCCACAACAGCCAAACCGATCATGCCAACGATCCCAACGACCAAAAAGATTTATCCGGTAGACACAGATATTCCCTCCTTATTTGAACCATCCGCTGGTACGGAGCCGGTCGATCGCATCCTGCTTATCACCCGTGCGATACAGCAGCACCGCTATCTGCGGATAGGCGTCCTTCAGCAGCTGCCGCGCTGAATTATAGTCCGCATTTTATTCCGCCTGTTCTGCCCGGGCCAAATTCAACAGCTACGCATTTATGTCTTTTTAAATTTTACAGCTAATTCAGCTATCGGTCAATGAAAACACACCAAAATTTTTCAAAAAAATTGTCGGATGCAATCGACAGTATTGCTAAAAACGCTACAATTTGATTGTATACAGGCTTTTTCGGCCTGAAAATTGGACAGAACGGCACGAATAAGACCAGCTAAAGCCGTGTACTGTGTTCTCCTGATTCTGGATATCACGCCTTTTTATTCCGTAAAAAGCGCAAGGGCGGCCTTCTGCACCCATGCAGACAGCCGCCCTTGGTTTTATGCTGTATTCTGTTTTCTCAGTCTCTGAAAACCTTATCCAGTTCCCCTTCCAGCGTATCGGCTTGACGGCATTGGTTGGAGGGACCGTATAGGTCCGTTAATCGCACCGTTCCAGCTTTTTTGCTTTTGCAAAGAACAGCCAGAGGAGTGCCGTGCATCCCACCATGCAGGCAGGCATGATGAGGAAGGCGGTCCGGTAGCCGATGGCGTCCACCAAGCTGCCAAACACGGCATTGAAGAGGATATCTGCCAGCGAAGCCACACTCAGGACCAGACCCGATGCAGAGGAAGCGGCATGGCTGGGCCAGAACCGGGGGATCAGCATGACAAGGGTCGGATACAGAATGGAGAACAGCAGGCCGCTGACTGCTAAGAGCCACAGACCCGGCGCTCCCAGCAGAACGCCTGCGGTGTACAGAACCGCGGCGCTTGTAGCGAAGAGCCGCAGGCAGCGGTAGATGCCAAGCTTATCCACCAGACTGCTCAGCACCAGACGACCCACCATCACACAGCCGAAGAAAACGGCGGTGAAGTTTGCCGCCTGTCCCATGGGAACAGCCAGTGCATTGGTGGCGTAGCTCACCAGCCAGTTCATGATGCCATGTTCCGCAATAAAGTACAGGCCGAGGATCAGCACCAGCGGCAGAAAAGCCGGACAACCCATGATCTCCTTGGGCGATACCTTGCCCTCCGTTTTGTGCTCCTGCACTTCCGGCATCGGAAACAGCACAAACAAGACCATGGCAACTGCACCAATGGCCAGCAGCCCCCACGCCACGGTGTGCCAACTGGAAATATCCGTAGCCCAGTTGCCAATAATGCTCTGGCTGCCGCTGGTGCCGATGCCCTGAATAAAGAACAGGAAGTTCACGAAGAAACCGGGCGCAGCCGCAAACATCCCGGTGGTGATCAGGTTCATGTTGGTGTTCAGCAGCGTGGATGTGCCCATGGCAAAAAACATGCCCATAAGCAGCAGTAGATAGGAATCCGTGGTGGCAAACAGCAGCATGGCTGCGCTCCACAAAAAGGTGTACAGCAGCATGGCCTTGCGGCGGCCCAGAAGATCCACCCCAAAGCCGCCGACTGCCAGAAACACGAGGTTGCCAATGTAGCTTACAGTGACGATCTGGGACAGCTCGGCGGTGCTCAGCTGGAAGTGCGTGGAGAAGATCGTAGAAAAGATGCCGCGCATGGCATCGTTTGCGCCCAGACCCACCATCAGGATCAGGAACGCGGCAAACGTGATGATGTTCTTTTTCTTGTTCATTGGTTTATCCCTCAAAAGAAGCCGCCGCCCGGCCCGACCCGGCAAAAGGGGCCAGCGCCGATGCGGCGGCTTGCTCATTATTGATCGATGGCTCAGCCCAGTTCGATGTTCTGGTACTCCGGTGTGGCAGCCTCAGCAGTCAGACCCATGGTCCGCACATTGGTGCAGTTCTGGGTGAGAAGCGCCTGTGCGAAGTCCGAACGGTCCTCGCCTGCAAAACCCAGCGTGGAGTTCCGGACGGTGACGCCGTCTACCCAGCGCAGGAACATGGCTGCACTCTTCTGATGCAGCATACCTTCCTTTTCAGACGGAATGGGACGCAGGTCGTACATTCCGCGCTCCCACTTGCTGGTGGCTTCCAGACAGACGTTGACATTTTCGAACAGAACGTTCTTGATGTGGTTTTCCTCGTTGCCGGAGAGGAACACACCATTCTCGCCCTTGCAGGTAACGTTGAAGAAGCGGACGTTCTCGATGCTGCCGCTGTGGGTGCTGGCATTCCGGTCGTGGGTCGTCATCACGATGGGCTCTGCGCAGCCCCACCAGCACTCGGCAAAGCGGCGGGTCTCGATCATGATGTTGGAGAAGCTCACGTTCCGCACACAGCCGCCGTCACGGATCTGGATGGACAGACCGCGGTTGGTTCCGGTGATGATGCAGTTGTCCACCAGAATATTCTCGAAATCTGCCACGCCCTCCGTGCCGATCTTGATCGCGGCACTGGTAGAGGTCAGGGTGCAGTTGGAAATGATGACATTCCTGGTGGGGCCGTACTCGTTATTGCCTGCCGTAGTCTTGAGGCAGATGCAGTCATCTGCACACTGGACATGGCAGCCGATGATCCGCACGTTGGTGGAATGATCGGGGTCGATGCCGTCAGAATTGGTGCAGTCCAGCGGGTTCAGCACCCGGATGTTGGCGATCAGCACATCGTTGCATCCGGCAGGGTGCAGCGTCCAGAACGGAGAGTTCTGCAGCGTCACATCATGGAACGAGATGTGGTTGCAGTGCTCCACATACACCATGGTGGGACGGGGGTAGAAATCACCGTTGAAGTAGTAACGGCTTGCCCGCTTCATAAAGGCATACACGTTTCCGTCCACTGCGCCCTGACCCGTGATGGAGAAGTTGTCCGCATCCTTGGCGTGAATAAAGGTGTAGGCCGGCTTTGCCACCGGACGGTCCACCGCCTTTGCGCCGGAAACCGCCGCCACGGAAGCATCGTCGCCGTTGGGGTTGAAATAGGTGGAGATATCGGAGTGCGCTTTCAGAAGGGCGCCCTGTTCCAGATGCAGCTCTACGTTGCTTTTCAGCTCGATAGAACTGGAATAGTAGGTGTGACCACCCTCCAGTACAACGCGGCCGCCGCCTGCTGCGTTGCAGGCATCAATGGCAGACTGAATTGCAGCGGCATCATTGGTTGCGCCATCGCCGACAGCGCCATACTTGGTGACTGAATAAACCATGAAAACTTGCTCCTTTTCACATTATCAGACTGCGCCGAACAGGGTGGGCAGAACCATGGAGAACCAAGGCACATAGGCCACCAGCATCAGCGCTACGAAAATCGCGGCATAGAACGGCAGGATCGGTTTGATCATATCCTCCATGTCCATATCTGCCACCGAGCAGCCGCTGAACAGTGCGCTGCCAACGGGCGGGGTGATGTTGCCGATACCGAGGTTCATGACCATCATGATACCGAAGTGGATGGGGTCCATGCCAAAGGACTGAACAACGGGCAGGAAGATCGGGGTGAAGATCAGGACAGCCGGAGTGATGTCCATAAAGCAGCCGACCACCAGCAGCACAAGGTTGATGATGAGCAGGATGACGTACTTGTTGCTGGAGACGCTGATCAGGGCATTGCCGATGGCGCTGGGCAGGCCGGTGAAGCTCATAACAAAGCTCATGACGTTGGAACCGGCGATCAGGAACATGATGACAGCGGTGGTCTCGCAGGCGTCCAGCAGGATCTTGGGCAGATCCTTGATCTTGATGCTGCGGTAAACAACGATGGACAGGAACAGAGTGTAGGCAACAGCCACGGCAGCGGACTCCGTTGCGGTGAAGATGCCGGACATAACGCCGCCGACGATGATGACGATCAGCAGCAGGCTGGGGATGGCGTCTACAAAGTACTTGAAGAACACAGAAGCAGGGACCTTACCGGCAGTGGGATAGTGGTTCTTCTTTGCGATGACATAAGCCACGACCATGCAGGCCAGTGCCCACATCAGGCCGGGGATGTAGCCGGACATGATCATGCCCACCACAGAGCAGCCAGCCAGCACCGGATAGATGATCAGGATGCCGGAAGGAGGAATGATCAGACCGGTAGGTGCGGAAGCGATGTTGACGGCAGCGGCAAACTTTTTATCGTAGCCTTCCTTCTCCTCCATGGGGATCAGAACGCCGCCGATGGCAACGGAAGCTGCAACGGAGGAACCGGACAGAGAACCGAACAGCGTGTTTCCCAGAATGTTGGTGTGCGCCAGACCGCCGGGGATGCGGCCGACCAGGATCTTTGCGAAATCGATCAGCTTCTGTGCAATGCCGCCGGTGTTCATCAGAACACCGCAGAGGATGTAGAACGGGACAGCCAGCAGCGAGAAGCTGTCAACGCCGCCCACCATGCGCTGGCTGGCAACAAAGGTGCCCAGATCCAGAGACAGGGTGGAGGCCATAGTCACGACCGACGAAATGATGATACTGACCGAGACCGGGACGCTCAGCGCCAGCAGCAGCGCAAACGTGCCGATCAGGAGCAGACCGACTTGAAAAGTACCCATTTTAGGTTCGTCCTCCTTTTTTATGCTTCTTTGGCAGCCTCAGCCTTGGGGCCCTGCTTCATATCGCGCAGGTCCTCACCGATGAAGATGAGCGCGTAGAAGATGAACAGGATGGCACCCACAGGGACGCTGGCGTAGATCAGGGGCATGGGCAGCTGCAGCGCAGCGCTCAGCTGATCCGCAGCGGTGTTGACAAGGCGCGTGCCGCCGCCGATCATGACAACAACGCAGAACAGGATGACCATAGCCTGCACAAAGATATCCAGGATCTTCTGGCCCTTGAAGGACAGACGCTTGCTCAGCGCGGTGATGGCCAGATGCTTGCGGCGGCCGTATGCGTAGGCACCGCCCACCATGGTCACCCAGATCAGCAGATAACGCAGCGCTTCTTCGGTCACGGTGCTGGGATTGTTCAGGATGTAGCGGGTGATGACCTGCCAGCAGACAGCAATGACCATGACACCCATGATAATGGTGCTGAGGACCTGAATGATCTTATCGATCAGGCCGCGGAATTTAACGATCAACATGGTATGCTTCCCTCCTCATCAAGCCTGCACATAGGACAGGAAGTCCTCGTAATAACGGGCATTGTCGGCGCTCTTGGCACAGAACTCGTCGCGCAGGGACTGGGTGGCCTCAATGAAGGCCGTCTTGTCGATGGTGTAGAACTGGACGCCCATCTCCTTGGCACCGTCGATGTTCTCCTGCACCAGATCCTGCCATACGGCCTCGTGTGCTTCGTTGCCCTGCGTCATGCCGTTTACGATGGCGCTCTGCTCGGCCTCGTCCAGACTTTCCCAAGTCTCGGTGGAGATGATGACGATATCAGGGACCATCTGGTGCTGGGTGTAGGTGTAGCTCTTGCAGACCTCACCGTGACCGTCCTGCACCAGAACGGTCTCGTTGTTCTCGGCACCGTCAATGATGCCCTGCTGCAGACCGGTGTAGGTCTCGCCGCTGGACATCGGCGTTGCGCTGCCGCCCATGGCACGGATCATGGCAATGGACGTGGGGCTGTCCTGGGTGCGGATCTTCAGACCCTTCAGGTCTGCGGGGCTCTCGCAGGGGCCGTCCTTGGTGGTGTAGATGCTGCGGGAGCCGGAATCGAACCAGCCGATGGCAAAAAAGCCCTGATCGTAGGTGCTCTTGAAGATCTCCTGTACCGCTTCGCTCTGGTTCATAACGGCAAAATACTGCTCGGCGCTCTCGAACACATAGGGCATCGAAAAGATGGCGTATGCGCTGTTGAACTGCTCCATGCTGGAAGCGGAGACCTTTGCAATATCCAGAACACCGGCCTTGACCAGCTGGATCATTGCTGCGTTGTCGCCCAGCTGACCATTGGGGTAAACGCTGAAGGTCAGGTCGGATTCAGCAGAGGCGACTTCCGTCATCTTCTGCAGTCCAACGTTGACCGGGTGCGCCTCACTGTGGCTGTGCGCCACCAGCAGGTGCTTGGAGCTCAGGCCGTCTGAGACCGAGCCGCCGCATCCGGTGAGCGACAGGCTTGCGCCTACGGCAGCAAGACCTGCAGCAGCCAGAAAGCCGCGGCGAGTAATACGTCTTGTTCCTATCATGATTGACATCTCCAGTTTTCTTTGTTTGATTGACTGTGTGCAAAACCGGTTTTGAGCTCCTGTCGGTCAGAGTGAAACTTATCCCTTCCGCAAAGGGCTTCGGGCTGCGCATTCCCTACCATTTCAGTTCTGCCATGTGCAACAGGCTTTCTGTCAATAAAAATAGCGCAAACGCGTTGTAATGTACAGGCCTTTTTTGGCGAAAACCTTGCATTTCTTGGTATAATCAGGTCTTTTTTGCAAAATTGTTGGCATTTATTGGTCAAAACATTGCATATATTGGTACATCATGTTATGATGAACTAGCCCAAAAGAATTTTCTGACTGGAGGTATTTTTCTGTGAAAGTCATCAAAACAGATAAACATTATATGGCTGAGCCGGATTTTGAGATCGACCATTACAAGGATGCCAGCTATCCTCCGGTCGCTTCTCATTACCATGAATTCTATGAAATTTTTCTCTTTGTCAGCGGAAATGCGGATTACGTTGTCCACGATAAAATGTTCCGGCTCAAGCCGGGAGACCTGCTGATCATCCCCCCGGCCATTATGCACCACCCCATCTTCCGGGACTTTGAGATTCCCTACGAGCGGTATGTGTTGTGGCTCAGCCCTCCGGCTTTTGATACCATGAAAAAAATAGACCCGGACATCGATTACTTTCTCCGTCCGGGTCATGCGAAAACATTTTTGATTCGGGATAGTGTGGACAGTTCCCGCGCCCGGTTCGGGCAGTTTGAAGCCCTGACCCACGCTTACCGGGAGGAAAGCCTGTGTTACCACAGCGAGGGCATAGCCGACATTCTCCGCATCCTGATCGGCATCAACCGCTCCTTATATAATCGGGAGCACGTTTTTGCCAAGGCGCAGAAACCAAGCGTCCTGAGCAACGCCCTGCATTATATTGATCTGAACCTCAGCGGCGATCTTTCGCTGGACACGGTTGCAAAAGCGCTTTTCATCGACAAATACAATTTTTCCCACATGTTCAAGCAGAATATGCAGATCAGCTTTTACCAGTATGTCATCCAGCAGCGGCTGCTGGAAGCCAAACGGCTGCTGATGAAAAAGGAACCGATCTCTTCCATTCCAGCCAAATGCGGTTTTCCTGATTATAACGCCTTTTACCGCTCCTTCAAAAAGAATTACGGCGTTAATCCGCGCGAATATGTCGCTTACCACATGAAGGCGATCCACGGTGAAGTCGGCGGTTCGTCCCTTGATATCGACCACCAGAGCACAGAGTCCTGAACCGCACGGCCTGCGGCAGCCATAAAACCGCATTCTCTCGCGCCAAGAATACCGTAGATGAAATGGCACAAAAGCTGGGCGTACCTGTCTCCACTCCGCGCTGCTGCGATAAAGAAGGCTCCCCTTTGGTGGAGCGTTCCTCCGGCGGCATTCGGATGTTTCGGGAAAGCGACTTTGAGTGGCTGTAAGTCATCCGCTGTATGAAAAAAGCCGGAATGTCCATCAAGGATATCCGGCAGGAACTGCGGGGACAAAGGATGCTGCGTGAAGAATAAAAATATCTCTAAAAATGCCGTTCCGGTTGCTTTTGGAACGGCATTTTTCTTAATCTGCTAATCCATGGTTCCCGGCCAGATTTTTTCAAATAGTTCTTTATTCCGTTTTCCGAAGAAAACAAATAATCCGAACCCATCTCCTATCGGAAACAAGTTCGGATCATTTTTGTTTGGTCCGAGTGGCGAGAATCGAACTCACGGCCTCTTGAACCCCATTGTGCTTCTCGCAAAAACACAATGGATACTCCGATACCACTTGTACGCAGTATCATCAAATTTCAAACTTATTTTATCATTCTGTTTCGTTAGATGTCAAGATGTTTCGTTTCTTTTGTGGTCAAATTGTGGTCAACCGGCCCTGACAAATGACCTTTCTCCCCTATTAAGTTACATGGCGCAATTCCGATTTTTCAAAATCGAGATTGCGCTTTTTTGTTTGCACGAATTATTCATAAGGAGGATTTGTCAACCATGTCAATGAAACATCGTCATTTTTTCATCCTTGACAGAATTGTATGACGCTCGACTACTTCTATGGACAGGCCGGAAAACTTTTTTCGTTCTATCGCATCCCCAAAGCACTGTTTCAGGAGCAGCGGTTTCAAAATCTGTCAACCGATGCCAAAACACTCTACGGCATCCTGCTTGACCGCATGAGCCTTTCTGTTAAAAATGAATGGTTCGACAAGCAAGGCCGGGTGTTCATCATTTTCACGATCGAGGATGTCAAGAGGGCTTTGTGTTGCGCAGACAACAAAGCGACCAAGCTACTCAGGGAACTTGAAAATTTTGGTTTAATTGAACGAAAACGCCGTGGACTGGGCAAACCGAGTTTGGTGTATGTGAAAAACTTTTCGTCAGACCTTTCAAATGAGCGTGTCCAGAATCGTGAAAATCACGAATCTGGGGCTTTCAAAAAAGAATGTCAAGACCCACCCAAATCACGATGTAATAAGAATAAAAAGAATAAGACAGAGCGGAATAATACGAATCCTATCCTTTCCGATGAATCGAAGATGATGAAGAATCGTGAACTACTCGAAGAATATTTTTCACATTCTTTGGAGATAGACCTTCTTCTCCGGCTTTACCCGGATGATGAAGATACAATCTATCAGATCGTGAATTTGCTGGTGGATACCTGTGACAGCAAGCGCAAGCTCATAAGAATTGCTGGCGATGATAAGCCCGCCGAAGTAGTGTGCAGCAGGCTGAAAAAACTGAATGCAGACCACATTCGGTTTGTTTTGAACTGCCTTGCAGAAAACACTTCACCGATACGGAACATGAAGCAGTATCTTCTGGCCGCGCTGTTCAACGCCCCAACCACAATGCAGCTCTACTATCAGAACAAAGTCAACCACGATTTAGCAGCTCGGAGGTGATGAAAATTTCCAAAAAGGCAACAACAATAGCCGTTATCAACCAGAAAGGTGGCACAGGCAAAACCACCACCTGTGAAAATCTAGGCATCGGGCTGGCAATGGAGGGCAAGAAAGTCCTGTTGGTGGACACCGATCCACAGGGGTCACTGACCATAGTCGCTTCGCTCCTATGGCTAATTGTGTGCATTGCGTGCAGATTTATATTTGTCCGCCATGCGGACATTGCCATCAGCATGGGCTGGCAGCAGCCCGATGAACTGCCTGTTACGCTTTCTGCCCTGATGGCAAAAGCCATGAACGACCAGTGCATCCCGCCCGGTGAAGGCATCCTGCACCATGTGGAAGGCGTTGACCTGATTCCGGCCAACATCGAACTGGCAGGGCTGGAAGTGGCCCTTGTCAACAGTATGAGCCGGGAAAAGATGCTCAAACAGGTGTTGGACAGCGCCCGGCGGGAATACGATTATATCCTGCTGGATTGTACGCCTTCTCTGGGAATGCTGACAGTAGTCGCTTCGCTTCTATGGCTAGAGGTGCGCACGTTGTGCGGATTTATAGTTACCTCCTGCGGAGGTAATGCCATC
>ERZ870052.76-NODE-76-length-32737-cov-7.781108_pt1 | contig 32737 bp, 18 predicted proteins | sample MGYA00520889_ERZ870052 | MGnify/ENA primary metagenome ERZ870052 (study PRJEB32232, sample SAMN07284988) | human gut metagenome | biome: human-associated habitat; material: feces | host: Homo sapiens | place: Tanzania | collected 2014-08-14 ...
ACTTCGGAGTTTTCGCCGCCCTCGATGACGTGCTGCTGCACGGCGGCGTAGACCTCGCTCTGCCCCATGGCGATACCCACACCGCCCATCAGATTGATCATCTGGATGTAAGTATCGGAATCCTGCACCCGGATCTTGTAGCCCTTCAGGTCCTCGGGCTTGGTGATGGGTTTGTTGGTGTAGATGTGCCGGGCACCGGAGGTGTACAGGGTAACAACTTCAAAGTTGAATTTATCGGTGGTGGCAAACAGCGGGTCAAATACTCCCTCCCGGGCGGCTGTCTCCATCTGTTCCAGATTGTCATAAAGGTACGGGGCTGCAATGATGGCAAAATCGCTGTTGTAGCTTTCCGGTACCGACATGGGCACAACGGCCAGCTGCAAAGCACCGGTGCGGATCATCTCCGTCACGGGGCCCTGATCGCCCAAAACCGCGTTGGGGTAAATTTCCACCTGATAGCGTCCATTGGTGGCAGCGGCAAACTTTTCGCCGAAATCGGCCAGTGCAATGTACTCGGCGTGTGTCTCCGGCTGGTTGAACGCCACCCGGATGATGGTGCTTTTCTCGCCGTTTTCGCCGGTGCTGCCGCAGCCGGACAAGCCTCCGGCAGAGGCTGCAAGAGCTGCTGCACCCATCACCTTGAGAAAGGTGCGGCGGTTGATCTTCTTTTCCACGGTTGATTCTCCTTTTCCTGCGCAGGGCATCACATGGCCAGCACTTCGTTCCACTTTTCTTCGGCCACCGGGATGCCCAGTTCAAGGTTCTCCTTCCGGCTGCGGTGCTCGCCCATGCCGGGGCAGCGCACCTCTGCACCTTCCTTCACCGGCTGGCTGGAAGCCACATCCGCTGCGATGGCATCCACGATGGCATCGGTCTCGGCGGCGGTCTGGAACTTGGTGGGGTCGATGGCGATCATGATCTGGGTCAGGCCGATCTCATCCCCGAAGGTTCCGATCTTTGCCACAGAGTTTGCATTGGTGAGGACGGTTGCGATCATATCCAGCAGGATGGACAGGCCGCTGCCCTTCCAGTAGCCGATGGGGATCATCCGGCGGGTCTTTTCAATGGCGGCGGGGTCGGTGGTCAGGTTTCCGGCTTCGTCGTAGCCGCCGACCACCGGAAGCTGCTTGCCGGCCAGACGGGTGGTCTCCAGCTTGCCGTAGCTGAACTGGCTCAGGGCGCAGTCCACCATGACGTGCTCACCGTTGGAGCGGGGGACCGCCAAGATCAGCGGGTTGTTGCCGATGTGGTTGTCTTTTGCGCCCCACGCGGGCATGTTCGGGCAGGTGTTGGACCAGCAGATGCCGATGCAGCCCGCATCCGCCGCCAGCCAGCCGTAAGTGCCGCCCCGCATCCAGTGGTTGTTGTTGCCCAGCGCCACCAGACCGATGCCGTTCTGCTTGGCCAGCTCCACGGCGCGGTCCATGGCCCGCTTGGCGTTCAGGGGACCGAAGCCGCGGTGGCCGTCCCAGCGCTCCATGGCTCCAAAGCTTGCCACGCACTCGGCTTCGGCGGCGGGGTCAATCTCGCCCTTCTTCAGGTAATCGACCGCGACCGGAAAGCGGTTCAGGCCGTGGCTGAACACACCAGCCAGACTGTTCTGTGCAAAAATTTCGGCGGCATCGTGGGCGCGGTCGGCGGAGAATCCATACTTTTTCAGCACCCGCTCGAACTCGGCCAGCATCGTTTCATAAGCAACTCTCATTTTTGTCCTCCCAACTCTCTTACAGCGAATCCACGCGGACTTTCAGCACGATCTTCTTCACGTCTTCCGGGGCGTCCATCATGCAGCAGGGGCGGTGGACGTCCTCCGGGAAGAAGATGGCATAGCAGCCGTCGGTCATCGGCAGCATGATCTCGTGCACATCGCTGCGCTCTTTGTAGAACAGAACGTCGTTGCTGTCGAGATTGTCCTCCAGGACCTCGCCGTCCTTGCAGTCAGGGTAGAAACCGATCAGCTCATGGCCGTGGACCATATACTGCACGTCGATGTACTGGCGATGGACTTCCGGACGCTTGGTCTCCTTGGGGCCGGTGGTGATCTCGTTGATCTGAAGGATCAGTTTGTCGCCGTCGATGGGGTACTTTCCGTGGTGCATCTCGCTGACATCGGTGGTGCGCAGGATGTCTAATGCCTTGCGGATGACGGGGGTGTAAGCAGCTTCGGTCTCTTTGGCGTTGATGTTGCCGTAAATCATGATGGTTCTCTCCTTATCTGGCTGTACGGTTGTCTCGGTTTGCTGTTTTGCAATCGATTGCATGTCTTACGATTCATAGATTACACACTTTTGAACGGATTTTCAATTCGCATATTCGACAATAATTTCAACTTCACTTTGTGCAGGTGTGCTAACTTTTGCAAGAAACTGTAAAATTAATAGCAATCGATTTCTAAAATGAACATAAAAAGTCCCCGGAAAAGCTGCTTTGGGCTTCTCCGGGGGACAGAAAACTTCAAAAGATCAGGTGCTTTCCCGCTGGATGATCTCGGTCAAAAGCATCAATTTGTGGCTCACGGGCCGGTCTTGGAGCACATCCAGCAGCATATTGGCTGCTGCAAGGCTGACTTCGCCCAGTTTGTTGTCCAGTGTCGTCAGCGCAGGGGTGCAGAGCTGGCCGTACAGGGTGTTGTCCACGCCGATGACTGCCACCTGTTCCGGCACGGCGATGCCTCGGCGCTTCAGCTCCTGCACGCAGCCGATGGCCAGCATGTCGGTGGCGCAGAGGATGCCGTCCACGTCCGGCATCTGCTTGAGCAGTTCTGCCGTTTCGCAGCGGCCCCGCTCCACCGAACTGCGGGGGCCGGTGGTCCCGTCCACCTCGGCATAGATGGAGTGCCCAGCGGATTCCAGCCCGCTGCGGAGCATTCCAGTGCAGAAACCGCGGTTCTTTTTCTCGTTGGCCGGGGTGGCAACGTCCATCAGATAGACCAGCTGCTTCCGGCCTTTTTTGGTCAGCAGAGCGACACATTCTTCGGTCCCGCGTTCTTCATCGATGAGGACGCTGTAGGTGTTTGGCAGGTCCAGCGTCCCGTTGACGATGACCACCGGGATGTTGGAAAGGTGCTGCTCCACGCTCTGGCGCACCTCTTCCGTGCCGAACATGGAACCGATAAAGATGGCCCCTTCCACCCGGCGTTGCTCCAAGATTTCGATATACTGCGCCTTTCGCTTGCTGTCGGCCCCGGTGCTGAAGGTGATGCAGGTGTAGCCCTGCCGGGTCATCTCCTGCTCGATGACATAGGCCGACTCCGTGTGATGCGAAACGCGGATGTCCTCGATGAGGATGCCGATGAACTTGGATGCCTGCGTCACCAGCCCGCGCGCCGCCACATCCGGCGTATAGTTGTATTCGTCCAAGAGCTTCTGCACTTTTTTGCGGGTGCTTTCCTTGATGCCCGCCTTGTGATTGATGACGCGGGATACTGTGCTGGCTGAAACGCCCGCTTCCCGTGCGATGTCGTAGATCGTCATGGCTTTCCCTCCCCAGTTTGAACTGCAACTTTCCTGCAATCATTATAGCAAACGATTGCAAAGATGGCAAGGGGGTTGGAAAAAGGAATAGAAACCTATGGTTAATGGTGAAAAAGCGTGAGACTTATTATAATCTGTCTCACATGAATGCTCTTTGTGATTCAGAGAGCAGACAGGGCAGTCCAGAAAGATGCTCCTGATTTTGAAAGGCTTGCACAAAAATGTGTTCAAAAAGGACTCTGAAAACAGGAAAGTTTCTGGACTTTATGATATAATGCAGTTAAAGACTGCTGCGGAAGCGTGGCAGTACAGAAAAGGAGAACCTCACCATGAACTATGCGATCAAGAACAAAAAGAAACTTGTCCATGCTTGCCGTTTGGGAGACGGCAGTGCCATGGAGCGGCAGCTGATTCAGGAAGGGGCGATTCGCCGTCTGCCGGACGGCAGCTACGAGCTGTTTTCGCAGGAGGCAACACAAGGCAAGGGAGAGCTGGCCTTGCCGGGGGACTACTTCAAGGTGGACACGGTGGAAGGCCGTCACTATCCATACCCGAACTCAAAGCAGTTTTTTGAGGCCAATCACACGCTGCTGGATGCGGCGCAGGACTTGTATGAACAGCAGCCGAAGCCCCTGCAGGTGTGGCAGAAGGGGGACGACATGTGCCCGGAGATTCAGTTCCTGCTCGACACTGGGCGACTTCAGATCTGCCCGGAGGACCCGGAACGATATTTTCAGGCGGAGCTTTTTGGTGCACCGCTCAGCACCTCGGATCGGGGCACAGTAGTATTTTACAGCATGGTCCGGAATCTGGATGGCACAGTCAAAGATGCCGGGTTCAATTTGGTCTCAGAAAAAGATTTTGCGGCCAGCTATACGTTCTGTACAGCGGATGGAAAACCGTTGAAGGCGGATGAAAAAAAGAATGACTGAAGTTTGTGCAATCGGTCAATGGAAATTCAGTGTAGAACTTTTATACTTTCCTTAAGTAAAAGGACCTGAGATTCTCACAGGAGGAATCACAATGAAGGACCGGATTCAAACGATTGCGGAAGAATTGGGTTATCCAGAACTCAACGAATTACAAAAACTGGTTTTTGAGTCGCCGGAGACGTATCCCGATGAAACAGGAAACACCAGAAACCTGATGATCATTGGACCTACATCCTCCGGCAAGACGCTCATCCCGAAGCTGTTATATTATGATGCGGTATTGGAAGCTTTGGAGAAAGGGATGCCGACGCCCAAAATGCTCTTTGTTGTGCCCTATCGTGCTTTAGCGGCGCAGAAAGTCAGCGAATTGCGGGATGATTTCAACCGCGCGTATCATGAAAAATATGTGCTGCAATGCGAGCAAAGCACCAGTGAGTATCGTCAGGCGGACGACAAGATCAAAAACGCTGGAGACGATATTGATATCGCGGTCGTCATCAATGAAAAGGCTTTTGTATTCGCTTCAGCGGATCAAAGCTTTCTGCAGCGATATCAGTTCATCGTTTTTGATGAGATCGGGTTGATCAAAGATGAGAATCGCGGCATCAAGCTGGATTTCCTCATGACGTGGATCCGGTTCCTGCAGAATGATCCTTCGCTGGAAGCGCCTAGAATGCTGGCGTTGGGGACGCCGTTTTATGACTGGACCGGGTATGCCGAGAATTTTGATTTCTTCAGGGTGGAATTGGAAAAAGGGGCGCGGCCCAGACTGATCGAACGGCCGGTTTATGTTCCAAATGGGCGGGGAAATAAAAACATCATCGCGGAGTTTACGGACCCGGAGGAAGATTCATTCCAGATGGTGCGGTTGCTGCGTGAAAATTCGGTAATGCCAACAGAGACCACTTGTCTGGCTCTGGAGGATCCGGAAGCCAGATGCCCGCAGCTGGAATCCTGCCGACAGATTTACTCCACAGAACTTTGTCCCAGAACAGGAAAGCCCTGCTGTTTCCGCTATCGGCAGATCCCCGTTGGAACACGGTATAAGTATGCGATCATTGCAGAACTGTGCCGGAAGCATCTTCAGCAGCACCATCAGATCTTGATCTTCTGGAACGACCGTTTTTTGGTGCGGGAACTGTGCGGGTATCTGTATCAGGAATTGGCCCCTCTGCTCGATCAGGTTCCGGAGACCCTGCAGGATTGCAAGGAAAAAGTGCTGGATGCCTGTACGGATGTTGTGCGCCGGGGGGCAGTCTCGGAGGACAGCGTCGATGCTTTTACCGAAGATGAACTGGTAGGCATTTTTGAAGATGTCAACTATCAAGCCTATTGTGCAGGTGTCGGCTTCCACAGCAGCGCTCTGCCGCCTGAGACGCGTGCGGCGGTGGAGGATGATTTTCTGGGCAGAGACTCGCGTCTGCGCATCGTATGCAGCACAGAGACACTGGCCTATGGCATCAACAGTGCGGTCGATGTTGTCATCGTGGCCGAAATGAATAAGAACACGCCGGATGGTGTGGAATTTTTGAAACCCATCGAATACCAGAATTACGCGGGCCGCGCGGGGCGCTTAAAACCCGGCAAAAAACTTTCGGAGATCGTGGGCTATGTCTACCCGATTTTGGATACCTTCGGTCCGCACCACAATAGCTATGACCCGTACGATAAGGTATATACAGCATGGAGGAAGCTCAAGGAGGACAGTGAAAAGCCGGAACGGATCACGAGCAGCTTTTACAGCGGCGAGGGCAAAGACTACATTCCGTTCATGCTGCTGTGCCTGATCCCGGCGGCAACGGAACGGCCCATCAGTGCGGCCAGACTGGGAGAGCTGCTGAAGTTCCTGCCTAAGCCAGAGGGAGAGGACGACCGGGATCTGAGCGAGATGCTGCGATATCTACAGGCAAACGGACTGATCAAGCAGCAGAGAATGATGCTGGGAGGGCCATCTTACACCACGACGGATCGGGGTGCGGAGCTGAAAGGCTATACGCCGAGCCGAAGCGATTATGATCTTCTGCTCCGCGCAATGAAATTTGCTTGGGACCCCAAGACCAGCCGGATGGACAATGCGTGTTTGATCTATGCGCTTCTGGGTGCAAAATGCTTGAAAAATCACCGCTTGGCCCTTCATCTGGACCGGACAACGACGGAAGATGAGCTTCTCAAAGAGCGTTTCTCGAAAGAGAATATGCAGACCGAGCTGATCAAGTGCGGCTGCTCCAGCAAAATGGAACACTTGCTGGAGTGCGAGGAGAAGATGATGAAGGACGAGAACTGTCTGCGCAAGATCATCATCACAGCCGCGATCCTGACATGGGCAGATACCGCCAATCCACGCGTTCTGAGTGAACGCTTTTTGATCAGCTATCCGCTGCTGCAGGCGCTGACCCGGGAACTGAGTTATCTGCTGGATATTTCTGCGCAGTCTCTTAGTGAGCTGGAAAATCTGCCGCAGGAGGAATGGGGCGAACAAAAACAAGCGCTTCATGCATTGGAGCGGTCTATCATCTATGGATTCCCGCCGGAGTATTACACCCGGCTGCTGAACTTCTTCAGCCGATACGCTGACCCGGAACTGACACCGTATGCCAGCCCGAGTGTAAGAAAAGAAGCATGCCGCATCGTGGAGGAACTGAATGCGTTGCAGCCGGTCCGCGCCCGGCAGATCCGCAAGGTCGTGCTGGACTGTACCGTTCTGCATGAGGCGGCCCGTCGGAATGAGGCCGAGCATGAACCGTACGGTGGCAGCTCACCGGCACGGACCCTGAGCGCGCTGCAGCGATTTAACAAGACTTACACCGCGCTGTGGCGCAGTTGTGTCCGCTCGATTTTGAAAGAGCTTTCGTTACAAGAACATCGTGAGGAGGAGTTTGCATAATGGATGACCTGTTGGAGATCAAGGAAGCGCTGGCACAGGAGGGGCGCATTCAGGACTGGGGAAATGATTGGGACTCGGTGCTTCAGAGCATGCAGGACCGTGCGACTGGCCCCAAGGGGTTTCGGCTGACGCGTCTGCAGCGCGATGCACTGGAGAATGAATCTTTTTTTGGACATTGGGGTGAGAAAGATTTTAAGGGGAAAAACCTGATCATTCAGGCGGCGACTTCGGCCGGCAAGACGCTGCTTTCTGAGCTTGCTGTCATCGATGCATTGGCCCATGGAAAAAAGGTTCTGGTTCTCGTTCCACTGAAGTCGATGGTCAAAGAGCGCTATACCCAATTCGAGAGAGATTTTCGCGACACAGGGAAAAAGATCTATGCCAGTTCCAGCGACTATCAGGAGAACGACAGCAATCTGATCGAAGGAGCCTACGATGTGGGCATTCTGGTCTACGAAAAACTGTTTGCGATGCTTTGCCAGCCGAACTGCCAGATTCTGGAAAACTGCGGTTTGATCGTGGTGGATGAGCTGACGATGATGGGGATGGAAGCGCGCGGCCCCAAGCTGGAGGTCGCGCTGGAGATCGCCATGCAGAGACTGCAGACAGAGCTTCGAGTCGTCTGTCTGACGACCATCAACTGTAGTGTGGAGTATATCCAAAAATGGCTGAACCATACGCTTCCCCATGAACTGCCCGGGCAGGACGACGATCTGGAAGAGGACTATGGAGATGACGTAGAGCCTGACGACAACGGAGTGGAGGTCATAGAGGGGCTTACCCGCCCGGTGGGTCTGGAAGAGAATATCATCACACTGGATGACGGAATGCGCTACACCAAGTACACCCCCGGCGAAAACGATGAAGAGGATGTTCTGGTCTCGGAAGAGAACAAACCGGAACGATTTATGGAGCTTGGAAAGATCCATCCGAGAGCGCGCCAAAATCGAGTAGTGCGGCAGCTTCTGCAGAATCTTGCGGAAGAAAATAACGGAAAAGTGCCAAGAACGCTGCTCTTTGTGCCGAGTCAGAGCGGTGCGCGGCGGGAAGCGAAGCGTCTGCGGAAAGAACTGGCTCCTCTGTTCCCGCGGCATGAGCTGGACCGAGAGTTTGAGCGTGCTCTAAACGAGTGCAACGGCGACAGTGATATGGAGCAGATCAAGGAGCTGGCAAGATACGGGATCGCCTATCATCATTCCAGCATGAGCTATGGTCTGCGCGAGGTGATCGAGGACAACGCGGAGCATTTGAACTTGATCGTAGCGACAGAAACGCTGACCATTGGCATCAACCTGCCCTTTGAGGTCGTGATCATAGCGGATAATAAAGTCCATCGCGGGGGAAACACGCCAGTCGCTCTGACACAGCAGGAGTATAAAAACATCATTGGTCGTGCGGGCCGTCTGGGTCTGTGCAGCCGAGGCAAAAGCTATCTGCTCATCAACAGCTCTGAGAAGGAGCGTTATACGGCTGCGACCAAACCGACTCGCATCGTTTCTGCGCTGATGGGAGGCGGCTCGATCGGTGTGGATCGGGAAGAGGTGCTTGCGCCTTTCTATCTGCCGCAGCTGATCGGAAACAAGCAGATCAATGTAAAAACGATCGCCGCGATCGATTCTGCAAGCCTTTCCCGCTGCTGTGGAGCAAAGCCTTTGGATCCGAAGAAAATGCTGAGCATTCTGGAAGAGGAAAAACTCATCGAGCGGACGGCAAAGGTGGGCAATCCGCGGTATAAGCTGACAGATCAAGCCGAGAAGCTGGCTCCCTATGCGTTCTCGCTCTACACGACAGAGATCCTGCGGGCATACTTTGGAAAATTTGATGATCCATCCGGTTCGATCGACTGGTTGGAAGGAATCAAACCCGGCGAGATCAGCAGGGATCGGTGGCTGCTGGACCTGCTGTTTATGGTCTGTCAGGATGAAGAGATCAAAGGAGGCCACACGCTGGACCTTGCGGCTCGGAACAAGGGCGATGTCAGTGCTTTCCGCACGAAACTGCGGAGGGCGTTGGAAGATCTTTTGAAGGAACCCGATGTCGAGTTGTTGAAAAACTCACAGTTGGAGGCATGGCGCACAGAAGCTACACTGGATTCGGATGACTATGTGACGCTGTTCCGAGTGCTGGCGATGTATTACTGGACGCGCGGTGTTCAATTCAAGGAAATTGAGAAAAAACTCAATCTGCGCAGTACCGACAAAGAAGATGACCAAACCAGTGTTCTGGACGAGGATCCACTGTTCAGTGCGGGTGATCTGGAACGCTTTGCCGAGGTGTGCAGCTTCCATCTGGAAGCGGCTAGCAACCTGATCTCGTACCATTATGAGGATCGAAAAAGCTATAAGCAGGAACTGTACAACCTGAGCTGCCGGGTTAAATACGGCATGCCGCGGGAGCTGACGGCGTTGGCAAGCAGCCAGCTTCGCGGCATTGACCGGAAGCTGCTGCTCGACCTGAATGAGATGGCAAAGGAAAAGAAGATGACCTTTGTGGAGTATATCTACGATGCACCCGTTGCCCAACTGAGAAAGGTCATCTCGGACCGGAAGCGCAACCTTTTGATCCATCAGCTGGAATTCAGCTACTATGAGAAGAGCAGAGAGGAACTGCAGAAAAAGCTGGAAGAAAACGCGGAGATGGATCGGGATTGGGTCAACGAGCTGCTCAAGCTGGAAACCATTGCAGACAAGGACAATGCCAAGCCCGATCAATGGTTCCAGCAGCTGCAGAAAGTACTTGGGGAATGCAGCCGTGACGGCGTAAATCCTCTTGGAATGTGCAGCGTGATCGAAAAAACGGACAAAGGCTATTATCGCTGGCAGTTTAATTTCCAGAAAGCGGGCGGAATTTATGGGAAAAAAGTGCAGATGGCGTTCCTGCCCGGAGCCGAGATCACAGACAGCCTTGATCTGAGCCTGAAGGATTATTTTGATCCGGAATCGAAGGAACCGATCGAAAACCGGGTGCTGATCGTACAATCGACAGAACCGCTGATGACAGAGTTGAGCCGAAGAAAAAAGGAAGGCAGAGAAGCAGACCTCAAATGCGGCTGTGTCCTGAAAAACATGAATCTGATCGGTCTGATTTGCTCACATGTTGTGATGCGGGACGCGGTGGCAACGAAGCTGCTGTATGAAACGCTGACCGATCTGCGGGGTGTGATCTCGGATAGGATCAACCGGAAAATCGAAAACTATCGGCCCGAAACGAATCCCGAAGCTCCAAAAACGGTGCGGTATCAGCTGCTGCTGGACGAAGAAAGCGACCCGACGGCGTTGCTGGAACGGCTGGACAGAGACGACGAACTAAAGAATTATCGGGTCCTGCCTTGGGGCGAGCAGCTGGAAAACGAAAATGCAGACTTGCCCACCGTGATCTTGTTGGATCGTGCCACCATCGAAAGCCACCAGTCGCTGTACAACTATCTCTATCGGCACGGCCATAGTGAGGAGATGTCCTTTGTCAACTGCAGAGTCCTGCTGGACAGTGAAGCCGACAAGCGCAGCTGGAATGCAAAAGACAAAGAAAGCCTTGGAATGCGCTGGGAAGGGAACAATATGAATGCGTGGCCGGAGGTCTGCCCGGATGATAAGAGCAAGGCGGCCGCGATCCGCAGCTTCCTGAAGAGCTGTGAGGCAGTCTCCTATCAGGTCGCCATCAGCTATGCGCATTATGATGATAAAGGTGCGTACGAACCCGATGCAAAAACAAAAATTGAGTGGCTGCAGGAACTTGTGGATGTTCTGAATCGGTGTCTGAATGAGAAATGCGTTCTCTTTGACGGAAATAAAAGGGCTTCTGAGCTTTTCCATGGAGATACAGAGAGAGCGTTTGCGGAGTATCGCAAGGTCCCAGTGGGAATCGTGATCTACGATCAGTATTATCTGGACAATCATTTCTGCCGCAATGAATTGCAGTCCATGCGCGGAGGTGAGGCAGGAGAGAAGGGAATCTTCTATCTTCAGAATGGCCGGATCTCGGAAGCAAGCAAAAAGGAGTGGCTTGGGTCGGTCACAAACAGCTACTTGCCGGATAACCAGAAGGACCGGGATACACTTGTTGCATCGATTGAGAAAAAACTCAAGGGAGACTAAAAATGGCAAGAAGAAAAAAGAAACCGGAAGCGGAAAAATTAACGGAAGTCAAGTCTGCAGCAACCGCTGCAGGAAACGAAGAGCCGGAACAGAATATCTGGGACGAAGCGTCAAAAGAACGCGCCCGGGCGGTCTGCCGGGAACGCGGTTATGTGTCCACCCACACGATCTGCTCGGCGGTGGGCTACCTGATCGGCGTGCGGCGGCGTAATTTTATGGATGACGATGAGCTGGTGTGGATGCAGCGCAGCGTATACGAACGGTTGGATAAAAATCCGGCCTGTCGTGCGGTGCGCAATCTTTGCTTGATCCGCGCGGCGATCATGCGCAGCTTTGGTGAAGCTTGTTCTGCTGTGCAGGGCATGAGCTACAGCGCTTTCCTGAGCAAATATACGAATCAGAACGATGTGATGAGCCGCCTGTATCGAGACGGCTGCTCCATGCCGTCCCCATCTCCGACCGTAGATATGAATGAGTATCTGATGCTCATCAATCGGAAGCTGGGCGAAAACTTGGAGCGTCTGCGCCGTCTGCCGGAGTTTGAGGGGATAAAGTTCGATTATATCAAAAAGGCCCTGCTCTATCCGGGTGGTCTCAAGAAGGACCAGATCGAATCGATTGAGTTTTCGAAAAAAGAGGTCCGCAAGACGTATCCCTTCGAGTGTTATCTGAATCTGGAGATGCCGGGGGAAGGCAACATTTTGGATGGCGATGACGGCTTTGTGGAGCTTTTGTATCAGCAGAACCGCGACACTGTGCCGGATATCGGTCGTTTCCGCCGCAGTTACGGAGATGCTGGTCTGGAAAAGCTGACGCATTTCATGAGACCAGAGGGCAACTACCAGTATCGGGTGTATATCGATGGAGCTGGCATCCATACCAAAGAATTGCGGCCGCTGCTGTCTTGTATCCACGAGATCAATCCGGAGCAGCTGGGTGAGTGCGTTCTGTTCTGCCCCCATGAAGAAGGAGAGCGCTGGGAAGAGTGGCTGCGGAAGGAAAGCGAATTGGTGACGCGCTGTGAACCCCGGCAGGAATATGCTTCTCAGGAGTGGGCAAGTCAGGTGGCGGCGGACATCGGAATGCGCGACATGGAAGTCCCAGAGGGAATGTCTGTAGCCTATGTGCTGGTTACCCCGTCGGGTGAGTTGCTCGAGGATCTGAAGATGGCAGGAATTCTGAAGAGAAGCGTCTTTGTTATTTTTGATCGGCAGCCCTCGGACCTTCTGCTGCGCCAGTTGAACAGCCGCAGAGATTACTGTGTTCTGACCGAACTGATCGGAGAACAGCCGGCAGAAGAAAATTCGTCTGTACAAGATGAAGAGCGTACCATGGCGCTGGCAGCATTGAAGGGCGGATTTCCGCTGGATATCAAGCGGAATCTGCAGGAGATCGTTCAGCGGAAACTTGCCCCGCTGCCGGTGGTCTACTCGCCTGAGAAACAGGAACAGTATTTCCAGCTGCTTCAACAGGCGATTCGGGTCAAGGTGGACGGGAAAGGGCAGCTTTGGCTGACCTTGGATGAAGAGGTCTTGGATAAAACGGACGTAAAGGAATAAGAGCCTGTTACAGTTGATGATAAAAATCATGGACTGGAATGGAAAGGAAGTTTTATGAGAGAGGATCATCGTGTACTACTGACGGACAGTATCCGGCTGTGTCAGAGTTGGGACGGCGGCGCACCGGAAGAATATCAGATCAAGTCAGTCGTCGGGACGGACCGCGTCAGCATCTGTTATGAAGCTGCCCGGGTGCGGCCGGATGGGACCTTGGAGGCTGGAAAGCTGAGGGAGTTTTACCCCTGCGATGAAGAAGGGGATTCCTTCGCATTGGAGCGGATGCCAAACGGGCAGCTCCTCCCGCATCACAGCAAGACGAAGGAATTCATAGCCGCTTGCAACGACTATCTGAAAGCTTACCGCCTTGTGCGGAAGACAGTAGAAGACCCGAAAAATGAGGTCCTGAAAAGCTATCTTCCGCGAAATGAGATCCTCTATGGTGAGCTGGTCGTTCGCCCGTCCGCAGAGACGAAGGAAGCCAAAAAATCGGAGAACACGAGTTGGCTTGCAAAGCTCCTTGGGTACAGAGAGACGTCGGAAACACAGACTCGTTCCACAGCTTCTGTCTGGTCTGTAGATGGTGTCGGAAAATCGTATGCATATATAGAAGTACGGACCCGTTCATCGGTCTATCTCTGGTCCACAGAAGTTTCCGGGAAGAATTTTGAAACGTATCTGAAAGAGCAGCGGGGATCTCCTACACAGAAACCAGAAGAAGCGCTGCATGAGATCTTGTCTATCATGGTCTCACTGACTGACTGCATCAAGGCGCTGCATGTGGCAGGGCTGCTGCATCTGGACATCAAGCCGTCCAATTTCATGCTTCCGTACGACAGCGATTTTCAGATTCGGCCAGACAGCATTTTTCTGCACGATATCAGCACGCTGCGCCGCTGTGACGCAGATAAGGAAGAGCGGATGGGTATCGGTACAAAGGGATACTGTGCTCCGGAAGAAGTCAAAACCAACCAGTCTGACATTTATTCCATCGGTGCAACGCTTTTCCATGCTGTTATTCTTTTGAAGGATATTCCAGACGGTCTTTATCAGGACGGCTTTTACGACCAGCTGCCCATGCTCGTGAAGCGCTCTTCGCTGTTCGAGTCTATTGTCAACGCGGATGCAGCGGTGATCTCGCGCATTTGCCGCATCCTGCAAAAGTGCCTTGCGATGGAACCCGGCGAGCGCTATGAAAGCTGCGATGAGCTAAAGGCAGACCTGAAGGAAGCCATTCGTCAACTGGAAGTTCTGCTCGACCGCCAGCGGATGCATGAAAAGAATGGTCTTGCCGACCCTCGGATCGCCATTCAAAAGCTTTTGTATGAGCATCCACTCTATCAGACCGTTGACCCAAAGGCGCAGGAGTTGAATGTTCTGCTGTTGGGGGCTGGCTCTTACGGGCAGACGTTTTTAGATTGCTGTCTGCAGGTCGGGCAGATGATGGACACCCGCCTGAACTTGTTTGCAGTCTCGGACGACCCCGACACCAGACAAAAAGAATATTTGGAGTTTCGACCAGCGCTGCCGGAATTCGTCAACGTGGATGGCTCTCTGGAAGGGAAGGAAGAGACGGCATTTGCATCGCTGCAGTTTCTGTCACCCGCTCAGCTGATGCGGAAACCGGAGGGTGTCCTTCGATTGGATGGTATTCATGGAGATCTGGTAGAGCAGATGGCAGAAGCGACTCGGAACAGCCAGAGAGAATACAGTTATATTTTCGTTGCACTGGACGACGATGTTCGGAACGGAAAAATCGCAAGGGAAATGCAGAGGGTTTTCGGCGGGAAATGTCCGGTGGCCTATACGTTGGCCAGAGAGGGAGGAAAGACGGACGATGAAAAGCTGATTTACCCCGTCTGGATTCACAAACCGTTGGAGATCAGCTCGATCGACAAAGATCTGGCAGAGATGGCGTTTAACACCCACATGACGTGGATGAGCACCATGAATACCGATGTGGTCGCAGAGCGCAAAAAATTTTTTGACAGAGCGACTGCAGAGGACCGCTACAATTTTTCCTCGTCGATCTCATTTGCGCTCTCAATCCAGTATAAGTTCCACAGCATCGGTCTGGACTACGGCAGTCCGGAGGAAGGTGCAAAGTGTTTTGCAGAGATTTTGGAACGCCGCAGCACCGACCCGGGCGACCAAAAGAAATTCAATCGATTGGTCGCTATGGAGCACCGCCGCTGGGTCATGGATCGGGTGGTGTGCGGCTGGACAGCCCCGCGGACTTCGGATGGAAAACTGGACCTGCAGAGCTGTGTGATCGGCGGTTCGGTCAAGGGTAAAGTGCATTTAACGCACCCATGTCTGGTGCGCAGCCGGGACGATGCTCCGCTGGAAACAGAAGCGTATCAGGCAAACCACCATGCAAAATGGGACGAAGGCCCTATTGACCCGTCTCTGGACGAGCTGGACCGGATGTCCATTGAGCTGCACCGCTGCTTTAAGAAAAGCGCAGACGAATTCCGCCGAAGCGGTTCCTATCAGACCGATCTGGCGTTCCTCCGCGACCAGTTTTCACCGGACGACGGCGAAGCATTTCAGGTTCTGGGGCAATATGAATTTGCCCTGAAAAACATCCTGCGCGGAAGCGAAAGCTATTCCCGCCAGTATGACCACTATCAAGATCAGCTGGAACGTATTGCGGCTCGGCTGCCCGGAGAGCGTGGTGCACGGTTTAGGGATCGAATGGCGGTCCTGAAGAAACTATTTTTCCCGGTGGTCGAAAGCAACCTGTACCGAGACTATAAAGCCACCGACAAGGTTTTGGTGGAAGCCATCCCCTTTATTTTGACCTATCGGTATGCGCGTTCCATCGCGGCGGTGCTGGAAGATGGACGCCGGGACAATGGCCGGAATGAAGCGGTCTTTTCCAGCGTGGCGGCTGCTGCGGTGCTCAGTCCGGAACGGCTCTGCTACTTCTACTGCTTTGATGAGGATGCCGAAGCGGAACTGCTGGACCGAAAACTGCGCGCTGTGCTGGACTACTTCCATCACAGCACGGTGCATTGCAAAATTCAACTGATGGTCTGCTGTCTGAGCAGCGTTTCGAAGAAAGAGCACGAGGCGCTGGACAACGTACTGGAAGCTCTTGCAGAACAACTGGATGCGGTACAGCTTGCAGATGCAGCGGACCCGGACGAGGCGAGCCAGAAATTTTTGCAGATGCTGGAAGAGGAACCTGTGGACCTCTTCGATTACAGCAATCTGCCGTTCTCGCCGCGGAGCTTCGCAGCTCAAAACATGGAATTTCTCAGCGCACTGAAAAAACTGGGCCAGCCTCGGTTTCAGTTTGACTGGAAACACAAGGAGTTTACCGGGACCAGCGGCTGTGACTATCTGCGCTATGTAAAGAACGATACCTTTATCCGGGTGCAGGATATGTTTGCGCTGGCGAATGCGGCCGATTGTAAGTTCAATGTGCCGGAGTTGGCAGAGGACTATAAAGAACTCTGGGAAATTTATACGAGCGGCTGTGATCGGTTCGAGAAAAGCGTCAACCGGTGGAATCAGTTGTGCGCAGATTTGGCGCGTTATGATGACGAGAATACGAAAAAGGTGACGATCCCGAAGTACGAAGTACAGGGTGCAAAAAAGAAGATCTGGTTTTGCTTCCTGCCAGACTACACATTCCAGAGCGTACAGAAGCTCTTGCGGAAGATGGTCCGTTTTGGGTTGGCGCTTGCAGATTCGAATGTGATCCGCTATACAAGCGACACCTGCAAACTGACACTTCATACATGGGAACCCTATCTGGAAAACCTGAAAAAGGTTTTCTGGGAACCGCAGCTGCTTCTTGCCTACTATGAGCCACGCATTGAGCGGAGAGAGACCACGGCGGGTCCGGAGTTCCTGTTCCGCTGCAATGATATGAAAGTTAACGAAGCGATCCTTACCTACCCGTCAAACGATAAAGAAAAGATTCTGAGAAAATTGCAGGAAAAAGGCTTTATCCGTGGCTTGGAGCCGCGTTGGGAAGGAAAAAACATGAAGGTGAGCTTCGTCTACACTTCCCCGCGTATTCGGCGGATGATGACGAATGCCGGCGAAATCCTGGAAATCTACGCATATTACAGCGTGCTGGAGAGCGGGTATTTCGATGATGTGGTCACCGGCTATACCTTCAGCTGGGCAGACAATGACCTTAAGAATGAGCTGGACCTTGTGCTGACGAAGGGGTTCCGAAGCATGATCGTGGAATGCAAGGCGGTCCCGATGCTGAACGCGGATTACTATTATAAGCTGGACAGTCTGGTACAGAAGTTTGGCATCGGAACACTCCGCGTTCTGGTGGGCAATACTTACGACGATCACACGGCTAGAAATGCATCTCAACATGTGGTGAATCGGTATCAGAAAAAGCGCGGCGATGCAATGGAGATCGAGACGATCACGGAACGCGATGAGATCTTGAACATCGGACAGGTCCTTGCCAATCGGATGGAAGCGGAACGGTAACGACAGAAAGTTCGGAGGATGTTCAACGGGGTTGGAAGGAGTGCTCCATGAAAAAGCTCCAAAACTATTTTTCCTATCTAAAAACATCTGTTTTATCGACGGAAGAGCTGTTCGAGCTGTACCGGCTCCATACCGAAGGAAAGGACATCTCGCCGTATCGGTTTGATGATTTGGAACAGGCAAAAGATTTGAGCGACGATCAAAAAGCAGCCGCTCAAGAGCTGCTAAAACTTGGAAATCAGGTGGCAGTTTTGTCGCGAAAGGGGATCGTAGCCGCCCTGATCGGCTATGTAGAACAATAACGAGGACCGGCGCTGAAGTTTAAGCTTCAGCGCCGGTCCTCGTTTTGTCGTTTTATTTGACCCCGCGCACGACTTGCAAAATGGAAGTCTCGGTGTCCCACTGTTTTGTTCCAGCGTCGTACAGGGCGGCGCGGATGTCGAAGCGCTGGTTCGCCAGCCGCTTCATTTCGTCAACTTCCGTCTGCGAGACAGGCCGTTCCGGCAGCTGAAGCAGACTGTCGATGTTTTCCAGCGTCTGCTGACGGTCTGCGTCAATCATGGCGTGTGCCATTTCCGGGGAATAAGCCGGGTCGTCGGGCGTGAGCGGAACGACGACATAGCCGGTGGAAACATCGCGGAAGCCGTACGCTTCCAGATTGCGGGGCAGTTCCATTTCGTTCTGCGCATAGGCTCCGATGGCATTTTGTTTTACGGTATCGCGGAAAAAGGCTGCGGTGCGCTCCCAAATCGCGCGCTCGAAGTCTGTCTCAGCGGCAAGGCAGGGGGCTGTCTGATGAATGCTCCTGCGAACGCAGAGGACAAGGCAGACTCCGCCGGGGCGCAGAACGCGATACTGTTCTTTATAAAAGGAATCGGGCGGGATGTGCTCGGCCACCGTGTTGGAAATGGTCACATCAAAAGAGTCGTCCGGGAAGGGAAGCGCTGTGGCGTCGCCCTCGAGGAACCGCGCCTGTGGGACCTGCTTTTGGGCGAACGCGATGAAATTGCTGTCCCGGTCGATGCCGGTGATGTGCTGATGCGGATACCAGCGGGAGAGGGACTCGGCCAGCGCGCCGGGACCGCAGCCGATCTCCAGAACGTCGGACCGGTCGTCGATGCGGAAAAGTGCCTCGTACTGCCCGCGGAAGGGATCGGAGAAGCGGAGCCGACGGGAAAAATACAGTGTGCCGATGGTTTGGATGTAGGTGGACCAAAGCGTGTTCATAGGTGCTCCCTCCTTCTTGGGAAGGCAAGCGTATCAGTTTGTGAACGAAATGTCAAGAAAAAATCGGGACATTGCAAAATTTTTTTGGATTCTGTATAATATGATTGGATTTTTGCCGAGATGGAAGATTTTATGACAGAAAAGAATCGATGCGGGGAGGTGCGGGATATGATCCGCATTGCGATCGTGGAAGATGAAGAAGCGGTGCGCGAACAGCTGATCGGGTATGTGCAGCGCTACACCCGGCAGTATGGCACGGTGTTTGATATCAAGACGTTTTCGGACGGCGTCGAAATTTTAGAGGATTACCGCCCGGTCTATGATCTGGTGCTTCTGGATGTGGAGATGAAGCATCTGGACGGCATGGAGACAGCCCGGAAGATTCGGGAGCTGGACCCGGACGTGATGCTGATCTTCATCACCAACATGGCGCAGTATGCCATCAAGGGCTATGCGGTGGGGGCGCTGGACTATGTGCTGAAGCCTGTGCCGTATTTTGCGTTCTCGCAGCAGCTGCAAAAAGCGGAAGAGCAGCTCCGCCGCCGCACCCGTCATTATCTGGCGGTCCCGGTGGAGGGCGGACTGCGCCGCTTGGACACCTCGCGCATCTATTATCTGGAAAGTGAAGGACACCGGGTGCATTTCTACACCGAAGAAGGCGATTTTGCGGCCCCTGGCGCACTGAAAGCGTTGGAAGAGAAGCTGGCAGACCGTCCGTTCGCGCGGTGCAACAGCGGCTATCTGGTCAATCTGGCGCAGGTACAGGCGGTCCAGCAGAACACGGTGCAAGTCGGCCCCTACGAACTGCAGATCAGCCGCCCCAAGCGGAAGAGTTTTCTGGCCGCGCTGACCGACTACATCGGAGGTGACGGCCTATGACGTCGTTCCCGGACATCCCGCGCCTGTACACGGCGCTGGCGGAGTGGCTGGCCGTTATTCTGTATGCCCAGAGCCGCCCCCGGCGGTTCGGAAAGCCGGTCACGGTCGCGGTCGATGTGGGGCTGGCTCTGATGCTGGGCCTGTTTCTGGAACTGACGGGCAGCGTGCCCCTTGCATTCTGGCTTCCCTGCATGGTCACGGCGGTGGCGATGCAGTATTTTTATCTGTGGACCATGCGGGATGCCAACTGGCTGGAAGCGGCCTATGACTGCTCCCGCACGTTTATTCTGGCGGAATTTGCGGCCAGTGCCGAGTGGCAGGTCCACTGTATGCTGTTCCCGCAGCGCGGGGGTGCAGACCCGCTGGCCATCCTGCTGATGGCAGTCATTTACGGCGGTGTTTTTGGCGTGGTGTGCTGGCTGGAACGCACCCGTCCGCGTCCGACGGGGCATATGGATGTCAGCAACAAGGCCGCGCTGGTGGCCGTGGTCATGGCGATGACGGTCTTTGCGGTGAGCAATCTGAGCTTTCTGGACGGGGATGTGAACATGAACGTGCTCTACATCCGGACGCTGGTAGATTTCTGCGGCGTGCTGATCCTGACGGTCCAGCACGAACAGCTGCGGGAAGCGGCCCTTCACAAGGAACTTGCCGCGATGGACAGCGTTCTGCACCGCCAGTATGAGCAGTACAAGCGGAGCAAAGAGGGCATCAAGCTCATCAACCGGCGGTATCATGAGCTGAAGATTCAAATTGCGGACATCCGCGCCGAGCGGGACCACGCCAAGCAGGACGCGGCGCTGGCCCAGATGGAGCACGGCATCCTGCAATATGAAGCCGAGAACAAGACCGGAAACCCGGTGCTGGACACCCTTCTGACGGCCAAGAGTATGGACTGTCAGGAGAAAAAGATTCGAATGACCAGCGTAGCCGACGGCCGGTCGCTGGGCTTTCTGACCACCCGTGAGATCTGCACCATCGTGGGCACGGCGCTGGACAACGCCATCGAGAGCTGTTCCGCCGAGCCGGACCTCGAAAAGCGGCTCATCCGAACGGCTGTCTATGTCCAGAACGGCTTTGTGATGTTCCGGTTCGAGAACTACTGTGCCCAGCCGGTCGAGCTGGGCGCGGATGGGCTGCCCGTCAAGAGCACCCACGGCGGCTATGACCTGAAAAGTCTGCGGGCCGTGGCCCAGCAGCACGGGGGCAGCATGACCCTGCATTGGGAGAACCAGTGGTTCACCCTGCGGGTGCTTCTGCCGCTGCCGAAAACCGAATAAAGCACTTAAAGGAGACTGCTGTAAAATTGGCTCAACCTCTCCGTCACGGCTGCGCCGTGCCACCTCTCCTGATAGGAGAGGCCTTGGCATGGCAGAAAGCCGAATCTCTTCGCCAGAGGCTCCCCTATGTAGGGGAGCTGTCGAGCGACAGCGAGACTGAGAGGTTGAATTTACAGGAGTCTCCTTTTACGTTTTGCACAAATGGGAGCGCACTCAAATTGTAAAATAGCACAATAAAATTTGAAACCAATTTGAAACTTTTTGCAGATTATGCTTCCAAACCGACAATTTGTGAAGAAAATAAGAACTTTCTGTGTGGATTTGGTATCATATATATCAGTTCGGCGGAGCTGTGCGCTCCGCTTCCGTTTATCGGCTCATTAAGAAGGAGGAGAAAACATTATGCTGTCCATCAACTTGGATGACGTGATGCAGGTTCTCACGAACGTTCGTGGCTACCTCATCGCGTTTGGCGTAGTTCTCGCTCTGGCGATCGTCGTAATGATCGCGGTGCGCAAGCTGCCCAAAGCAAAAAAGAAGATGATCCGTACCCAGTCTGGCGTCGCCATTCTGCTGGCACTGACCATCGTTGTCAATCTGATCTGCACCGGCCCCATGTCCACCATGCTGGATCTGGTCTCCGGCAGCGGCACGATCAGCGAGGAGACCTCTGCAAAGGCAACTCAGCTGGTCAATGAGATCACCGCAGAGGGTGTCGTTCTGGCAAAGGACGAAGATAACATCCTGCCGGTGGCTTCCGGCTCCAAGCTGAACGTCTTTGGCTGGGCCTCCACCAATCCCTGCTACGGCGGCACGGGTTCCGGCGCTCTGAACACCGCTTACCCCGTCACCGACCTGCTGACCGGTCTGCACGATGCCGGCATCGAGACCAACGAGGAACTGAGCAAGTTCTACACCGACTACAAGGCTGACCGCCCCAGCGTCGGCATGGTCGCACAGGATTGGACCCTGCCCGAACCCAATGTCAGCCTGTACACCGATGAGATGATGGAGAATGCAAAGGCGTTCTCGGATACGGCCATGGTCGTCATCACCCGCGTCGGCGGCGAGGGCGCTGACCTTCCCACCGATATGGCTTCCGTCGTGGACGGTAGCTGGATCCGCCGCACTGCAACGGCTTATGGCTCTGAGCGCGGCACGGCTTACTACAATGGTACTTACGACGATTCTCTGAACGAGGGCAACGACTGGGATCAGGGCGACCACTTCCTGCAGCTGTCCAACCGCGAAGAGGACCTGCTCGATCTGGTCACCGCAAACTTCGACAACGTCATTCTGGTCTACAACGGCGCAAACGCTTTCCAGATGGACTTCCTGAAGGATTACCCCCAGATCAAGGGCGTTCTGCTCTGCCCCGGCACGGGCCAGTCTGGCTTTGAGGGCTTCGGCAAGGTCGTTTCCGGTGAGGCGAACCCCTCCGGCCGTACCGCCGATACCTACGTCTCTGACCTGACCGCTGCTCCTTGGTGGAACAACTTCGGTGACTTCAAGTACACCAACACCGAGGACCTGAACTCTGATTCCAGCTTCTTCGATCCGGAAGGAACGACTCCTTCCTTCGTCAACTACGTTGAGGGCATCTATGTCGGCTACAAGTTCTATGAGACTGCTGCAGACGAAGGCCTGATCAACTACGACGACGAGGTCGTGTTCCCCTTCGGCTACGGCCTGAGCTACACCTCCTTCAAGCAGGAGATGAGCAATATCACCTCTGACGGCACGAATCTGAACTTCACCGTCACCGTCACCAACACCGGTTCTGTCGCTGGCAAGGACGTTGTGGAGATCTACAACAATCCTCCGTACACCAACGGCGGCATCGAAAAGGCCACCGCAAACCTGATCGACTTCGCTAAGACCAACGAGCTGGCTCCCGGCGAGTCCCAGACCATCGAGTTCTCCATCCCTGTTGAGGATCTGGCTTCCTACGACACCTACGGCAACGGCTGCTATGTGCTGGAGGCTGGCGACTACGTCATCAGCGCAAAGGCTGACTCTCACAACACGCTGGATTCCAAGACCTACACCGTGGCTTCCGACATCGTCTACAACGCTTCCAACAAGCGTGACAGCGACGCTGTGGCTGCGACCAATGAGTTCGACTTCGCCGAGGGCGAGATCACCTATCTGTCCCGTGCAGACGGCTTCGCAAACTACGACGAGGCGACCGCTGTTCCCGCAGATTACGAGATGTCTGACGCAGACAAGGCTGTGTTCTACAACGCTCACAGCTACACCGAGGCTGGCTATCTGGAAGACGATGACGCCAACGCTGAGGATATCACCACCGGCGCAAAGAACGGCCTGAAGCTGGCTGACCTGCGCGGCGTGGATTACAACGACGAGAAGTGGGATCAGCTGCTGGATCAGATGTCCATTGAGGACATGCAGCAGATCATCGGCTTCGGCGGCTACCAGACCGCTGCTGTTTCCAGCATCGAGAAGGTCCGTACCAACGACTGCGACGGCCCCGCTTCCATCAATAACAACTTCACCGGTGTCGGCTCTGTCGGTTTCCCGGCAGCGACCCTCATCGGCATGACTTGGAACAAGGATCTGGCTTACTCCTTCGGTGACAGCATCGGCGAGATGGCCAATGAGATGGACACCTCTGGCTGGTATGGTCCCGCAATGAACATCCACCGTACTGCTTTCGCCGGCCGTAACTTCGAGTACTACTCCGAGGACGGCGTCCTGTCCGGCCTGATGGCTTCCAACGCCATCGCAGGTGCTCAGGAGCACGGTGTGTATGCTTACATGAAGCACTTCGCTCTGAACGATCAGGAAGGCAACCGTACTTCCATGGTGGCGACTTGGTCCAACGAACAGGCCATCCGTGAGATCTACCTGAAGCCCTTCGAGATCTCCGTCAAGGATGCTGACTGCCACGCAGTCATGTCCTCCTTCAACTACATTGGCAACCGCTGGGCTGGCGGCTGCTCCGAGCTGCTGAAGAATGTCCTCCGCGGCGAGTGGGGCTTCGTTGGCTTCGTTGAGACCGACTACTTCGGCGTCTATGGCTACATGACCGCCGATCAGGGCGTCCGCAACGGCAGCGACCTGATGCTCTGCACCACCGGCAACGACTTCAACACCGTGACCGTGCTGACCAACAGCAGCAAGCAGGCCCTGCGTGAGGCTTCCAAGAACATCCTCTACACCGTGGTCAACAGCCGCGCTTATGCAGCTGAGAACCTGAACCCCGGTATGGCAAAGTGGGAGATCATCATGATCGGCGCTGACGTCATCGTTGCTCTGCTGATCGTGGCCATCGAGATCTCTGCATTCAAGGGTTACAAGAAGCGCAAGGAAGAAGAGAACGCCTGATCGAATGAGGCTGCTTTCTCTGAACCGACGCAGCACCTGAACTGAAACCTAGGACGAAGGCCCGCTGCGTAACGAACAGCGGGCCTTCGTTGGCTCAGAAAGAGGAAAACGCGATGAAACACGCAGATATCATTCAAACATTGAATTTGGAACAGAAATGTGCCCTGCTCTCGGGCGGCACGGTGTTCGACACCCGTGCTCTGCCGGGAAAAGGCATCCCGTCCATCACCCTGTCGGACGGCCCCAACGGCGTGCGCAAACAGGCCGGTGCGGCGGATCATCTGGGCCTGAACCCCAGCGTGCCCGCCACCTGCTTCCCGACTTCGGCCACCGTGGCCAACAGCTGGGACCCCTCTCTGGGCGAAGCCGTCGGCGAGGCCATGGGCGAAGAAGCCGCCGCACAGGAGGTCTCGGTCCTGCTGGGACCCGGCCTGAACATCAAGCGCAGCCCGCTGTGCGGCCGCAACTTCGAGTATTTCTCGGAGGACCCCTATCTGGCCGGCAAGATGGCGGCGGGCTATGTCCGCGGCATCCAGAAAAACGGCATCTCGGCCTGCCCCAAGCACTTTGCGGTCAACAGCCAGGAACTGCGCCGCATGGCCAGCGACTCCATCGTGGACGAGCGCACCCTGCGGGAGCTGTACCTGACCGGCTTTGAGATCGTCGTCAAGGAAGCCCACCCCAAGACCATCATGTCGTCCTACAACCTCATCAACGGCACTTACGCCAACGAGAACGCCCACCTGCTGCAGGACATCCTGCGGAAGGACTGGGGCTTCGACGGCGCAGTCGTCACCGACTGGGGCGGCTCCAACGACCACGCACTGGGCGTGAAGAACGGCTCCACGCTGGAGATGCCCTTCCCGGGCGATGACTCCGTCCGCGAGCTGATGAAGGCCGTGCAGAGCGGCAAGATCACCGAAGCCGATGTGGATGCCCGTCTGGACGAGCTGCTGGAACTGGTGCTCGACACCAAGGCGGCGGTCGAAAAAGCACCCCGCACCTTCGATGCCGACGCTCATCACGCACTGGCCCGCAAAGCGGCCGCACAGAGCATCGTTCTGCTCAAGAACGAGGGCAATCTGCTGCCCCTGAAGAAGGGCGAGAAGGTGGCCGTCATCGGCGACTTCGCCAAGACCCCCCGCTATCAGGGTGCAGGTTCCAGTGCCGTCAACTCCATCAAGGTGGATTCCTTCCTCGACTGCCTGACCGAGAGCGGTCTGGCCAACGTGGGCTATGCACAGGGCTTCGAGCGTCAGGGCAAGGCTAACGAGCAGCTGAAGAATGAGGCTGTGGCACTGGCACAGAACGCCAACGTCGTTCTGCTCTGCATGGGTCTGGACGAGATCAAGGAGAGCGAGGGTCTGGACCGCGCCGACATGAAGCTGGCCCAGAACCAGATCGAGCTGCTGGCCGCTGTGGCCGCCGTCAATCCCAACGTGGTCGTCCTGCTGAGCGCGGGTTCTTCGCTGGAGACGCCGTGGCTCAAGGACTGCAAGGCGCTGGTCTACGGCTGCTTGGGCGGTCAGGCCGGTGCGGGTGCACTGGTCGAGGTCCTGACCGGCGCGGTCTGCCCCAGCGGCAAGCTGGCCGAGACGTGGGCGACCGGCTACGACGCTTCCCCCGTGAAGGACAACTTTGCGGGCAAGGGCCGCACCGTGCAGTACCGCGAGAGCCTGTATGTGGGCTATCGCTACTTCGAGACGGTCGGAAAGCCGGTGATGTTCCCCTTCGGCTACGGCCTGAGCTACACCACCTTCGCTTACAGTGACCTCAAGGCCACCGCCGATGGCGTGACCCTGACCGTGACCAACACCGGCAAGTGCGCCGGTGCAGAGATCGTTCAGCTCTACGTTGCCAAGTCGGACGCCAAGGTGTTCCGCCCTGCACAGGAGCTGAAGGGCTTTGAAAAGGTCTGGCTGGAAGCCGGAGAGAGCAAGACCGTTACCATCCCGCTGGACGACAAGGCGTTCCGTTACTGGAACATCGCCACCGACAGCTGGGAAGTGGAAGGCGGCAAGTATCAGCTCCATGTGGGCGCATCCAGTGCGGATATCCGCCTGACCGCAGAGGTCACGGTGCTGGGTTCCGGCGCACCGGACCCCTACCAGAGCGTCGAGCTGCCCCACTACCTGACCGGCGATGTGGCCCATGTGCCGGATGCCGAGTTTGCAGCTCTGCTGGGCCGTCCCGTCCCGGAAGATAAGATCAAGATCGACCGCAACATGACGCTGGGTGAGCTGGGCCATGGCCGCAGCCCGCTGGGCTGGATCGTGGCGGCGGTGCTGGGCTTCCTGCTCAAGCAGAGCATCCAGCGCGGCAAGCCCGACCTGAACATCCTGTTCCAGTACAACATGCCGCTGCGCGCGCTGGCCAAGATGACCAACGGCGCCATCAGCATGGGCATGGTGGACGGCATCGTGATGGAAGCACAGGGCTTCTGGATCATCGGTCTGCTGCGGGTCATCGTGGAGGCCGTCAAGAACATCGTCTTGAACGGCCAGATGGAAAATCGTCTGAAAAACAGCTGAAAGGGAAGTGCGTATGAACTTCTGGAATGATTTTGCGGAAAAGCACCCCGCCGCTGCCAAGTGGGTGCGCGAGGGCGGCCTGTTCGTCATCGTGTCGAACCTCATCACCGTCTTTAAGTATCTGCTGCTGCAGTTCCTGCCCGCCGCCTTCAAGAGTCTGCCCGTGGTGGACTTCGGCTGGCCGGGGATCGATATCACCCTGTTCGGCGAGACCTTCAAGTGGAACATCCTCGGCTATGATGCCGCCCACGGCGGTCTGCCTTACTTCTGCGCCTACATGATCGCCATGATCATCGGCGAGTGCATCAATTTCCCCATCCAGCGCAGCTTCGTATTCCGCAGCAAGGGCAACCTTGCCAAGCAGATCGCATGGTATGTGGTGGCGTTCTGCATCATCACCTGCATCGTCAACTCCATCAACTGCATCTGGGTCGCCGTGGCTGGTCTGCTGGTCCCCGACTTCATCTACAACATCGGAACCACCGTGCTGAACGGCGGCATCTCCATGGTCATCTTCTTCTTCGTCAATAAGATCATCTTCCCCGAGGGCGAAGCCAAGAAGAACTGAATCTAGCTTTCTTCTTCATCATTTTCATTTCTCCATACAGACAAAACGCCCGGTGCAGTTCTGCACCGGGCGTTTTGTTGTCTACGGGCCAAAGACAGGTTGTTGTCGTTTTGTGGGTTTTCTGTCCGCTGGGCGTGGACTTTTTGCAGATAGGGCCGAAGTTTTCAAAAAAGCTTGCACTTCGCCGCTTTAGTGTGGTAAAATCATGGCATCCCGAATTGGGAATCTGGGAAAGCAGAGGGGGAAATCATCATGAGTACGATCTGCATCATTGCGACCATCGTGATCTATCTGGTCGCAATGCTGTTCGTTGGCTTTGCCTACAGCAAATCCAACAACGACAGCACCGACTTTTACCTTGGCGGCCGCAAAATGGGTCCGCTGGTCACGGCGATGAGCGCCGAAGCCAGCGATATGTCCAGCTGGCTGCTGATGGGAATGCCGGGTCTGGCCTACCTGACCGGCATTGCATCTCCGGGCTGGACGGCCATCGGTCTGGCCGTGGGCACATGGCTGAACTGGCTCATCGTTGCGCGGCGTCTGCGCCGCTATTCGGCCAATCTGGACGCCATCACGGTCCCGCAGTTTTTGTCCCTGCGGTTCCATGACCAGCGCAACCTGCTGAACGCATTGGGCGCGGTCATCATCATCGTGTTCTTCGTGCCCTATACGGCGTCTGGCTTTGCGGCCTGCGGCAAGCTGTTCCACAGTCTGTTCGGCGTGGATTACATGGCCGCAATGCTCGTTTCGGCGCTCGTCATCGTGGGCTATACGATTCTGGGCGGTTTCCGCGCCGTGACCACCACCGACCTCATCCAGTCCATCGTCATGTCGCTGGCACTGGTGGCCGTTCTGGTCTATGGCATCGGCGTGGCGGGCGGCTGGGATGCCGTGGTCGCCAATGCGCAGAGCCTTCCCGGCTATCTGACCATGATGGCCAGCCACGATGTTGCCACGAATTCAGCCACGTCCTACAGTCTGCTGGACATCGTGTCCACGATGGCGTGGGGCTTGGGCTATTTCGGAATGCCGCACATCCTGCTCCGCTTCATGGCCATTGAAGATGAGAAAAAGCTGGTCCTCAGCCGCCGCATCGCGTCGGTCTGGGTGGTCATCGCGATGACGGCGTCCATCATCATCGGCATGGTCGGCCTTGGCATGACCAAGGTGGGCGCGCTCGAGTTCCTGAGCGGCTCGTCCAGTGAGACGATCATCGTCCGCATTGCAAGTCTGATCAGCCAGCACGGCGTTCTGGCGGCAATTCTGGCGGGCCTGATCTTGGCCGGCATTCTTGCCGCAACGATGTCCACGGCTGACAGCCAGATGCTGGCGGCAGCTTCCAGCGTCTCGCAGAACATCCTGCAGGAGTTCGCACACCTCAAGCTCAGCGAAAAGCAGAGCCTGTTCGCCGCCCGCCTGACCATCGTCTGCGTCAGCGTGGTGGGCGTTGTGCTGGCGCGGGACCCGGATTCGAGCGTGTTCGGCATCGTCAGCTTCGCGTGGGCCGGTTTCGGCGGCGCGTTCGGTGCGGTGGTGCTCTGTGCGCTGTTCTGGAAGCGCTGCAACTGGCAGGGCGCGCTGGCCGGAATGCTCTCTGGCGGTCTGATGGTCTTTGTCTGGAAGTACCTCATCAGCCCGCTGGGCGGCGTGTTCGGCATCTATGAGCTGCTGCCCGCCTTCCTGACTTCGCTGGCCGTCTGTGTCGTCGTCAGCCTTGTCACGCCGGCTCCTTCGAAGGAGATCGAAGCGGAGTTTGAGGCCGCAAAATAAGAAAAACGGCCCCTCTCGACAAACCGTCTTGGGGCCGCCATACTAAAACCAAAGGAAAGGCACTGGCCGCAAAATGGTCAGCTCCCTCCCGGTATTAAGTCAAACAGAAAAGATTGACCGTTCTGTTGGGGAATCGAAGGCGGTCAATCTTTTTTAACAGATTACAACAAAAAGCGAGCTGTTCTGAAAACCGGAACAGCTCGCTTTTCTCAGTTAAAGGCAATCAATGCGAACTCGCAGAAAGGCACGGCGAGACCGCAGCAGAAGAAGAAACAGAAATCCAGCGCCAGCTTGGTAAGCCGGACACCCGGCGAAAGATAGGGCAGAGAGTTGGTAATAACCGCATTTGTCTCGCCCCACTTGCGGAAATAGCCGGTCTGCCCGAAAAAACTCCAAAGTTGCAGAGCGAAAAATTCAAAGGCCGCGAGGAGTGGAAAAACCAAATAGGAGGCCATCCAGCCGTCGGCACAGAAATTACTGCTTCCGGTCCCGCGCCAATGGACGGCGATGGTCCCGGGATGCGCAAAGATGCCCCAGACGGCCAGCAGGATGCTCAACCCCAGCAAAGCGGTGCGGACGGAGTGCCAGTCGATGGTATGCTGTCGGCGGAGCATCGTCACGAAATCTTCCAAGGTGGGTTCGGCATCTGGTGCGGGCGCTTCCAGCGGGTCGCGGCAATGCATCAGGTCGGCGAGAGACAGCCCCAGCGCATCGGCCAGCGGTTCCAGCGTGTTGATGTCCGGCAGACCGATGCCGCGTTCCCATCGGCTGACGGCTTGAACAGTCACATGCAGCTGCTCGGCAAGCTCAGCTTGGGTCATCCCGCAGGTCTTGCGGGTCCGGGCGAGAAAGGCCCCGAAATCTTTGGCATCCATGGCGGTCACATCCTTTGGAAACAGGATAGCATACCCGCCCGCAAAACACAATCAACGCTTCGTTTACCCGCGCTGTAAGGCGGTGCTTCGGCCCTGCTCGACGCGGTAGATCTGGTCAAACTGGTCCATAAAAGCCCCGGAAACGTCGTGGGTGATGGCGACCACCATGCAGGGCAGGGCGAGAAGGTGTTCCATGACCTGCTGGCTGGTCGCGGGGTCAAGGCTGGCGGTGATCTCGTCGGCGATGATGAGATCATATTGGCGCAGGGCTAACCGGGCGATGCCGATGCGCTGGCGCTGTCCGCCGGAGAGGTTCTTGCCGTTTTCCTGAATGATGGTGTCCAGCCCGTCGGGCAGGGAAGCCACCAAGCTGGTCAATCCGGCGGCTTCGATGGCGTGATCCAGCTGCTCGTCCGAAAAATCCTCCAACAGGCAGATGTTGCGGCGGAGGGTGTCATTGAACAGATAGGTCGTCTGGGCGATGTAACCGATGTGCTGATAAAAGGCTGTGTGGTCGATGTCGCGCACCTGACGCCCGTTGAAGAGGATGTCGCCGGAATAATCCGGGTAGTATTGGAATAAAAGCTTTGCCAGCGTGGATTTTCCGCAGCCGCTCTCGCCGACGAGGGCGACTTTCTGCGGACTGTCCATGGACAGGCTGGCGTCCCGCAGGACCGGCTCTGACGCGCTCGGATAGGTGAACTGCACGTTTCTGCACCGGATGGACTTGACCTTCTCGATGGGTTCGCCGGGGGCTTCCTCCTGCGGCTCGGCCATGGCGGCTTCCAGCCGCTGGCGGATGCCCTGCGAGGACTTCACCTTGGCCCAGCACTGGGCGATCTGATGGCAGGGCGTGATGACGAAGTTCGCCATGCTGGCGGCGGTGGAGACGGTTCCCATGGTGAGCCGCCCGTCGAATGCGAGGAACAGGCCCACCAGCATGACCACCGGGAAAATCAGGTTGCTGATGAGCGAGGTGTTGACGACCATCGAGTTCAGGCTCTGCTGGTAGTTCAGCTCGCTGTTCCGGGCCTGTGCGGCGGCGTCCCGGTGGCGGGCGGAATAGGCATCCTCCCGCAGGAAGCTGCGGATGACCTCAAAGCCGCCCAAAAGCTCCTTGACCTGCTGGGTATAATCGGCCATTTGCAGCGAAAAGGCATCGCGGGAAGCCTTGAGCCGCTCGTTCATCCGGCGGGGCAGGACCAGCGGCGGAATGGTCACGAGCAGGATGGCAGCCAGCATGACCGGGCTGATATACAGGTACATCCCCAGCGCACAGAGCATGATGCCGCCCCAGAACACAATGCTGAACAGCGACATGTAATAGTCGTCGTAAAGAGTGCGCAGGTCGGTGGTCAAAAGCGAGAGATAGGCTGCATCGCCCTCGGCATTGTACTGGGCCACCGTGCGGTGGAGCAGCCGCTCCATGATGCGTTGGCGCACCTGTTCGACCGCGCCGCACGCCAGTTTGGTGAAGGAGCGGCGGCTCAGCCGCTCGAAAAACCAGCTGGTAAAGGTGATGAGAAAGACCAGCCCCATATAGCCTAGCGCTTCCGGCATGGAGCGCGAATCGATGAGCCACTTGAGCTGGAAATTCTTCAGCGGCGCAAAAAAGGAGACGCCCATCGTGAATGCCGCAAAGACGAAAACACGTCCCCAGTGCTGCTTGAAATAGTCGTTGACTGTCCGTTTTTTCATGTTCCGGTTCCCCCTCTGAAAAGCTGGTTCCAGTATACCATAGAACCGGTGCGGGGACCATAAAATTACAAAAAAACGTAAAAAACCCGCCCTATGCTCGGTCAATGAACACAGGGCGGGTCGTTATTTATATGGAGTTCAGAAGAAAAATGCGGGGTTCAGCGCTTACAGCTGGGGGCCGGCGGAGACCAGAGCCTTGCCGTGCTCGTTGCCTTCGTACTTTGCGAAGTTCTTGATGAAGCGGCCAGCCAGATCCTTTGCCTTCTCTTCCCACTGAGAAGCGTCTGCATAGGTGTCGCGCGGATCGAGGATCGCGGGATCAACACCGGGCAGCTCGGTGGGAACTTCGAAGTCGAAGTAGGGGATCTTCTTGGTGGGAGCCTCGTTGATAGCGCCGCTCAGGATCGCGTCGATGATGCCGCGGGTATCCTTGATGGAGATGCGCTTGCCAGTGCCGTTCCAGCCGGTGTTGACCAGATAAGCCTTAGCGCCGCTCTTCTGCATCTTCTTGACCAGCTCTTCCGCATACTTGGTGGGGTGCAGCTCGAGGAAAGCCTGACCGAAGCAAGCAGAGAAGGTGGGGGTAGGCTCGGTGATGCCGCGCTCCGTGCCGGCCAGCTTTGCGGTGAAGCCGGACAGGAAGTAGTACTGGGTCTGCTCCGGGGTCAGGATGGAGACCGGGGGCAGAACGCCGAATGCGTCAGCAGACAGGAAGATGACATTCTTGGCTGCGGGTGCAGAAGAGATGGGGCGGACGATGTTCTGGATGTGGTCGATGGGGTAGGACACACGGGTGTTCTCGGTCACGCTCTTGTCAGCGAAATCGATGTGGCCCTCAGCATCCAGAGTAACGTTCTCCAGCAGAGCGTTGCGCTTGATGGCGTTGTAGATATCAGGCTCAGAATCCTTGTCCAGATTGATGACCTTTGCATAGCAGCCGCCCTCGAAGTTGAAGACGCCGTTGTCATCCCAGCCGTGCTCGTCGTCGCCGATCAGCAGACGCTTGGGGTCGGTGGACAGAGTGGTCTTGCCAGTGCCGGACAGGCCGAAGAAGATGGCAGTATTCTTGCCCTCCATATCGGTGTTGGCAGAGCAGTGCATGGAAGCCATGCCCTTCAGCGGCAGGAAGTAGTTCATCATGGAGAACATGCCCTT
>ERZ870052.78-NODE-78-length-32521-cov-22.323111_pt1 | contig 32521 bp, 25 predicted proteins | sample MGYA00520889_ERZ870052 | MGnify/ENA primary metagenome ERZ870052 (study PRJEB32232, sample SAMN07284988) | human gut metagenome | biome: human-associated habitat; material: feces | host: Homo sapiens | place: Tanzania | collected 2014-08-14 ...
TTTCCCCTTATTATTATAACATCTCAAAATTAACAAAAAATATTTATTAAAACATTTACCTGTGTGTGGTATTATTATAGGTAAGATGAACTACTTCGATAGAGCAAGATATTTTAGAACAAAAAAAAGATTGGGTCAAAACTTTCTTATTGACGGCCAAACAATAGCTGATATTATTGATTTTGCAGATGTTCAGCCTGATGATACTGTTTTAGAAATCGGTCCAGGAGTCGGCTTTGTAACCGAACAGTTGGTGAAGCATGCCAAACAAGTTATAGCTGTTGAGCTTGATGAAGAAGCTATAAGAGAAGAGCTGAAAAAAGACAAACCAAATCAGGTTGAAAAATTCATTATAAAAAATGAAAAAATACCAGACAGTTTCAATGGCATAAAAATAATACAATTTTCTGATCTCTATTATGGTTCTACTATTGAAGATAAAGAAATAGACAAATTAATTAAGGAAATAAATAAAAGAAAATCAGATTGTAAGTAAGAACAATTAAAAATAAATAGTTATTCATTACATTAAAAGTTTGTATTATGGCAAAAACTAACAAAACAATGAATCTGGCATTCGCCTTGATGGTTGGTTCTGCTGGTGCTGCTTACGCAGGTATTCCTGCCGTTAACGGTGTTCAGAACGTACAGCAAGACGAGACATGTACAGGTATCGTCAAGGATGCTACTGGCGAGCCCATTATTGGTGCGTCAGTCCTTGTAAAAGGCACATCTGTCGGTAGTGCTACTGACCTTGATGGCAAATTCACCATTAAAGGAATCAAGAAAGGAGCAGCTCTCCGCATTTCATACCTCGGTTTTCAAACAATTGAGGTAATCTATCATGGTGGTCCATTGGATGTGACTCTGAAAGAAGATTCACAGAGCTTAAAGGAGGTTGTAGTAACAGCCTTGGGTATGAAGCGTGACAAGAAGGCTCTTGGTTATGCTGTTACAGAATTGAAGGGTGAAGATCTGAACGCAGGTATTATCAACCCAACCAATGCTTTGCAGGGTAAGGTAGCAGGTGTTGACATCAACCAGAGTGATGGTGGTATGTTCGGTACATCTAAGATTTTGATTCGTGGTGCTTCTACCTTGGGAACAAACAACCAGCCTATCTATGTAGTTGATGGTATTATTCTCGACAACTCCAACCATGTTAGTTCTGCGGACTGGGATCAGAGTAACGCCGACTACGGTAATGAGTTGAAGAACTTGAATCCAGCCGACTTCGAAAGTGTATCTGTATTGAAAGGTGCAGCCGCAACTGCACTTTACGGTTCTCGTGGTTTGAATGGTGCTATTGTCATCACCACAAAGAGCGGTAAGGGCAAGAAGGGCTTAGGCATCAACGTTACCCAGACATTCGGTATGGATGTTTTGATTTCTTCTCCAGGATTCCAGAATGAATATGGTCCAGGTCTCCCTGCAGGTTATGTTAACAATGGCAGCAGTGCTTGGGATACCAACTCCTTCTATAAGAACGCAGATGGTGTAAATTCTATCAAGACCCGAGTTGGTTCTTATTATTGGGGACCTGCATACGACGGCAGCATGGTTGAGTATATTGATGGAACAATGCAGCCATATAAAGCGTATAAGAACAACTATAAGGATGCATACGATACAGGTTTCAATACCACTACCAACGTTGCAATCAATGGTGGTAATGACAAGACTTCATTCTACACATCTATTGGATATAAGCACGCATCAAGCACAACTCCAGGTAATACCTTCGATCGTCTCAACATGATGGCAAAGGCATCACACAAGATTTCCAATAAGGTGGAAGTAGAGGCAGGTATCAACTTTGCAAATTCTACTCCAAAGAATGCACCTTGGAACCTTGGTGAGCAGTTCGTATATGGAAGCTTAGGTCGTTCATACAATACCAACCAGTTCAAGCACTTGTACAAGGGTGAGCATGGTGGTTTGGCAAGCTCTGACTATGGTGATCAGTGGGGTAACGTACCTGGAAGAGGGGTATGGTGGAACCTCTATGAGAACGAATACAAGCAAAAAGAAACCGTTGTTCGTCCAAACGTTAAGTTGACAGCAGACATCTTAGACTGGTTGAAGTTCACCGCTGAGGGAAGCTACAACTATTACTATGTACGTGCAGAGAACAAGCAGCCAGGTTCTGGTTATGCAAACGAAGGTGGTTACTATGGATTGTCAAGCTCTACCAAAGAACAGACAAACCTCAATGCTACTTTCAATGCAAACAAGAGCTTTGAAAACTTTGAGCTTCACGGATTCCTCCGTGGTGAGTATTTCAATTCATTCCAGCAGCAGATGTCGATGGGTACAAATGGCGGTTTGATTGCTCATAACCAATACTTCATCACAAACTCTGTGAACACTCCATCTTACAGCGGAACTATCAGTGGTAAGAAACGTATGTTCTCTGTCGCTGCACAGGTTGGTGCAAGCTGGAAGGATCAGCTCTTTGTGGATGTAACTGGCCGTAACGACTGGTCTTCAGCCTTGGTTTATGCAGATGGTCATGGTAAGTACTCTTACTTCTATCCATCAGTATCTGGTTCATGGATTATCACCAATTCATTCCGCAACCAGCTTCCAAAGTGGATTTCATTCGCTAAGTTGCGTGCATCTTGGGCACAGGTAGGTAATGATACAGACCCATATATCATCAACACAGCATACATCCTTAACTCAGGCCTTATCAATGGTAACCGTGTGGGTGCAACTGAGTTGTCAGAAACCATCTACGATAAAAACCTGAAGCCAGAGCGCAAGAACTCTTGGGAGGTTGGTCTTGATTGGCGTTTCCTGGACAACCGTATTGGCATTGATGCTACCTATTACAAGGAGAATACCAAGGACCAGATTATGAAGATATCTGTTCCTAGCGTATCTGGCGTCAAGTATCAGTATGTAAATGCTGGTAACATTCAGAATGCCGGTGTCGAGATTGCTCTCCATGCAGTACCAGTTCAAACAAAAGACTGGAATTGGGACGTAAACTTGACTTACACAAAGAATAAGTCTAAGATTATTTCTTTGCACGAGAATGTTGCAGACTACATTCCTCTCTCAGGTGATGTAGCTTACGGTAACTTCCGTATTGGTTCCGTTGCTAAGGTTGGTGGCGAATATGGTTTGCTGCTCTCAGACTCAGAAACTAAGATTGACAACGTTTCAGGAATGAAGGTGCTTGATTTTGATACTGATACCAAGAGTTCACACTGGTATCGTTCAGGAGAAGTAAAAGAAGTAGGTAGCATCAACCCAGACTTCTTGACCTCATTCTCAACAAGTCTTCGCTACAAGAGTTTACAGCTCTCTGTTTCTCTTGATGCACGCTTTGGTGGTTACGTAGCATCTTATGGTGGTCGTTACGGTACAGGCAAGGGTTTAACCAAGGCCTCTCTCGACTATCGTGATGCTGCTCATGGTGGCGCAAATTACACCTCTAGATGGGATGGCAAGACATATAATGACGGTGTGATTCCTAGTGGTATCTTCATGGCAGGCACAAAGATTGACCAGCCAGATGGTAGCTACTATACTGTAGGAACAGGCGCTTATTCTAGCGGTGAGACATTCGAGGAATTGATGAAGAAGGGTGTTATTGAACCTGCTCACGCAAGTTCATGGGCATTCATCAACAACACATGGATTAACGCAGCAAGTTATCCAACACAAGGTGTTGTTACAGATGCAACTCTGCACAAGCTCAACTATATCGCTCTTCGTGAGATTTCGCTCTCATATACTGCTCCACAGTCATGGGCTAGCAAGATTGGTGCAAGAAACCTTATGTTCACTGCAACAGGTCACAACTTAGGTTATTTGCTGAACTCTTTGCCAAACAAGGAGAACCCAGAGTCTGTACGTGGTACATCAGCACATGAGTTCCGTATCCGTAACTTCGATGGTGTTACAGCAAACTTCACCTTCACCATTAATGCTACATTCTAAATTAAGTTTGACTTCTTAAAAATAAGATAAGATGAAAAGATTTATAAAGAAACATAAAGTTCTGTTTTCTGCAGCACTCGTTGGTGGTCTTCTTCTGACCACAACAAGCTGCCAGGACACATTAAAGGACTTGAACCAATCTCCAGATGCAGTAATCACAGCTGCTCCTGACCAGATTTTGACACAAGCCATCTACAAGTTCACACCTAACGACTATAGCGTATGGTTCTTGCAGGCTCCTGCATTCTTCTCACATAGCCAAATAGGTATTACGAGCAATGGTTATAACAGCGCAGCATTAAGTGGTGGAGCTGGTCGCCAGAACTTACTTTCTACCAATTTGTTGGGCTATAAGTATGCTATGCAGGACGAGATTTCCAAGATGGATGAAACCAAGGCGGCACAGTATAAAAATATTCAAGCTGCACTTGATGTCCTCATCACTTACTTAGGAATCTACGATAGTGATGACGCTGGTGATATTCCTTTCACAGAAGCAGCACAGTATCGATATGGTGGTACACTTACTCCAAAGTATGACCACGTAAAGGATCTGTATGACTTATGGCTTACAAACCTCGATGCATGCATCAAGGCTTTCACTGAGAATAAAGACCAAGCAAGCCTTAGCAACAACGACCTTGTTTATAAAGGCGATTGGGCAAAATGGGCAAAGTTGGCAAACTCTCTCAAGTTGAAAATTGCAGCTCGTTTGATTCATCAAGATTTTGCACGTGCCAAGAGCATTGCACAGGAAGTAGTTTCTGCATCATGTGGTGTTCTTGATGGCAAGGATGATGATCTTCTCTTCAAGAAAGCGGACGAGTCTATCAATACAGGTGATGGTTCTACCTTGGATAAGGGTGATATCGCTTACAACACAGGCAATACAACCATCTCTTACCACGGCTTGGCTCCTACACAAGAGTTATGCAAGTTCCTGGTTGATAATGAAGACCCTCGTGTTCGCTTCTTATACACCAAGAATGACTGGAACTCAAAAGTTGTTGCCTGGTTCTTGGAGAATGATAAAAAAGCAAGTATTCCTTCATACATTCTTGAGAATGTAGAAATTGGAACTACTGCAGACGGAAAGGAAACCTTCAAGGCATGGAAAGGCAAAGGCGAGCCTTGGGTTCGTTACTATGGTCTTCCTACTGCTTATCAGGCTGCAACGCTCACCAATGACGGAGGTAAGACCTATGTATATGCTGAGTACTACAAATGGGACCAGATGCAGAAGGACCTTCCTGGCAACAAGACATTCCAGCCAACATCTACTCTCAATGAGTATTTGATTCATGGTCGTAAGAGCTTCACGGTACCAACAGCACCAAATGGCAAGGTTATCCAGGAAACAGCAAACCGTGCAATGTACAATATGTATATGACTACTGCTGAAGTAAACTTCTACCTCGCAGAGTTTGCAACATACGGTGCGATTAGTGGTGACGCTAATACCTACTTCCAGAAGGCTGTTAAATCTTCTGTTGAAGAGTACGATCGCATGGCAGGTTTGAATGGTATTCCATATTATGGCAAGACATATGATTATGACCCTAATGAGTCAGTTATCGACTTGCAGAATGGTGAAATCGACAAGCTGCTCCAAAAGCCAGCTTATACCTTGACAGGTGATAAGGATGCAGACTTGGAGAAAATCTTCCTCCAGTTGGAAATCCACTTCAACTACCAGCCAAGAGATATGTGGGTGACAGCTCGCCGTTCTGGTGTGCCTGAGTTTAACTCAACACTCCTTCCACGAGTAGATTTCACTGCAAACAACTTTGCACCATCATCAATTGCTCGTCGTGCCTCTATCAGCGAGATTCTTTCTACAGATGTTATGAAGAACATCTTAGAGGAATCATATAAGAGCCAAGGCTTCACAGCAGGTGCTATCGATGGTAAGACATTGAACTCAGAGCGTGTATGGCAGGATCAGGGTGCTCCACAGTGGGGTGCAGGTCCTAACGTAAAATAAGAATACTATAAAAAACACTAGTACTTTTGTACTAGTGTTTTTTTTTCAAGTAACATCAATTATAACACCTAAAAACAACTATCATGAAAAGAATTTTATTTATCATCTCCGCCCTGACAATGCTATTAGCACAGTCATGTACAAATCAAGATTCTGGATTGTCAGATTCAGCAAGCAACCAAAATCTTGAAACCAATAGCTCTTTGTATATAGAAAGAGAGCCATCTACAATTACTTCTGTAGATGCAAATAAGGTTGCAACCTTATTTTTTACGGGCAACTCTACATCTACAAGATGTATAACTGATACTGAAGTTACGGAAGTTAGAGACAGCCTAGCCAACAAAACTTTACTGTATATAGTAAATTATGGCCAAAACAAAGGCTTCGTTTTAATTAGCGCCAGTAAAAATACGTCTCCAATTCTTGCATTTTCTGACACAGGACATTTTTCATTGTCTGAAAAATCAGCAAGTTCCGTCTTCATAAGTAAATACAAAGAATGTATCAGAAAGGCCATGGTATGCACTTCTGATTCATTAAGATTGAAATATGCTTTGCAATGGGCTTCTTTTGAAAAAACTGATATTCCGATGGTCAGTCGTGCTATCTCCAGCGATATACAAAAAAAGAAGAATCAAGAAATTGCATATAAAGAAGCACAAGGATATAGATATCTTGGCAACATCACTGCTGCCCAGTATTATTTGCCTCAAGATCAATACAAGTCATTATTAAAAGAAATGGAATCTTGTTCAGATCCTCAATACAATTATATGGACGTAGTTCAACTATTTACAAAGACTATCACGCAAAAATCCATTGAAGCATTACTTAAAACGGAATGGCATCAACGTTATCCATTCAATGTTGACGCTCCTAACCATTTAGCTGGTTGCGTTCCTATAGCTATTGCTCAAATTACATACTATCATAAATATCCTAGCAAATACAATTGGAGCCAAATAGGCATCAACCCTTCTCTTAATGATGCATTTTCCTATTTCATAAAAGATATTAGAAATATGTGTGTTATCGAGTATGGAGAAAATGGTACTTCATCAAATCATATTAAAGCTAGAGATACATTCAGAGCTTTAGGCTATTCTGCCAATATTACAGGTTCTCCTACTGAAGACAAACTAAGTAGCCAAATTATACAGAAAAACCCTGTTTATATACGAGGTGCAAATTCAGAAGCTGGACATGCTTGGGTATGCGATGGATACAGAAATACAGAAAGCAAAAGTGTTGCAACATTTATCCCTAATCCTAATGATCCTAGGTTTAAACTTGAAGAAAAGACGCCAAATGGTTTTGTCGACTATAGTTTACATCTACAGAATACAGACTCTTCAATTGGCAAATTCTTCCATATGAACTTAGGTTGGGGAGGTGATTCTAATGGATGGTACAATTATACTACCTACATTTACGAAAATGACAAAAACTTCCCAAACAATCAAATTATGATAACTGTTGAGATCAAGTAAGAGTACCTTACAATCCATAACAAACAATGGCTATATTATCTCATAAATGACTAAACAAGATAATATAGCCATCATTTTTTACACACGACAAAATAAGCTAAATAAAAAATATTATAAGAGAAAAATGAATTATAATAGTTCGACCTGTAACAGATAGTTTCAGCACAAAAATTGCAAAACACTCTTCACCCTTCACCAATACATTCTAATCATCTGATATACAGAAGCTTGAATAGGGTGAAGAGTCTATTTGACTCTTCACCACTCTTCACCACTCTTCACCTTATCTAATTTTTCTGTTTCAACAGCATCCTTCTTATAGATTCCGGCGGGTGAAGAGTGAGCGTTTTTAATATAAAAAAACTTAAAGAAAGTACATTTTTGCTGATACTTTCGTATATTTGTACCTGAATATCACAGGCAGTAGCAATTGATGGCATTTACTGCAATAGTTCATTGTCTGCCTATATGTAAAATCTTAACTGCTTATAATTATGACTAAGAAGTTTTTATCATTCGTACTCACAATTGCTTGTTCCCTCTTATTGGGAAGTTGTGAGAACCCAGAGGGTTTAATCGTTGAGGACAGCAAGCTGGACATGAGTCTTTTCTCCCAGACCTATACCATCGACGATGAGGGATGTTGTGTCCTCAAGGGTGCTAAGCCAATTACCAGAGGCGAAGTACAAAGCAAGGTCTTGAACTATGGCTGGAAGTCAATAGCCACTTACGAGGTGCTGGCTAATGGTAAATTGAGCAAAGAGGAGTTTTGGAAAGACATGGTTGGAGGCAGTCCTACCCACTATTGGTTTGAATCGTCGCAGCAGCTCGTTCAGTATTTCTACATGGATGCGAAGCCTGCTTTTTGCTTCAGAAATGTTTCATGGTCGTATGATGCAACCAAAGGTTTCATCCTTTGCGGAAACGACAAATCGGCAACTGTTGACCAATACAAGCAGATTCTCAAACTTGTAGAATCGGACGGCAGAACATTGATGTACACCATACAGAAGATTGCCACAATCAGCGATGGGGACAATGGTTACAAACCTGTTTATGCCATGATTGTCTATAAGCGTCTGACCGATGATGAGCTGAAAAAGATGCAAGAGTCCTACAACTATGATTTGAACGCAGACAATTCAGTCCCAGACAACAGTAAGTTTTAAATCCTGCACACAAGGTGAAGAGTGGTGAAGAGTGAGTAAGCACTCTTCACCTCCCGAAACCCCAGTGTTTATCGGGGTTTCGGGCGAAAAGGTGAAGGGTGAAGAGTAAAAAGAGATTAGGATTCTATACGACGCATCAGAAGAAAGACAGATGCGCCAATTCCTCCAATACGAGAGGACGCATCGTTTCTTGCCTCGCCTTGGCATTATATTGCCCTGTACTAGAGCAATATCTTGCCAAGGCGAGGCATTATATGAAAAGAGGTTTATTGTCTATCTATATCAGTATAAGTCATATTTCACTAAGCTGCGGTTATAGTCAGATGCTTTCTTAAGCATTCATAAAGGCTTCAGTTCATAGGCTATATGATCAGAGATAACATATCTTTCACCTTAAGGAACCTGATTCATATTATTGCTTGTACTTACCAGCAAACTTGTTGGCAAATACAAGCATAGCTGCTGCCAAATGGCAGCAACTATGCTGGCAGCTGAAAACAAAGTTGCTGGCAAATGCCAACAACTATATAATTCTAGATGTACTAACCAATAATACGTGGATGTATGACTATTAAGCCTATGAGTTATTACCTTTATACAACACACCTTGCAGGAGGTTATCCTATATGTGAAACCTTTCCTTCATAATGTACGTTTCAATTACTATGGAAAGCTTCTGCCCTTGCAGGGCGAGTGGTGCATACTTGCAAAAATTCATTTAATATACAAAAGAAAAATGGATTTTTTCTTGGTTGATTCGAGAAAAAAGCGTAACTTTGCAACAAATAAGAATAAAGGAGATTGAATTATGAAGAAATCTTTTATAGAAAGAATATCAAAGTTAGCTAATAACCCATACGTAAAAGGTATGGGAAGCATTACGAATATATTTGGCTCTAGTATTTCTTATAAACCAAAGTCTTTAAAGGATGATTTAAAAGTCTTAAGAAATGATTGGGAAGTTATAGGCACAGATATGCAAATTGCATTCGATTTATTTAGAAAGGAGGTTCCCAATGGACGATAATTCTATCAATGAAAAAGAGAAAACTTTAGAAAAAATCATTAGTGAACTTCCTAAAGAAGATAAAGATAAAGTTGTTGCAGCTATCTATGCATACGAACGTAAATCCTGGAGCGGTCCATTACCTTCTCCAGAAGATTTCGAAAAATACGAGAACATTATGCCAGGTTCTATGAATAGAGTTTTAACTCTTATGGAAAAACAAGCAGATCATCGTATGGATAAAGAGAATAAAGAATTAGAAGCTCAGATTCAACAGTCTAAAACTGGACAAATTATAGGAGCCGTATTGGTTTCTCTATTTGGCTGCTTTGCTTTTATTCTAGGTCTTTTAGGTCATGATAGTGTTGCTACAGGATTAGGTGTTGCTACAGCAATTAGCCTTGCAGCAATTTTTGTCTTAAAGCAGATTCCTTCTTGGTTGAAACAAAAATAAGAAACATATAAAAGTAAAACTAAAGGCGATAGGTGTACTAAATCTTATTGATTTAAGAGTTAGTGCACCTATCGCCTTTTTTGTGTATTCCAAGATAAGCTCTATGAAAAGAGACTTACTTAATCTTCACTTCTATCTTAGTCTTGGCTGCATCTACGCTGGAGCCGCCAACAAATACCTGGTAAGTGCCAGGAACCACGCGGATGGTGTTGGTCTGGGCATCCCAACCCTCGAAACTCTTGCGAGGAAGATCGATGCTTATCATCTGGCGCTCGCCAGCCTTCAAAGACACACGCTTGAATGCCTTGAGACTCTTGATAGGACCATCCACATCATCTATGCGCTTGATATAAACCTGCGCTACTTCGGTACCCTCACGCTTGCCCGTATTCTGCAAGGAGAACATCAGCTTGTAATCAGCAGCCTTGCCGCCACGCTTCTTGTTCTTCACCTGCATCAGGGTAGGCTTGCCGTACTCGAAAGAGGTATAACTCAAACCATAACCAAATGGGAACAAAGGCTCACCCTTGAAATAACGATAGGTACGATTCTTCATCGTATAATCGAGGAAATCAGGAAGATCGTTCACACTCTTATAGAAGGTAACCGGAAGCTTGCCCGATGGGGTCACCTCGCCAAAGAGAACCTTGGCTACAGCCTCACCACCCCGTTCACCAGGATACCATGCCTGAAGAATCGCCTCGGCATTCTCAGTCTCAGGAACCATGGCGATGGCACATCCCGAACAGTTGACAAAGACGACACGCTTGCCTGCCTGATGCAGCATGGCAATGACCTGACGCTGAGCCTTCGGCAACTCCAGGTCGGTTCTGTCGCCGCCCTTGAATCCAGGCTCCTCTATCTCAAGCTGCTCTCCCTCCAGGTTTGGAGAGATACCGCCAACGAATACCACGGCATCCGCATCGCCCACCTCTGCCAGAATCTGCTCGTTGGTAGGCTTCGAAGTCTTCAGGATATCAAACTGCATCACAGCCACATCTTCCTTCTGAGTATAATCTATCTGAATCTTAACCGGCTTGCCTGCTTTCAGAGAGAGCGGTTTGATGATAGGCGCCACACGGCCCCAACACTCCCTCATGTTCACGATGGTATCGCCATCCACTATCAGGCGGCAACCATCATCAATACCCATATTGATGGTAAGATTCTCATCCTTGTCAGGAGTCAATACTCCCTCATAGCGGGCTGAGAAATGAGTAAGATTCACGCCCGGCGCAAACACGGTATTACCGCCATTACTCAGATTGATGGCAGTCTTCATCACATCCGTAGCCACCGGCTCACCCTTCTGTTCCTGATTGTTCCAGTAGGTAGCCTTCATTCCCTCACGGAAGAGGTTGAAACGGCTCTCCTGTACCTCGTTTCTTGTCAAGGTACAAGCCGGAACATACTTCACCTCTGCCCCCTTCATATAGTTGCGGATGCCCTGAAGGATGGTGATAGAACTGGTAGGATAACCCGAATAGTTGCCTCGCAGCATGATGGAATCATTGGCATTAGGTCCCATCACCACAATCTTCTGATTGCGGTTCAAAGGCAGCAGCTGGTTTCTGTTCTGAAGAAGCACGATGCCTTCTTCTGCTATTTTCTCAGCCAGATCCTTATGAGCCTTGCAGGCGATGACGTTCTCAGGAATCTGAGTCCATGCCACCGTTTCGTCCTTATCGAAATCGCCGAGCTTGAAACGAGCCACCAGCAGACGCTTCAGGCTCTGGTTTACCTTATCTTCATTGACCATTCCTGCCTTCACAGCTTTCGGAATAGTACGATAGGCGCTGCCGCATTCCAGGTCGGTACCGGCATTCACAGCCTGGGCAGTTGCCTCGGTAGCGGTCTTTGCCGTACCGTGATAGCCCGGCATATAGAAATCGTTGACAGCTCCGCAATCGGAAGTAATCAGTCCCTTGAATCCCCATTCGTCTCTGAGAATCTGGCGCTCAAACTTGGCGTTGGAGCAGCAAGGAGCACCATCAATACGCTGATAGGCACACATCACCTCAGCCACATGACCATCCTGTACCAGCGACTTGAAGGCTGGGAGATAAGTCTCCCACAAATCCCTAGCAGGCAGATTCTCCAGATTGAAGACGTGGCGATTCCACTCCGGACCGCTATGCACGGCAAAATGCTTGGCACAAGCCAGCGTCTTGACATACTGTGGAGCCTTAGACTGATCAGAAGCCAGAACACCAGGAGCCGCCAGCGGCTTGCCGTCGAACGACTGTCCCTGCAAGCCATTCACCACGGCGAGTCCCATACGTGTGGTGAGATATGGATCTTCGCCATAAGTCTCCTGACCGCGTCCCCATCTAGGATCTCGGAAAATATTGACATTCGGAGTCCAGAAGCTCAGACTCTGATATCTCTTTACATTACCCGACTTCTTCGCCACCTGCGCCTTGGCTCTCGCCTCATCGCTTACGGCAGTAAACACCTGATAGAGCAAGGCATCATCCCAGGAAGAAGCCATGTGCATAGTGATAGGAAAAACCGTGGCATATCCGTTGCGTGCTACGCCATGCAGCGCCTCGTTCCACCATTGAAACTGAGGGATACCCAATCGGGAGATGGCAGGCGAAGCATCCATCATCAGCTTCGTCTTCTCCTCCAGGGTCAGGCGTGAAAGCAAGTCATTGGCTCTTGCCTCGGCAGAAAGATTCGGGTTCTGATAAGGCAACAGCTGATTGGCTGGCTGTTGGGCGTGAGCTGAGAGCGCCAGAACGGACAGCATGGCCAATGTAAGTATTTGTTTCTTCATAACTGCTATTGTTATTACGTTAATATTGTATAGATTCGTTTTTTAAATGCAAAAATACATATTTTTCCTGAATTCAGAGATAGATGAAGTGTTAAAAAGCTCAACTAGTTTCCATTTTTATGTGATTACTTCCTAATTTTTTCGAATCATTCAAACAATAAAGCACTTTTTCCTTGCTGATTCCAAATATTAATGCTAACTTTGCACTCAGAAACGACTCTATCTTTTTAGAAGACAAAGATACAATAAGAAAGATACAACAAGACAGTAAGATCGCAATAATATGGAAAAGATTCTAATAGTTGAAGACGATATCGCATTTGGAACCATGATTCAGACATGGCTCAGGAAGAAGGGATTCGAGGTGGAGAAAACTACTTCGGTCAAGGCCGCCATACAGGTTTGCGAGGAGGCAGAAAGAGGATTCGATCTGGTATTATCAGACCTCCGCCTTCCCGATCACGACGGCATCTTCCTGCTGCAATGGATGAGAAAGCATGACGTGCAGGTGCCTTTCATCGTGATGACCAGCTATGCAGAAATTCAGAATGTGGTGCTCGCCATGAAATCGGGCGCTACCGATTATGTGGCAAAACCTTTCCATCCGGAAATTCTTCTGGATAAGATCAAGGAAGCAATCAAGACTCCGAAAAAACAGGATTCGAATGCAGCCTCAGCAGATAGTCTGCGTTCCACAGACACAAATTCAACTCCTACAAACGCAGCACCTGGCAAGCAGGCAGGAAATCAGGCTTCCTCTGCCAATGGGGATGTGCCCAAATACCTGGAAGGTGAAAGCGAGGCTTCACGCAAGCTTTACAGTTTCGTTTCGCTGGTGGCTCCTACCCCTATGTCGGTACTCATTCTGGGTGCCAGCGGTACGGGTAAGGAATATGTGGCAAGAAGAATACACGAACTCAGCACTAGAGCCAACAAACCTTTCTTCGCACTCGACTGCGGTGCCATCCCTAAAGAAGTGGCGGCATCAGAATTCTTCGGTCATGTGAAGGGATCGTTTACAGGTGCTGACCAGGACAAAAAAGGTGCTTTCGAGATTGCCAACGGAGGAACTCTCTTCCTCGATGAGATGGGAAACCTGAACTATGAAGTACAGGTGCAGCTGCTCCGTGCCCTCCAGGAAAGAAAAATCCGTCCGGTGGGAAGCAACAAGGAAATCGATATCGATATCCGACTGGTTTGTGCTACCAATGAGAACCTGGCTCAGCGTGTGGCTGAAGGCAACTTCCGTGAAGACCTCTACCACCGCATCAATGAGTTTACCATCTACATGCCGGAGCTGAAAGACCGTGGTGCCGACCTCTTCCTCTTTGCCGACCTCTTTATCAAGCACGCCAACAAGGAGCTGAACAGAAATGTGGAAGGACTCGACGGCAAGGCCAAGGAGCGAATTGCCGCCTACAACTGGCCGGGCAACCTGCGAGAACTGAACAATGTGATGAAACGAGCTACCCTGCTCGCTACCGGAAGATACATCGGAGTAACCGAACTGGAACAGAGTATGGCGCATATCCAGCCACAGGCCCCTACCGCCCTGCACGATGAGGAAACAGAACTACAGAGAATAGAAACTGCGCTGAAAGCAGCAGGTGGCAACAAGAGTAAGGCTGCACAATTGCTCGCCGTGGATAGAAAGACGCTCTATAATAAGATGAAAAAATACGGTATCTGATGACCATTCCCCAACTTTTTGGGGAATAATTCCACACTAGTTCCACACTTTCCACAATGTAGAATTCTGGCACAAAAAGCATTTACTGCTGATTATCAAACTATTAGATAATTCTTTTGTTTTTTGGCACGCAGATTGTGATATTAGAAAGTGAACACGCCAATGAGCGGTAACGCAAGCAAGGCTGTTCACAAAGAAAGTAATAAATATAATATTCACAATAAAAAAAAACAAAAGATTATGAAAAAGTTAGTTTTCGCAGCTATCGCTGCCATGGTTATGGTTTCAGTTAGCAATGTATTCGCCAGCAACAAGATGGCAAGTGTATCATCAGTAGCTCCAGTTGACACAGTAGCTCCAGCAGAACCAGCTGCTCCAGCCGATACAACAGTAGAGAAAGAGACTCCAGCAGAGACACCAGCTGAAACTCCAGCAGAGACTCCAGCAGACTCTACCACAACAGATTCTACTGTAGCAGAGTAATATCACCTTTAAAAAATAGTAATTAACTGAGGAAAAGATAGAATAACACTAGTAATTACGCGTCGCTTTCAATCAGGCAGGAGACTAATGATGGAATTCATTGGTCTCCTGGCTTGTTTTTAGCCCTTTTGTTTTCTAATATCATTTTTTTGCATTAACTTTGCAAACAAATATCTATTGAGCAAGATATCAGTCTGCTCATCATTTTAAACGATTTCTCATGCACAAGAACAATATTCCTCTCAAGGTAGCCCTCGGATATAGCGCCATTGCCATTATCATGATTCTGGCAATCAGTCTGGTGTATAGCAACACCAAGAGCATCAATGCCATCAATGAAGCTTCGCGCGAGTATATACAGAAAAGGGGTGCCGCCGACAGTACCATCTCTTCCCTGCTCAAGGAGGAGCAGAGAAACCTGAAGCAACTGTCTGATGCCATGAGTGGGAAACCTGCACAGAACTATCTGCAGGATAAGGTGAAGAATCTGAATACGGGAAAGGATTCCATACTGGTTCACTCTAAGGCACCGCAAACCCACGAAGCGAAGAAGACAACGGTAGAGGTATTGAAGACCCGAAGGGGATTCTTCCGCAGATTAGCCGATGCCTTCAAGAAGGAGCACGCCGAGACCTTGAGCGTAAAACAGGACAGCAACCGGGCTGTCATCGATTCTGTCACCACCCCAGTAAACGTAGCAGAAAACGTGGCTAACATCCTCGACCAGATAGACAAGAAAGAGAAAGTGGCTACACAAGACCACAAGCAGAGCATCAACAAGGAGATGGAAGACCTGAAGATGGTGAGTGCCAAACTCGCCCTCCGCTCCGCCAAACATCTGAGCGATGTACACCAGCGTGAGAAAGACAATATGCAGGAAGCCATCGAGAAGGCGATGGAAGCAAGAAAGCATCTGTTGTGGCAGATGGAACTGCTCGCCATCGTAGCCTTCTTTGCCATCGTCATCATGATCTGGTTTATCTGGCGCGATGCCAGAAAAGAGCGCATCTATCGGGAAAACCTGGAGGCTGCCAACGAGGAAATCCAGCGTATCATGAACCAGCGTGAGCGCCTGCTCCTTACCATCACCCACGACATCAAGGCACCGGCTGCCTCTATCTCGGGCTTCATCGATCTGATGAAAGCCTACGTCAGCAATCCCCAGGGCATCGAATGTCTCCAGAACATCAAGAATTCTGCCGCTCATCTTTCACATCTCGTTGCCTCGCTGCTCGATTATCATCAGTTGGAGAACGGACTGATGAAGGTTCAGCCTACCTCTTTCTCACCGGCACAACTGGTAGCAGAATCGGTAGAGGGAATGAAATTGAGAGCCGAAGAGAAAGGATTGGCGATTTCATTCGAATGCAAGATAAAGGGGATGGAAACTTCGGATTCTTCGGAAACTTCGGATTCTTCGGAAACTTCAGATTCTTCGATGAAGAAGGAATTCTTCCGTGCTGATGCCTTCCGCATTCGTCAGATATTGGACAATCTGGTAAGCAATGCCATCAAATATACCGACCAGGGCAGCGTTACCATCCAGGCACTGGTTTCAAAAATCCTGGGCAAGCCAACACTTACCCTGAGCGTAAAGGATACGGGAAAGGGTATGACTGATGATGAGAAACAGAAAGTGTTCCAGGCGTTTACGAGATTGAAGAGTGCCCAGGGCATCGAGGGTACCGGTTTGGGACTGTCCATCACCCAGGAACTGGTTTCGCTGCTTGGCGGAGAAATCATCCTCCACTCTACTCAGGGCAAAGGTTCTACCTTCATCGTCACCATTCCTATCGAGCCAGCGCCTAAGGAGGAGGCTCAGGAAATGGCTCCATCAGAAATTAAGCATGATCCTTCTCTCGATTCTGCTCAAGATAAGGAAGGACAGGATTCTGGCAGCCATCAGGTTTCTGATATGAAGAAGAAAACGGAATTTGCCAATCACAAGATTCTGATTCTGGATGATGACAAGCTGCAGCTCCAGCTTCTTCAGGAGATGCTGCGCCGCATCGTAGGCGACACCTGGCAGGTTTTCGCCTGCAACCATGTGATGGATGCCCTCACCACGCTGCACAATGAGCAGCCAGCCCTGATGCTGATGGATATCGAAATGCCGGAGATGAACGGCATGGATATGATTGCCCACATCAACCATTCCAATATGATGGTGGTGGCGATGACGGCTCACGATACGAGCATCCTGGAACAGCTTCTGAAAGCCGGCTTCGACGATTGCCTGTTCAAGCCATTCAGTATGGAGAAACTATCCGATATTCTGGGAATAGATTCCCAGGCTCAGCTGGATGCTCAGTCTGAAACTCCATCTAAGCCAGATTCATCATCCCAGCAGAAAACAAACCCTCAGCTGGATGCTCTCCTTGCTTTTGCAGGGGGCGACGAAGAGGCTGCAAAGGAGATTCTTGATACCGTGAAGCAGGAACTTGCCGCTCATCTCACGAATCTGAAAGAGGCTGTAGAAGAGGAAGCCCTATCTACCGACCGCATAGGAAAGGCGGCACATAAGCTCCTCCCTATCGCCACGATGATGCAGATGGGATGCCTCGAAGAACTCAAGGCGCTCTCACCAGAACACATCGGCGAGATAGAAGAAGCCGAGATCAGAGAAAAGCTGAAGGCTGTGATTACGACCTTATCTGCTGCGGTGTCAGACCTGTATGCTTCTTAAAATAGCGGCAGAAGAAACTGACATCGGCGAAATGAAACTCCCAAGCCATCTCCTTGATGCTTTGCGTGGTTCGCTTAAGATGCAGCTTGAGCTGCAGAATCACGTATTGGTCGATGATGGTCTTGGGGGTATGCCCCGTCACCTGGTTCACGATGTTGGTCAGATATTTCGAAGAGATATTCATCTTTTCGGCATAATAGTTCACATCCCTTGATATCTTGTAATCCTTCTCCAGCAGCATCATAAACCGATTGAACAATTCTCTTACGCGATACGATTTTATTTCATCTGGTCGGTATTGCGGATTGCGCTGAAGATACTCATGAAAACCGATGAAGAATGCCTTCAACTGGCACAAAACCAACTGCGAGATGCAGGTACATTCCGACTGGTCGAAATATACCTTCAATAAGGAGAACATCCCATTGATGATGTTTGTTACTACGGGGGTATCCTGCCGGCAGCGGTCTTCCCGCAAGGAAGAATATACCGTCTGTTCCAGCTGCAAACTGGCTTCTCGAAGCAAGGAAGGATTATACTTCAGGATTTCAACTTGAAAGTTGTTCGCAGTTTCAGGGGATTTGCAATCCCCGTTTTCTGTTTCAGGGGATTTGCAATCCCCGCTTTCTGTTTGAGGGGATTTGCAATCCCCGTCAACCTTCAATTCCACTACATCATTCGGAAACAGCGTAATCACCGCCCCCTCATAAAGTTCCCAATCCTTATAATTCACATTCAGCCTCGCCTTTCCCTTCCGGCAAATCAATATCGCTCCGTAAGTCAATACTTGCGGACCCTCCTGCCATTCCTCCAAACCAGAGCAGGAAAGGCTTGCTTCCTGATAACTGCTTAATTCTGATAATTCCATCTACACCTTATTATATATAGAGTTATTATATCTCTTTATTCCTATTTCGGTTGCAAAATTACACAAAATATGTGATATAAAAGAACTATTATTCCCAAATCGTCCATCCACTGCGAAATATTTAAAGCGAATGTTCGCCCAAAACTCCGTACCTTTGCACCCGAAATTCAAAAAGTTATGATCAATGATTAAGAAAATCTTATTTGTAAGCCTTCTGCTTGCAGGAGGAACCCATTGGGCTTCGGCTCAATCACAAACCACCGAAGGGGCGGCCGCTTCCTTGCCTGTCAGCAAGAAAGAAAACATGACCATCAGCCAACTCTTCCAGAAGGTGGAGGATAACAGCAAAAGTCTTCGCACTTCATTATCTGGAGTAGAAGCAGCCCATCTCGGCATCGAATCAGCAAAAAGCAAGAAACTGCCCGACCTCGATGCTTCCCTCTCATTCAGCTATATCGGCAATGCGCTGATTACCGACCGTGACTTCAGCAACGTTCATGGTTTGAAATCCCCACATTTCGGCAACAACTTCGCCTTCCAGGCACAGCAGGTGGTTTACGCCGGTGGAGCCATCAACGCAGGTATCAAGCTCGCCGAACTCGGGAAGCAGCAGGCAGAGGTAGGCGTGAAACTCACCCGACAGCAGATTCGCTTCATCGCCCTAGGTCAATATCTCGACCTTTATAAGATAGACAACCGCATCAAAGTGTATGAAAAGAACATCGAGTTGACCCGCCAGCTCATCAACGACATCAAAGAGAAGCAGACGCATGGAATGGCGCTGAAGAACGACATCACCCGATATGAACTCCAGATGGAAAGCCTCAAACTCGGTTTGACGGCACTCAGAAACAACCGAAGCATCCTGAACCATCAGCTTTGCAATACCCTAGGAATGAACCAGGGAAACCTGAAAGATGATGGAAGCCAGATGAACCAGGGAAGCCAGGAGATTCAGATTATCCCCGATGCCAGCATTGCCGATAAAACCTACGGCAAGGAGGGCGAGGCTTACTGGCAGACGGCAGGCACCCTGAACTCTCCTCTTCTGGAGCAGAGCAGCAACGCCATCCGCATCGCCGAACAGAAAGAGAAGATTGCCAAGAGCGACCTTCTGCCAAAGGTAGCTTTCGTTGCCGCAGATAACTTCGATGGTCCTATCCTCTTCGAGTTGCCACCAGTGGATAAGAACCTCAACGTCTGGTATGTGGGCGTGGGCGTGAAATATTGCCTCAGCTCTCTCTTCAAGAGCAACAAGCGTATCAAGCAGGCTGCCGTAGAGACCCGACAGGCTAAAGAGGCACATGCCGTTCAGGCGGAGCAGCTCAACAACAATGTGCAGGCTGCCTACGTGCAGTATCAGCAAACCTACGTAGAACTGGAAACACAGCGAAAGAGCGTAGAGCTGGCACAGCAGAACTACGACGTGATGAATGCCCGCTATCTCAGTCAGCTGGCTCTGGTTACGGATATGGTGGATGCCTCCAACCTCAAGCTCAATGCCGAGCTCAGCGAGGTGGATGCCCGCATCAACATCGTCTATGCCTACTACCGCATGAAGTACGTGGCAGGAGAAATTTAATTTAAAAATCAGAATTAAGAGTTTTTATCGAAAACAATTATCAAGAGATTATGAGCAAGAAGATTATCAAGAGAATATATAATGTAGTGATTATCCTCCTTTTCCTGGGAGCTATCGGCTGGTGCTTCAGCCATTTCTATCATGGCAGCGATGTGGCTTACACCGATGATGCACAGGTAAACCGCCATATCACCCCTATCAATACCCGTGTGCCGGGATTCATCAAGGAGATTCGATTCAACGACTATCAGCACGTAAAGAAGGGCGATACCCTCGTCATCATCGAGGATGCTGAGTTCCGTCTGCATGTGGCTCAGGCTGAGGCAGGCTTGCGTGGCTCCAAGTCAAGTTCTTCGGTAGTAACCGCCAGCATGGGCACCACCAACACCAATGTGCAGACAGCAGCTGCCGGTATCGAAGAGGCTCGTGTGGATATGATGAATGCCAAGCAGGACTTCGACCGCTTTGCCGCCTTGATGAAGAAGGATGCGGTAACCCGTCAGCAATACGACAATGCCTATGCCCGCTATCAGGGAGCCAAGGCACGTTATGAGCAGGCAAGCAGCCGCAAGGCTAGCGCCGCATCGGTTCGCAATGTACAGACCCAGCAGCTCGGCGGTTCACGTGCCGGAGAGAGCGTGGCTGAGGCACAGCTCAACCTGGCTCGACTCAACCTTTCTTATACCGTAATCGTGGCAACCTGCGATGGCGTGATGGGAAAAAAGGATATTCACGAGGGACAGCTGGTGCAGCCTGGTCAGATGCTCGCCCGCATCGTGGACGACAACGATGTATGGGTGGTAGCCAACTATCGTGAGACTCAGATGGACGGCATCACCGTGGGCAAGAGCGTAGATTTCACCGCCGATGCCATCCCGGGTGTAGTATTCCATGGCAAGGTAGAAGCCCTTTCTGCCGCAGCCGGCAATGCCTATTCCATGATTCCCGTGGATAATGCCACCGGCAACTTCGTAAAGGTAGAGCAGCGTGTGCCTGTTCGCATCGCCCTCACCAAGGACAATGATCCGAAACAGATAGCCCTGCTCCGTGCCGGACTGAACGTAGAGACCAAGGTTCGCATCAAATAGAATATTCTATAAACTATTAATTATTAATTATAGAAAATGCCAGGACCTCCAATGCTTCAGGGACCTTTCCGGGTTCCTTCGTTCAATGGATATATTCCTCGCCGGTTACAGCCTTGGATCTATCTCCTCTTCGCCTTCATCTTCCTGATGTCGAGCGGAATCTATGGAGGAGCCATGAGCCAGGTGATGGGCGAGTACAGTTTGATGAGAGAAGACGTGCTCATGATCATCATGTTCAACGTCGTGGGCGTGGCGATGCCATTCCCCTTCCTCTTCAAGATGAAGTTCCACTTTACCAACCGCCAGCTTCTGCTGAATGCGGCACTGGTAGTGGCAACCTGTAATTTCCTCATCATGTGGACCGACTCGGTGCCCCTGATGTGCATCCTCGCTTACATCGCAGGCTTCTTCAAGCTCTGCGGAACCTTCGAATGTATGAGCACCATCCAGTTGTGGATGACCTCCAAGCGCGATTTCACCATCTTCTTCCCCCTGCTCTACTGCATCGTGCTGGGAAACATGTTCCTCTCGCCCTGGGTTACCGAACACCTGATTTATATCTATCAGGATTGGCGCATCATCAACTGGGCGATGACGGGAGCTCTGCTCCTGGTGGCACTCATCGTTTATGTCACTACCCACGATTTCCGCTTCATGAAACCCCTGCCCTTCATCAGTCTCGACTATCTGGGCTGCCTTCTGTGGTCGGCATGGATGCTGGAGTTCATCTTCTTCTTCACCTACGGCGAGCACTACAACTGGCTCGATTCGAAGATCATGCAGATGGATGTGGTGCTCTTTATATTTACCGGATATTTCTGCATCCAGCGAATGCTTCACATCCGTCACCCTTACATCGAGCCGGCGGCGTGGAAATATAAGCGACTCATCCCGCTGCTCATCCTCTTCGCCTTCGTAGAGTTCATGGGCAGTACACCTAAAGTGCTGCAAACCGCCTTTACGGGTGGCGTGCTGCATTTCGGTGCCATCACAACCAATGTGCTCAACTTCGTGGAATGGGTGGGTGCCATCGCCGGTTGCCTCTTCTGCCTTTTCTGGTGCAAGGTGCTCTGTCAGAAATACACCCGTCTGCTCACGATAGGTGTAGCAACGATGGTGTGCTATCCCGTGATGATGTATTTCCTCATCCATCCGGGTCTCAACATCGAGGCACTCTATCTGCCCTGCTTCCTGCGGAGTTTCGGCAACGCCATCTTCTTCTGTATGCTCACCGTGTATCTGGAAGAACTGATGCCGTTCCAGCACTTCTTCATGGGATTGACGATGGCAGGCATCATCCGCAACGGTCCGATGTCGGCGATGTGCTCAGGTCTGTACAGTTTCGGGCTCCGCCATCAGATGGCAGACAACATGTCGCGCGGCTTGCCCTACGATGCCACCAATCTTCTGATGCTCAGCATCCGGAATCTCTATGGCGTCACCTGTCTCATCGGCATTGCCGTGCTGATCATCTTCCTGCTCTGGGATGTACAGCCCGTGAGAAGTACCCTCAAAAAGATGCCTTCCTGGAACTTCGTGGGAAAGAGAATGAAGAAAAAGAAAGGATTTGCGAAATAAAACCTATTATCATTACGGCTGTCAGTTTCTTATAAACTGGCAGCCGTTTTGCTATTCAGCTAACTAAAACACACACCAAAAGAGAAAAAGCCCGAAGAATCTTTGCTTTTTCAAACTTTATTCGTATTTTTGCAAAGATTTAGCAACAAATATTAAGAATAATGGATACAGAACAACTTTCTATGACCAAGAAAACCCTTGTGGGAGTACAATTCCTCTTCGTGGCTTTCGGTGCAACGGTTCTGGTGCCTCTCCTGATAGGCATCGATCCAGCAACGGCTCTCTTCACCGCAGGTGTGGGAACCTTTCTCTTTCACTTCATCACCAAGGGCAAGGTGCCTATCTTCCTGGGCAGTTCCTTCGCCTTCATCGCTCCTATCATCGCTGCCACCAAGCAGTGGGGACTTCCGGGAACCATCGCCGGACTTACCAGCGTCTCTCTGGTGTATTTCATCATGAGCGCCCTGGTAAAATGGCAGGGCAAGAAACTGCTGGATAGGATTTTCCCTCCGGTAGTCATCGGTCCAGCCATCATCCTCATCGGTCTTTCCCTTTCGGGCAGCGCTGTGAATATGGCTAAGACCAACTGGGTCCTCGCCTTCGCATCGCTTATCACCGCCATTCTGGTGCTTACCTTCTGTAAGGGACTGATGAAGCTGGTACCTATCATTTCGGGCGTTATCGTGGGTTACGTCATCGCCATCTGCATGGGCGAGGTAGATTTCTCGGGTGTGGCAGCGGCATCGTGGTTCTCCTGTCCGGTAAGCTTCGATACCATCACCCATTTCTCCTGGGCACCATTCCTCTATATGTTACCCGTAGCGATAGCGCCGGTGCTGGAGCATATCGGCGACGTGTATGTGGTGAGTGCCGTGGCGAAGAAGGATTTCGTGGCAGATCCGGGATTGCATCGCACGATGTTGGGCGATGGAGTGGCGTGTCTCTGTTCCGCCTTCCTGGGTGGTCCTCCTGAGACTACCTATTCTGAAGTAACGGGAGCGATGTCTATCACCAAGGTAACGAGTCCTGCCGTGATTCGCATATCAGCAGCCACCGCCATCTGTTTCTCCATCGTGGGCAAATTGAGTGCCTTGCTGCAGAGCATACCTCAAGCGGTATTAGGTGGCATCATGCTGCTTCTTTTCGGCACCATCGCCAGTGTGGGTGTTCAGAATCTGATGCAGAACAAGGTAGATATGAATGAAACCCGCAATGTCATCATCATCTCGGTGATGCTGACGATGGGCTTGGGTGGTGCCGTCCTCTCCTCCGGTTCCTTCGCCATTTCCGGCATCGGTCTCTCCGCCGTCATCGGTGTGATTCTCAATCTCGTACTTCCTAAAACGAAGAAGGAGGAGGCGTAACATTTACTTTCTTTCGAAGGATAATAGCCTAAAAAAATAACACGGACGATTGAATTCATCCGTGTTATTTTTTACAGGAAACCTCCTCTATTAGTTCGCAGGACACTTATCCCCCAGAAGGACACCCGCTACAAAACTAATTAGATTTTACTTTTATTTCTGCATCTATAACATATAAGTCCCCATCAATATCTTTTAAGACATTCTTTGGCTTCAAATCAGAAATCACAATACCATTTCCCTCATATGTCCAATCATCAATAGGACTAAACCCCAAAGCCATCATATATTTTTTTATTTCTGAAGGTTCTGCAGGTTTGGCATTTTCTATATACACCTGAGATAACAATGGATAAATCGTTCTTCCTTCATATCCAGTAAAACCTACAAGAAAGTAAGCGGTTTGCGGGAACAAACTATTATGTATCAATAGTCTTTTAAATAATTTATAGAAACTTCCTGTATGAATTAAATTATTCATCTTATAAACTACGCCGCCTTCCTTATCTACAAAAGTATCATTTTCGCTTCCAGATGGTCCTGGCGTTCCTAGATTGAAAACTTCTTCTATAGAATACCAACAATTATTTTCTTTGGCATATTTTTCTACATAGCTTTGTTCGCTATATAAGTTGCCTCCATACTCAGAGCTAGGGCAAGATTCCGTTTCATTGTTTGCGCAGCTTCTGAAGAGGAAGTCGGTGACTTCTTCCATTCTGCTAACTTGCGAAGCATTCTCTCCGTACTTTCTTTGTGATATTGATTCAAATATGTCATACTTCATTTTTCATTTGATTAATAGTGCAAAAATAGTGCTTTTTCTATTAATTCCAAAATATTCCAGCAACTTTTATACTTTAGTAACACAACCGAAAATTTACTAAGGCAATTCATCTGTCACATCCTATACGTTTTTTCCTTTTTTTCTTGCGTCATTCAGATAAAAACCGTACCTTTGCAGTATGAAAACATTATTAGACGTTCATACACATACCATAGCATCGGGTCATGCCTACAGCAGTTTGCAGGAAATGACCATGGCTGCAAAAGAAAAGGGTTTGGAAATACTGGGAATCACAGAGCACGGACCTCATATCCCGGGCACCTGTGATCCTATCTATTTCAGAAACCTGCATTGCGTTCCCCGTCAGCTCTATGGAATCAAGCTGATGCTGGGAGCGGAACTCAATATCCTCAATACCCAGGGCGATATTGACCTCGATGAGGATTACTGGCGCATGCTTGATATCCGAATCGCTGGCATTCATAGCCTTTGCTGGCAGGGAGGAACCAAGGAAGAGAACACGCAGGGAGTCATCAACGCCATGCACAATCCATTCGTGCAGATTATCTCCCATCCTGGAGATGGAACGGCAGAACTGGATTTCGAGGCTCTGATGAAGGTTTCCAAGGAGACGCATACCCTGCTCGAAATCAACAACCACTCCATGGCTCCCATACGCCACAAGACGGTGGCAGCTCCCTATAACCTGGAACTGCTGGAACTTGCCAAGAAATACGAGACACCAGTCATTTTCGGAAGTGATGCCCACTTCTCTACTATGATTGCCGACTACAGCAACATCATGCCGCTGGTAGAGAAAGCAGAGTTCCCTGAAGAACTGATTCTCAACTATCAGCCAGAGAAGTTCATGGCTTATCTCAAGCCTACCCCAGAGAAATAGGAAAAAATCGTTTTACATTTCATTTGCACAACTATGATTATAGAGGAAATTATCAAGTATAATAAAGAATTCGTAGCCAGCAAAGGTTACGAGAAGTATCTTACGAGCAAATACCCAGATAAGAAGCTTGCCATCCTTTCCTGTATGGATACCCGCCTAACAGAGCTTCTGCCGGCAGCCTTGGGATTGAAAAATGGAGATGCCAAGCTCATCAAGAATGCAGGTGGACTGGTTATCAGTCCATTCGACTCTGCCATGCGCAGCCTCCTGGTTGCCATTTACGAACTGGGTGTAGAGGAAATCATGGTTATCGCCCACTCCAACTGCGGTGCCTGCCACATGAACGGACAGCAGATGAAGGAATTGATGCTCAAGCGTGGCATCCATCAGGATGTCATCGACACCATCGGACTTTGCGGCATCGACCTAGACCATTGGCTGGAGGGCTTCCACGACACCGAGGATTCTGTAAGAAATACGATTAACACCATCCGTACCCACCCTCTTGTACCAAAGGATGTCAATCTGCATGGTTATATCATCGATTCCCAGACGGGTAAGCTTACAGAAGTAAAATAGAACTATATAATAATAATGAGAACATCAGCCGGTGATGAAGAAGAAAAAAATAAGATAGTTTTCAATGCTTGATGAACGCCAACCCCATCTGCATCGCCTTTTTCACCATATTTGCCACATTGCTGGCTTGCAGCTTGCTCATCAAGTTGTGGCGGTGAAATTCTACGGTATTGTTGCTGATGTTCAACTCCCGGGCGATGATATTGGTCGAATGTCCCTCGGCTATGTGCTCCAAGACTTCGAGTTCTCTATTAGAGAGATTGACTTGCTCGACATTCTGCTGATTGATCAGTCTGAAAAACTGTTGACTATAATACCCCTTTCCTTCTTCTATCCTGTGCAGAGCAGTAAGAAGTTCCTGCGGGTCATCACCTTTCAAAACTATGGCATCTACATCCTCGTCCATCAGCTGACGTATCGTCCAGATTTCTTCGTGCATCGTATAGACAATGATCTTGGTCTTGGGATGCTTATGATGAAGCTGCTTGACAAGCTGCAGACCGTTCTCTTCACTCAGTTCCAAGTCGATGATTGCGGTATCGATATTCTCCCTATTGATGAAATCCCTGGCGGATAGGAGGCTAGAGGCGGTCTGTACATTTTTATAGACACCATCTTGCAGGATGAGTGCCCTCAAACCTACCAAGACTACAGGATGGTCATCTACGATGAGGATGCTTTTGCTTTTTTCCATGATGATACAATTTTTAAACGTTGTCTATCGCAAGCCTAGGCTCGCAGATTATAGTTGAAACTTGAGTTCTACCAGATACTCTTCTCCATTGTTTCTTATATTGAGTTCTGCCTGCAGAGCTTCTGCTCTCATCTTCAGGGTATCTTTGCCGATGCCTGGTTTGTCCTGGCTGATAGGGTGAAGTGGTGACAGATCGTTGATGATGGATATGCTCCCCTGCTTTCCATAGGTATCCAGCGTAACGCTTATCATCTTGCTGTATCCATATTTGATGGCGTTGGATACGCATTCCTGGATGATGCGGTAGATCTCTATCGCCTTGCCGTCCGGGAGATTCTGCGCATTGAAAGAGGTACTGATGAATGGCTTGACGATGGTTCCGTTTTCGGCTGTTACCGATTGACAGAAGCTTTCTATCAGCTCCGCAAGCGAAGTGTTGTCAAACCTAGGTGGTATCAGCTCATGTGAAAGACGGCGTACATCATGTCCCACGTTCTTAAGCAATCTTTCTGCTTCCTCCTTATTGGTCTGCATCATGATATTCACCGCCAGAATATCGTTGCATATTCCATCATGCAATTCCTTGGCCAGACGCTTGCGCTCATTCTCCACACCATTGATATAGGATGTCTTTTCCAACAATTCGGCTCTCTGCCTGTCGAGTTTCCTGCGGTATAGGATGACAAGAATGGCTATCAACAATATGATGAGTGCCAGGATGAGCCATAAGATGCGGATATAGAGCGAGCTCTGTTCGTGGTTCATCTTTTCTATCAGCATTTCTTTCTCCAAGGTCTTGTACTTGATGTTGAACTCACTCAACTGCTTGTCGATGTCACTCTGCTTGAGAGAGTCACTTTTCATGTATGCCTTTTGCATTGCCTGGTATGCCAGAGTGTATTTACCCATATTATTGAGGCATCTGGCCTGTGTGGCGAGAAGCTTGTCTTTAGGCATCGTCAGATTTGTACCCGCCAACCTGCCGATGCTGTCCAGAAGTAGCCATTGCTCAGCGTATTTCTTCTGTTGCCCCAGCAAGTCGGCCTTGATTTCCAATATGCCTAGCACCCCATTGCTCGTAGGTGCCAGATTACGGCAGGCTTCATTGGCGTATGTGAGATAGAAGGCAACGGAATCGGCCTTACCCAGTTGCAAGTACGACTTGAGCAACGGAGAAAGATATTTGAGGGTCAGCACATTATAATTGGTCTGCTTTACCATATTCCACATCGAAGTAAGGCTATTGACGCTTTTCCGGTAATTTCCCTGTCGCATCAGGATAGCACCTTTATTGGCATGGGCAGACAGACGCTCTATGGTATCGTTGATAGCGATAGCTTTAGATTCAGCCTTGTCGGAGTACTCTATGGCTTCCCTAAATCTCTTCTGTTCGTTGAAAAGCACGGAGATACAATTGTAGAGATAAATCTCATATTCCGCATTCTCGCTCTTGATGGCTTTCTGGATGCCCTTCTTATAATAGATGAGCGAGGAATCCAGTTCTCCAATTCTGCGATAGCAGATGCCCATTGCTCCACACATGGCAAGCATGCCATCGTAATCCTCTATCTTTTCGGCAAACGGGATGCCTTTCTTTCCTATTTCCATGGCTTCTCTCATCTTTCCCAGGTCAGTATATGCGGTCATCTTCTCGCTGGTAAGCCAACTGCGGGTGGTGTCAGCACAGTTCATATTGAGTGCGCTGTCTATCAGAAGGATGGCCTGTCTCTTGTCACCATCAGTATTATAGTTGACGGCTTCCAGAAACAAAGAATATGCCCGCTTCTCGTCTTTGCTGCTGTCCCGTTGACAAGCGGCAAGAAAAGGGATGGATGATAACATAAGGAAAATATATGTGAATATGGCTTGTTGCCTGTGATGTATTGTTTGCTTCATTTGCTATTATATTTACGTCATTTGCTATTACTATCATAAATGATTGTCCCTGCAAAGATATGAAAAATAATCGGAAGAGTCATTTTTTCTATTGTTAAAAAAGGTGGCGGCTGTTGTTTTACCGCTCACATGCCCCTTTACCTACGGAAAACCATAGGCTACACGCGGTGGTATTCCGTAGAAATGAATATAAATATCCGTTTTTTGCTGCCGGTAGAAACATTATATGGTAATTGTCGCTATCTTTGCATTCAATCATTCTCTTGTTATACTTAGTATCTCTAAGTGAACGGAGAAATGTAGTAGTAAATAATCAAATAATAAATGTCTAACTTAAATTTAAAGGATTATGCGTAATATTGGTGAAGAAATCTTGTGGGATATCGTGCGTGTTATCAAATGGATAGCCATACGTGTGTTGCGTCTCTTCGGCAAGTTATTCTCTTTTGCATGGGACAAGGCAAAGGAGAAACAGGAAATGAAGAAAATGGAAGAAAAGGAGCAGGGCTTATGAAATACGTGAAAATATTGTTAGTATTCGCCTTCGCATTGCTTTCGATGGCTGGCTTTGCCGAGAAGGGCGATATGTGGGAGGTGAAAGATGCCGACCTGACGGTGTGGGATTCGCCTAATTATCTTACGAAGCTGGGCATGATGCATCAGGGTGATACTTTTGAGGAGGAAGGTATGGATGGCGACATGATCAGATTCCTCTACAAGGGCAAAACGGCTTATGTGGCATCTTACTGCTGCCAACGATTTGAGCCGGAACCGGATTCTGATGTTGATGTAGAAGAAGAAATGCCTGCAGCTGCCACACAGCAGGATGTCAAGGAAGACGCCAAGAATGAAAAGACGGAACTGACTGCTGTTACCCAGCAGAAAGGAAAACAAGCCTCTACGGTAGATGCCAGGAAAGAGGAAATGCACGCACCAGCAGGAACTCAGCAAAGCACCGAAAAGGAAGAACCTGGAGTATTAATGGGCATAGCGTTGCTGCTCCTGTCACTTGTTGGAGGCGCCCTCGGTCTTATCGCCATCGTGTTTACTTTCTTTTATGTTTTCAGATACCAGAAATTGGCAAAATGGATGAATGGGAAATGTGGCACGGAAGTGATACCTTACAAACGATTCAACAAGTTGCTCCTCGTTCCCGTACTGGCAGCATTAGCTACTGTAGTGATTACCATATCGTTTGGATATCTGGCTACGCTGGTAGAACAGGACAGCACTTCGCAGATCTTCCTATCGCTGACAGGTGTAGCATTAACCATAGCAACCCCCGTTCTGTGTCTTTGGTACAGATATAAGAAAGACAAGGAACAATATGGCAAGAAGGCAGCAAGCTGGATGATGCTCTATTCTTTCCTCAGTATAGTGGCAATATATCTGATTTGTGTTGTAATAGCCTATATTATTGTGGGAATTGTTGCAGTACTGATTTTTGCCCTGATTGTAAGCCTGGCATTCCCTACAAGATACTATGTTGTCCGCAGGTGGTAGCAGATCTGATTTGCAACTTGTACTTTGTCATTACGATTCCTTTCTTATTAAGATTGCTATCACTCCATATTGAGACGGCCATTATGGTCAAGAGAAATGATGATAGCTCCTCATCATAATAGTTCTCAAACCTAGAGATAAAAGTATTTATCCCTAGATGAAAGTTCCGTTCAGCGACGTTGAACCGACATTCAGCGACGTTGAATGCAGATTCAGCGACGTTGAACGTACATTCAACGTCGCTGAACGAAACTTTCTATTAGGCAAAAGTACATCTTTTCCTAATAACAACCAAGACTTTTCCTAATAACAACCAAGACTTTTCCTAAGATTAACACAAAAATAATCATTTTTACAGCCACGCTCCGAATCTTGCGCTTGGCAATGGGGCGGTGAAGTAATAGTTCTGGTCGTTATTCTTATCCAGGAAATTCACCTGCTTCATGCCGAAGAATGGCAGACCCTGTGGGAAGAGGCGGGCGAAATCGGTTACGCCACCCGAGAGGGCAGGACTGTTATCCTGATACTCGAAATTCCAGGTCTTGTCGAATGCCAATGGAGCACCCTGGGCTACATCATCAATCTCGCAATTGACGTTCATCTTGTCGCTCTGAGTGAAACTCTTGAAGAGTGGATTGAGCTGACCAGCCACGCTGCTCTTGATATCGGTATCATACCAGATGCCAAGCGCTGCATCCTTCGCCATCTGCTCTACTCCAGTTGAGGTAGATGCAAAGTAGTAGTTTGGGGTGAGACGGCTGTGCTCCATGTCAGCACCATCCATCTTTGGCTGTTTCAGACCGAAACGGGAATCGTAGATAAGGTTGTTCACGAAGACTGGCTTCGCAGCCTTCTCTACCCAAACAGAACCGCCCTTCTTGTTCTTGGAACGGCGCCATCCGCAGTTGATGATGGTATTGTTATAGGCAGTCATCTCGCTGAGAGGAATCACCTCGCTATTGCCGGCATTAGAAAGCTTGAAGGCGTTGGTGCAGGCGTTGTAGATGATGTTGTTGGCTACATCGAGCTTGCAACCTGCCTTCACGTTGATGGCCTCGCCGCCATCGGCTGCATTTCCGCTATCGGCAAAGATATTATTGATAATCACGCCGTTACCACCGGTAAAGTAAGTCTGGTCGTTGTAGTTATCATGGAAGAAACTGTTTGCCATCACAAACTTGCCGTTCACATTACAGAAGTGGAAGGCTGGCACGCCACCATCGATGGTTGTCTTGAAAAGCTTGTTCTGGAAAGAAGCTGAACTCTCGGTAGGAGTAGCACCGGCATAGCCTACATCCACGTGGTTGAGTACCACCTCTTCTGAATTGTAGCCGCAGATGATGCCGCCCCAATCAGCCGGCTTCTTGGTATCAGAAGTGATGGTAACTGGCTTCTCGGCAGTTCCCAGGCAATAGAGATTGCCCAATACCACAATCTCTACCGGTACCTGAACCTCTGATTTGCAGGTAACGGTTACGCCCGGCTCTATGTAGAGCGATGTTCCTACAGGAATCTCAACGCTCTCGCTAAGGGTGGTATCCTTGCTCCAAACCACAGAACCTACAGGATATTCTGCCACCTTCGTTGTAATGACATCCTTAGAACCCTGATTCTCGTTGTTTCCACTTCCATTACCGCCATTATTCACGTAATCGTATGGATTGATATTATCGTTCTCGCAAGAGGTGGAGAACATTGCAGCTGCCATCATAAGCAAAGCTGCTAAAGTATTTATCTTTTTCATTATTTTCCTTTTTTCTTTTTTACCTCTTAAAGCTTATATCTTACTCCCAGCAGGAAGGTTCTGCCATACTGATAAGTTCCCACGATGGTCTTATCGCTCTTCTGACCCTCATACTCCAGGTTGCTCTTGTTTACGGTCTTCAAGTATCTCTCGCGCTTGGCATCGAGAAGATTGTTTGCCTTGAAGAAGATGGAGATGCCGTTCTTGAATTGCTTCTCGGCACTCAGGTCGAGACCGAACATCGC
>ERZ870052.79-NODE-79-length-32445-cov-6.781080_pt1 | contig 32445 bp, 26 predicted proteins | sample MGYA00520889_ERZ870052 | MGnify/ENA primary metagenome ERZ870052 (study PRJEB32232, sample SAMN07284988) | human gut metagenome | biome: human-associated habitat; material: feces | host: Homo sapiens | place: Tanzania | collected 2014-08-14 ...
TGCGTTCGCCTCGATGCCGTATCTGGTCGTTGAGTACGACGGCGGCAAGCAGAAGCAGTGCAATTTCAAGGATGAACGGGATGTAGACGCCATCCTCGAACTGCTCGCAAAGATCCAGCCCCAGATCAAACTCCTGAGCGCGGCCGGTGAGCAGACCCTCCAGAAAAAGGAAGAGGAGAAAGCAGCCCGGAAGCTCCCGGAACTGACAAAAGATGCCCAGCATACCGTGACCGTCCTGACCCGTGCAAAAGAATATCTGGACGCAAAACCGGAGCTTGCACAGGAACTCAGTCAGGCCGAACGCCGGAAGCGCGCACAGCTGCAGAGCAAGCCGGTGTATAAGTATGTCGCCCTCATCATCAGCCTGTTTGGCGTGGTGGCAGCGGCCTATGGTATCCACTCGATTTTGACCCACAGCGGCAGCTATGGTATCTACTTCGCACTGTTCGGATTTGCGGCCATCTTCCTGTTCTCGAGCTACAACATGATGCCGACGGCACGGAACAACCATAAGGCCATCATGAACCGTGCCGACAAAGCGGAACAGGCCGTTGCCGAGTATGTGAAAAAGTACCCGAACGGAACTTTCCCGGTGCCGGAATATTACGCACACCCGATGGTGCTGAAGCGGATGATCGACGCTGTGCAGGAAGGTCAGGCGGTGACCGTTCCCGAGGCACTGGAAGCCGTCAAAAACCGGCTGAAGGCAGTCAACGCCGATGTGGAAGTCGAGCAGGAAGAGTACGATGAGATCATTCAAATCAAAGCGATGTTCCTGAACCACGACTACCAGTAAAATCAAAACATGCAAAAAGGGCAGATGCTGCGAGATGCGGCATCTGCCCTTTTATGGTTGAATGGTTTATGCAGTCTGGTGCTGGACCGGCTCTTTGAAGATGCGCATCGACTGCTTGTAGCAGTGGACGAAGTAGATGATCTCCGCAAGAGCAGTCAGCGACCAGGAGCAGGGGTAAAGCAGGTAGAGCGAGGGGATGGTGTGGAAGTGGGCGAAGATGGTATAGACCCAGATCACCCGGAAAACGCAGGAGCCGAGGACGACGATGACGGTCGGCACAACGGTCTTGCCAAGGCCACGGGAGGCCGCGATGGTGCAATCCATGAAGGCGGAGATGCAGTAGGCAAGTGCCATGACCTGCACACGCTTCATACCGGCGTCGATAACGGCGGATTCCGTCGTAAAGAGGGCGAGGAACTGGCGGCCAAACAGGAAGAGTGAACCGCCCAGCACCAGACCGACACCAAACGAATAAGCCAGACTGATGAAGTAGCTCTTCTTCACACGGTCGACCTTGCCTGCGCCGTAGTTCTGGCTCATGAAGCTGGCACAGGCCATGTAGAACGCGGCCATTGCGTCGTAAATCATGTTGTCGGCGTTGGCGGCGGCGGAGTTGCCCTTGACCATCAGAGAATCGAAGGAGTTGACACCGGCCTGAATGAACAGGTTTGCGATGGCGAAGATGGCATTTTGGAAACCAGCCGGAAGACCCAGACCGAGGATGTTCTTTGTCATGGCCGAGTCAAGACGGATGGACTTGAAATCCAGCGCGTAGCAGTCCTGCACCTTTGTCAGAGCGTGAAGAATGAGTCCGGCGGAAACGCACTGGCTCAGCGCGCTTGCCAGTGCGACGCCTGCAACATCCAGTCGGCAGACGATGACGAAAAACAGGTTGAGGAGGATGTTCAGAACACCGGCGATGGACAGATACATCAGCGGCTTTTTCGTCTCACCGATGGCACTGAACACCGCGTTGCCAAAATTGTAAAGCGCGAGGGCAGGCATACCGAGGAAGTAGACACGCAAGTATAAAATCGCGCCGGGCAGAAGGTCGTCTTTGGTGTTCAGCAGACGGAGCAGGGCAGGCGAACCCAGCAGACCGACCAGCAGCAGGATGATGCCGGCGATAAAACTGATAAGAATCGCCGAGTGGACGGTCTTGTGAACATCGTCCGGATGCCGCGCACCGTAAAAACGGGCGACCAGCACGTTGATGCCGTTGCTCAGACCGATGAGAAAACCGGTGAACAGGGTGACGAAAATGCTGGTGGAACCCACCGCGCCCAGAGCCGTCGAGCCTGCGAACCGGCCGACCACGGCCACGTCCGACATGTTGAACAGCACTTGCAGTAAGTTCGACAGAGCCAGCGGCAGACTGACGAGCAGGATCTGCTTCGCCAGTGGGCCTTCCGTCAGAGTTTTTGCAGATGATTTCATATTCCCTTTCCTTTTTCCTAAATCCAGAACATACCCACGCACACCGGGGTACCTGCTCTATTATAAAGCGGATTCGGGGTTTTGCAAGATGGAGAAACGGAATCTTTGATGGGCGTTAGCCGGAATCTTGCAATTGACGTGCAATCAGTAATCCGTTAAAATAATATCAGAGGTGAAGTTGATTCGTAGAGATTATCAGGAATTATAAGGAGGATTACCCAATGCGCACACACAGGAATGACAGCCACAGCAGCTCCCATATCCGAAACGCAAAATCCCGGAGGGTTCTTTCTTATATTCTGGTAATTGCTGTTTTTATATGTTGCCTGTTAAGCGGCTGCAGCCAGAAAGCATATACATTGGAAAATCTTTTGTCCGAGACAAATGCAGCTCATCAGAAAATCAGCAATGATGGGTTGGACAGCAGTTTTACGGCACGCAAACCCATGGATGAAAGCGGAAACCGTATCACACTGAGAGAACAACAAATCTATTTCATGCCGCAAGAAGAGGCCTATGACCCGGAAGCGACTTTGACGCAGGAACAGATAGAGGAAGATGTGGCGTATCTCTTTGAAGCACTCTATGCCTGCTATGGAAATTATGACCGGATGGGTGGGCAGGAAGCTTTTGATCGGGCAGAGCAGGCGATTCTTGAAGAATGTGCGCAGAAAGCTCCCTTGCAGGCAAAGGAATTTGAGGAACTGGTGCGCTCACATCTGGACTTTGTGGAAGATGCGCACTTTAAAATCAATGGCATCAATACAAACCCAAGCAAAATCGCCTTTTTCTTCCGTGAAACGGAATTCCATAAAGCTGAGGATGGCAAGTATACGACCAAAGAGGGCAAAACTGTGGTTTCGGTGGATGGATACAGTGATTTGGATGCGCTTTTCAAACGCTCTATCTCGCCGGAAGGTGAAATCGTGTACTATCCTGTTTTGCTGAAGGATTGCATGGCGACAGATGCTTTTACTGAGACGCAGGTTTGCACGGAACAGTTGACGGTTCATTATACGGATGAAAGTACACAGGAACTGGAATGTGAACCCTATACCCTCAGTGATTTATTGCAGACGGTCGAAGACCCCGATGCGATTCCACAGATCAGCACCGACGGTGATATCCCGGTTTTCACGATTTACTCTTTTATGAGAACGGACGATTCCGACTGGCAGGAACAGGCACAGAAAGGTGTGGAAACTTTACGGGATTCCAAAATTGCGATTCTGGATCTGCGCTTTAACTCCGGCGGACGTTCTGATGCGATGCTCGAGTGGCTCAAAGAATATGCAGGAACGACGGTTCCAACCAATTTGATATCGTTTGATGGATTTTCGCAGAGTCAACAGACGGATTCCAAAGACGCATGGGTAGAAAACAAAAATACGTTGATCATCCTGACAAGCAAACGCACGGCTTCCTGTGCGGAATGGATGGTCGATGCGGCGCACAATCTGGAAAACGTTTTGATTATCGGAGAGAATACCAGAGGTGCGATGCAGGGAAGTTCCTTGAGTGAAGTTACATTACAAAATAGCAAACTCCGAATCGGAATGGGAATGACGCAGGGCTTCGTACCATCCGAAGAGGATTATTTTGAAGAGTACCGTGGACTCTACCCGGATTTGTGGGTTCCGGCTGGTGAAGCCGAAGAACTGGCAAACAAGCTGATAGAGCGGCTTGCATAAGGCAGATAAAACAAAAAATCCGAACCCCTCTCATACGAGAAGGATTCGGATTTTCTTTGTTTGGTGCGACCGGGAGGATTCGAACCTCTGGCCTTCCGGGTCGGAGCCGAACGCTCTATCCAGCTGAGCTACGATCGCACATTTTCTGAAGGATTCAGTGTAGAACAGTATAGCACAGCTGGGGCAAAAATGCAAATAGAAATCTTCGCCTTATTTTTCAGTCATTCGCTTCCCGATTCATTTTTCTGCGGGCTTCGCGGTCCACACCGCGCGGTATTTATGGAAGTAGTAGAAGGTCATCAACAGGCTCATACCCTCGCCGACGCTCATGGACAGCCAGACGCCGTCCGTGCCAAAGATGCGCGGCAGGATGAGCACGGGCAGCACCATGAAGATGATGGTCCGGCAGAATGACAGGACCGCCGAGGTTGTGCCATCGTTCAGGGCGGTGAACCAGCCGGACGAGAACACGTTATACGCCATCATGATGAAGCTGACCGCCACGATATGGAAGCCGTACAGGGACAGCTTCTGAACGACCGCATTGACGGTCTGCTTGGGCAGAAAGCGCATCTCGCAGAGCATTTTCTGGGTGCAGTTCTCGGTATCGGCGATGGTGCTCAGGATGCTCAGACTCGTATAGGAAAGCCCGCCTTTCAAAATTTCACGGGCTCTTTGCCGGATTCCATCTTGCAAAAGCGCCGCCGGGATTTATAATAGAGCTTGTGCCCCGGTGTGCGCGGGCATGGTTTAGGAATGGAAAAGGAATCGAACTATGAGATCAAACGCAACCTCCCTGACCGAAGGACCGCTGGCCAAGCAGATCCTTCTGGTCAGTCTGCCGCTGGCGCTTTCCAACCTGCTGCAGGTCCTGTTCAACATGTCCGACGTGGCCGTGGTCGGCCGGTTCGCCGGGTCCACGGCACTGGGTTCGGTCGGCTCCACCAGCATCTTCGTCACCCTGTTCACAGGCTTTCTGATCGGCCTGAGCAACGGCATCAATGTTCTGGTGGCCCGCTTCTACGGCGCAAAGCACGCGGACGATGTCCGCCGCACGGTCCATTCGGCGCTGGTGGTCAGCCTCATTGCCGGTGTGGTCCTGCTCGTCATCGGACTGCTGGGTTCTCCGGCCCTTCTGCGGCTGCTGAACACCAAGGACGACCTGCTTCCGGGTGCGATTTTGTATCTGCGGGTCTACTTCCTCGGAATGCCCGCGCTGGCGCTCTACAACTTCGGCAACGCCATTTTCAGCGCCATCGGCGACACCAAAAAGCCGCTGTATTTTCTGACCATCGCAGGAATTTTGAACATCCTGCTCAACCTGTTTTTCGTCATCGTCTGCAAGCTGGACGTGGCCGGTGTCGCACTGGCCAGCGCCATTTCCCAGTGCGTTTCGGCGGCGCTTATCCTCCACGCCCTGACCAAGGTGCAGGACTGCTACGCGCTCCACTTCAAGGAGGCCAAGCTGGACCCCGCCATGACCAAGAGCATCCTTGCGCTGGGTCTGCCCGCCGGGTTCCAGAACGCCATCTTCGCCATCGCGAACCTCTTCATTCAGGCGGGCGTCAACTCCTTCGACTCCCTCATGGTCAAGGGCAACTCTGCCGCCGCCAATGCGGACAACCTCATCTATGACTGCATGGCCGCGTTCTACATGGCCTGTGCCAGCTTCATGAGCCAGAACTACGGCGCGGGCAAGCCCGACCGCGTGAAGAAGAGCTACTTCATCGCGCTGGCCTACTCGTTCGGCGTGGGGTTGGTGCTGGGCGGGAGCCTGTTCCTCTTCGGCCGCCAGTTCCTCGCCCTGTTTACCACCGAGAGCGCCGTCATCGATGCCGGCATGAAGCGCGTGGGCGTCATGGGTTTGGCCTACTGCGTCTCCGCCTTCATGGACTGCACCATCGCCGCCTCGCGCGGACTGGGCAAAACGGTCGTGCCCACCATCATCGTGATCTTGGGTTCCTGTGTGTTCCGGGTCATCTGGGTGTACACCATCTTCGCCCATTTCCACACCATCCCCTCGCTCTATCTGCTCTACCCCTGCTCTTGGACCCTGACCGCCATTGCGGAGATCCTCTACTTCGTCCACTGTTACAAACAGGCGATGAACATCTTCCGCGAACCGGTCCCGTCCTCGCTGTAAGAAACACAAAAGCGGCTGCTGCACCGTTGTGGTGCGGCAGCCGCTTTTTCGGTTTCGGGGATTATTTGCTCTGTTTGCCCAGCCAGCTCCACAGGTTCTCGCCGGTGGTGTCGTCGGTGCACTCATTGTTGAAGAAGTACAGCCAGCTCCAATGGCCCATATACTGATACGGTGCGCCATCCTCGCCCTTGTACTTGCCGGACGTGTCGTGCACATCCTCGAAGATGCTGGTATGGAGGTTTGCGCCGATGGCCTTCAGGCGGGCGATGGTGGGTTCCTCGAAGTCCTGCGGCAGAACGGTGGTGTCGTTCTTGGCGTAGATGAACCACAGCGGCACATTCTGGATGCTGGCCAACTGCTCGTCGGTGATGCCGCTGTCGCGGTAGGCCTCGCAGATGGGATAGGCCGCTGCGAAGTAATCCGGATACTGCATCACCATGTTCATCGTCATATAGCCGCCGTTGGAACAGCCGCCGATGACGATGCGGTCCGTGTCGATGTCCGGGTGCTCGGCCACGAAGGCGTCGATCAGCTCTTTCAGAGTCTGGGTGTAGACCGACAGCGTGCCGGGATTGTTCTGCCAGTCGCCCTGCTCATTGTACTGCAGCCAGAAGGTCGGGGTCTGCGGGGCCAGCACATAGGCCGCGCCGCCCATGGCGTTCTGGAACTCATCGCTGACCAGCGCGGTGACCTTGTTGCCCAGCAGCGCGATGCTGGGGTCCTCGCCGCCCTCACCGGCGCCGTGCAGCCAGATGACCAGCGGCAGGTTCTTGCCCTTGGGGGCGTAGGAAGCATAGCAGAGCTTCTTTCCGTCCGTGCCGGTATAGGTCCCGTCGGTGACGAACTTGCTCATCTGCGGGATCAGCGCCTTGGTATGGTCGATGGCGGGGTCCGCGTTGACGGCCTTGATCTTCTGGCCGAGGACGGTGGCCAGCTCAGAGCCTTCCTTCAGGCGGTTCTCCAGTTCGTAGGGCTTGCACCAAGTGTTCATGCCCACGATGAAGTCATAGCAGAATGGCGAACCATTGCTGGGGTCGCAGTCCATATCCAGACGGATGCAGTTGGACGGCAGCGTGGTGCGCTCACCCTTGGTGTTGCAGGTGTAGGCATCCACCACCGGGCGCGGTGCGGTGACGGCGATGTGCGGGCCGAAGAAGTTGCTGTAGTCCATGGATTCCTTCGTCTCGGAAACGTTCTCGAACACCTCTGCGCTCACGCTGTCGGGGCGGACCACATGCTTGAGCTTGAGGATGGTCGCCTTAACGCCGGGGCCCCAGTCATAGCCCTCGATCACAGCGGTCTGGGTGCAGCCGGTCTCTTCGGTCGGCTCAAAACATGCATTTGCGGAAACAGCGCTGCCCGCAACAGCAGCACTCAGCATTCCCGCAGCCGCACCGGTGCGGAGGAACTGACGACGCGTGATTTTTTTCATACGGATTCTCCTTCTCTTCCGGACCATGCTTCGGGGGAACACAGTCCTGTGGTTTTCTTGTCTGTATGATAACACGCGTTTCATAAAATTTTCACCTTTTTCACAATCTGTCGTTTTTCGTGCATGATTTGCAAAAGTTTCTGTTGCATCCAAGATTTTACTGGCAATTCCTCACAAGCCTCTTCCACAAACTTTGTGCAGATTGTTCTCTGCAAAAACCGCCCTGCCACGCGGCAGAGCGGTTTTTGGGGACATCAGACCTTGACTTCTCCGGCGAGGACCCGCTTATAATCCTCATAGTTGCGGGCCAGCAGAGCGGGCGTATCCAGCCCATAGGGGCACTTTTTCTTGCACTGGTTGCAATGCAGACAGTTTTCGATCTTCTTCATCTTGGCCTGTCCTGCGGGGCTGAGGTGCTCCGCCGAGGGCGAACGCCGCAGAAGCAGACTCATACGGGCGCAGTTGTTGATCTCGATGCCAACCGGGCAGGGCATACAGTAGCCGCAGCCACGGCAGAACTCGCCCATCAGCTCGGCGCGGTCGTGCTCGATGACGGCCCGCAGTTCGCCGTTCATCCGGGGCGGGTTGTCAATGTAGGAAAGGAACTCGTCCAGCTCTTTTTCGCGCTGGACGCCCCAGATGGGCAGCACGCCGTCGTACTGGGCTTCAAAGGCATAGGCCGCCGCGCTGTTGGTGATGAGTCCGCCCGAAAGGCCCTTCATCGCGATAAAGCCCATGTTCTTTTCCTTGCATAGGTTCACCAGCTCCAGTTCCTGCTCGCCGGAAATGTAGCTGAACGGGAACTGCAGCGTCTCATACAGGCCGCTTTCGATGGCCTCATGCGCCACGGAAAGCCGGTGATTGGTGATGCCGATGTGCCGGATCAGGCCCTTTTCCTTGGCTTCCAGTGCGGCGTCGTACAGCCCGGAAGCATCCCCCGGCTTCGGGCAGAAGGCCGGATTGTGGAACTGATAGATGTCGATGTAGTCGGTGCGCAGATTCTTCAGGGAGGTGTGCAGGTCCTTCCAGAAGTCCTCTGCATTCTGTGCCGCCGTCTTGGTAGCGATGTAGACTTCGCTGCGGATGCCGTCGAACGCTTCGCCCAGCTTCACTTCGCTGTCAGTGTAGGCGCGGGCGGTGTCGAAAAAGCGGATGCCCGCCTTGTAGGCCTTGCGGGCCAGATATACCGCATCCTCCTGCGAGATGCGCTGGATCGGCAGCGCGCCGAAGCCGTTTTTGTTCACCGTGATGCCGGTGCTGCCCAATGTGACCATGTCCATTTTGAGAAACCTCCTGTTTCCAAATACTCTCTGATCTCATTATAATTCGACATGGCATTCAGTGCAAGGAAAAGCAAAAAAGAGGGTGCTCACAGCAACCCCCCTTTTATTTTACTGATAATCGTGGTTCAGGAACATGGCCTTGATGACGACCACTTCATCATACTCTTCCTGATCGACCTGAACATCGGCGTTCAGCTCTTTCAGGCGGGCCTTGACGGCTTCCAGCGCTTCCGGAACGGTGACGGCTCTGCCCTCTTCGATGGCGTCCATCATCTGCTTCAGGACGACCGGGTGGGCGTAATAGCTGGGCACGGGGAACGCACCGTTCGGATACTTTTTGACGTAGTCCGCGGCGGCCTGTTCGGCCTTATCGGCCCGCTTCATGATGGAGCTGTTGTTGTTCCGGGCCGTGGGCATCATGTTATAGCTCGAGAAGAGGAAGATGGCCGCGAATCCGAACAGGGCAAAGTAAACGCCGTAACTGCCCACATGGTTCACCACGGAATACAGGCCGTAGGCCGCCGCCGCGATGCCGAACAGAAAGATAGCCAGCGCCACATACCGATACACCGGTTTGCTCTTGAGCTGGGCGCGCTTCCGGCGCTCAGCGGCACTCAGCTCGTCTGAAACTTCCGGCTTGGCTTCCAGATACTCCTTCGCTCTGCGCAGAATGCTCAGGCTGTGCTCGGCATCCTTGGTCAGCTCCGGCAGCTTGCGGGCTGCCTTCTCGGCTTCCTTTTTCTCTACCGCCTGTTCGCCCGCCGCACTGAGCCGCTTGATCTGCGGCTGCTCCTTGGCGAGGAGGTCCAGCAGGGCGTCCACATCCCGCTCGTCCTTGAAGTTGCACTGTTTCTGCTTGCCGCCGTCGTACTCGACCACCAGATAGGCCATCGAGGCGAACATCCCTTTGCCGGTAAAGCCGCCTTGGCTCATCGCCACCCGCTTGAACACGCGGGTGATGCTGCCATAGGGCAGATAATACCGCCGGTCAATGTAAAAGCTGTTGAGGTAGAGCGCCTTTTTGCCAACGCCGCAGGGGCCGATCTTTTTACAGGCCTTTTTGTCGGCCTCCAGTTCGGCACTGTCCAGATGCGCAAGGCCCAGTTGTGCAGGTTTGAAGAGCATAATGTATCCCTCTTTTGCGTTTCATTTGTCCCCATTTTCCCACCATGACCCGTAAAAAGCAAGAGCCTTTTTCGTCCTTTGCCAAAAATAAAACCGGCCGCTGGGATGGGCAGCGGCCGGTTTGCGGGTCAGATCAGAATTGCCGCTTGGAATGGGTTATGCGGCTTTCTTTTCGGTGTGCTTCTTGGTCGCATGGAGGAACAGAGCCAGCATTGCGATCGCAAAGACGATACCGACAGGATAAGCAAGAGCGGTGTTGTAAATGGTCGCACCCTCTGCCGTCTTAGCGTTCAGCAGACCGCCAAGGCACTCAGGAGCCAGCACGAAGTAGGTGCAGGACACAGCGCTCATGAAGGTTGCAGGAACAGCGGTGATCCAGTAGTTCTTCTTCTCCTTGAACAGATACATGGAAGCAGCCCACAGGACGATCATGGCCAGCGTCTGGTTGGTCCAGCTGAAGTAACGCCAGATCACAGTGTAGTTGATGAAGCCCAGTGCATTGCCGATGCCCAGGAAAGCGCCGACACCCAGAACGGGGATGCAGAGCTTCAGGCGGTTTGCGTAGCTGTCCTGATCGAGCTTCAGCCAGTCGGCCAGAGTCAGACGAGCGGAACGGAACGCGGTATCGCCAGAAGTGATGGGGCAGATAACGACGCCGATCATTGCCAGTGCAATGCCGACACCGCCCATGGTCTTGGAGCAGACATCGTAGATGGCGGCAGACTGACCAGCGCTCAGAGCCTCGGCCAGACCGGTCATCTTACCATCGGTGATGGTGTACAGTGCGCAGCCAGCAGCGGCCCAGATCAGAGCGATAACGCCCTCGCAGACCATTGCGCCGTAGAACACGAAGTGGCCCTGCTTCTCACTCTTCATGCAGCGTGCCATCAGAGGAGACTGGGTGGAGTGGAAACCGGAAATAGCGCCGCACGCAACCGTGATGAACATGAAGCTCCAGATCGGCGTGCCCGACGGGTGCATACTGCCGAAGTGCTCCCAAATTTCCGGGATGGTGTAGGCCGGATTTGTGAAGATGCCAAAGATGACGCCGATGGCCATGATGATGAGACAGATACCGAAGATGGGATAAATCTTACCGATAACGGCATCGATGGAGATAAAGGTCGCGATGAAGTAGTAGATCAGAATGATGATCAGCCAGAACAGCAGCGAGGTGAACACGCCCGAAGCACCGCTCTGACTGCACAGCTCGACGATCAGGCCCGCAGGACCCACCGCAAACACCGTGCCGACCATGATCAGCAGCACAACGGAGAACACACGCATGACGTTCTGCATCACCGGTCCCAGATACTTTCCGGTGATCTCTGCGATGGACGCACCGTCATTGCGCTCGCTCATCATGCCGGAGAAGTAATCGTGGACGCCGCCGGCAAAGATCGTACCAAAGGTGATCCACAGGAACACCACGGGACCCCACAATGCACCCTGCATTGCGCCAAAGATGGGTCCCAGACCTGCGATGTTCAGCAGCTGGACGAGGAACAGCTTCCATTGGGGCATCACGACGTAGTCAACACCATCGTTGATGCGGACAGCGGGCGTTTCACGGTCGTCCGGGCCGAACGTGTTGTCTACGATCTTACCGTAGACAAAGTAGCCCACGATCAAAATCGCCAGACAGAGTAAGAAACTAACCATACCGAAACCTCCTTTTTCGATGCAGTCCGCGACCCCATTCCGCCGCCGTTCTGCATCAAATCTCTGGCATCATGTTAGCATATTTTTTACCAGCTGCACAATATTTTCTCCGCATAGCCCCATATCAAATTCCATATAGCCGCTAAGATTTTTTGCCGTTCCTAAGTTTATTTTTTGACCGCTTATCAACAAAAAAGAAACAGGGCGTGATTTTTCGCCCTGTTTCTTTGCATCTTATTTCCAAAATTGGAAATTTTCGCGTTTTAGTTTTAGCCGGTTCTTAACCGGTCTCCGTGTCATTTTACGGTCTGCGATGCCTGTTTGTGGAGCAGGTCCACAAAGGCCTGTTCCTCGGCCCGCAGACTGCCCTTATCCGGATAGACCAGCACATCCCGCATTCGCTGGCGCTGGGCCGGACACTTTTTCAGCACCAGATGATACTGTTCCAGCGCCTTGCGGGGCATCGGCGACGCCCACATGTAGGCCGACGGGAGCCGCTGCAAGATCGAGAACTGGCTGCACCGCTCATAGACATGGATGCGCCGCTTTTGGTTGACATGCCAGCGGACGCCGTCGCCGCCCTCTTCGCCGGGAAGATGGAAGTCGTCGTGCAGAATTTCCATGTACTGGTTCAGCTCGGCAAGGTCGCGGACCTCGTGCTTGGCCAGCGGACCGTCCCGGTTGGTGAGCAGTTCATACTCAAACTCCATCACCGGTTCCATCTTCAGGCCCCGGCGGGCGCAGTAGTGGGTATAGTGTTCATCATCCTCGATGGCATACCGCAACAGCGCCAGATGATACCCCCGCCGCAGCACAAAATCCAGCGCCTCCATCGAACCGCCTTCCCGGATGTGGATGTGCATCCGTTCCAGCCCTGCCGCCCGTTCCAGATAATCCACGGCGGCATACGATGCATAGGTCGCATGGGGGATCATGACCCGCAGTTCCGCACAGCGGTTCTGTTCTTCTTCCACGCTCTGGCTCAGACGGTCCACATCCTCGAGGACCTGCTGTGCCTGTTCGATGAACCGCCGGCCCTGCTCGGTCGGGATCATTCCGGTGGAGGAACGCTCAAAGATCCGGATGTGATATTCCTCTTCCAGATTTTTCAGGGCCTTGCTGATGTTCGGCTGGGCTGCATACAGCTGCTTGGCCGCCGCACTGACCGAACCCCACTGCATGATCGCCACCAGATAGCGCAACTCTGTCATGTTCAAGTTCTTCTCTCCTTTTCGCGCCGCAACAATATCCTTCTTCTCCTGTCCTTATTTTATCAGCCCCGCCGCCAAACTGTCAAGTTGACGGCAGGACCGCCGCGCTTTATAATAGGTGCAGAGCTTCTCACAGCGAAGGAGGAAATGGGTATGAATCCCTATCGCGTTTTGCGCATCGACGAGCAGCTGTACGGCTGCGAAGAGCTTCCGGAAGGCCAGCCCGTCCTCTGCGACGTCCTGCTGGAGGATGAGAACGGCAGCCGCCGGGTCCTCGCCTATCCGGACGCCGAGCTGACCCGCCTGAACATCAACGAGGGCGACCTCGTTTTTCTGAACGACCACAAGCTGACAAAAGCAACGACCTAAGGAGTTTTTATGCACAGTCTGTATTTTACCCGCCACGGCGAGACCGTCTGGAACGTCGAAAACAAGATCTGCGGCATGACGGACAGCCCGCTGACCGAACGCGGCCGGGAACAGGCCGCCGCACTAGGCGCACACGTCCGGGACAGCGGCGTTCACATCGATGAAATTTTGTACTCTCCCCTGTCCCGCGCCGCCGACACCGCCAAGGCCATCGCTGAAGCCACCGGCATCCCGGCCCGCCCGGAACCCCGTCTGCGGGAACAGTGCTTCGGCCGCTACGAGGGCACGCCCCGCGACGGCGCAGAGTTCAAAGTCTCCAAGACCCATTTCGCCGACCGCTATTCCGGCGGCGAAAGCATGCTGCAGCTGGCCCAGCGCATCTACAACCTGCTGGACGAGCTGAAGGCCGACGAGAGCAAGACTTATCTTCTCGTCGCGCACAACGGCATCGCCCGCGTGGTGCGCTCCTACTTCTGCGACATGACCAACGAGGAGTACGCCGCTTTCGGCATCCGCAACTGCGAGTTCGTGGAGTACCAGTTTGACGAATGAATGAATTTTTTGCGGACCACTTGACTTTTTTGCGTTCTCGCATATACTAGAGATGGGCAAAAGATTTTCGTTATGATCTCGCCTACGGCACAAAAGCGAACCCCCTCGGAAGTGCTAGTTCCGAGGGGGTTCTTCTAGGCTTGCTTACCCTTGTGTTAGTCGTCAAGCCACTTGCAGATGTAATGGGCTATCACATTTGCTCCGACGGCTACGATCAAATTCGTTATGATCTCTACCACCTACGACACCCCCTTTCTGTTGCCAGAATGGGAAGGGCAGCAGAAAGAGTATACCACATCTTTCGACAAAAACAAAGGGGACGTTCCGCGAAGCTGCGGAACGTCCCTTTTGTTTTTTATGCCGCTTTCCGATAGTGAAATTTCTGATCCTTGGTGATGAACATATACACGCTCACGCCCAGAGCAGCCAGCTCGGCGGCGGTGACCGCCAGCCAGATACCGTCGATCTTGAGAAAGACCGGCAGGATGAGCACAGCTGTCACCTGAAAGACCAGCGTGCGCAGGAACGAGATGAGTGCACTCGTCACTCCGTCGCCCAGTGCGGTGAAGAAGGACGATGCATAGACATTGAAGCCCATGATAAGGAAGCTCAGTCCAAATACCCGGAATGCGTGGGTGGTCAGCTCCAGCAGTTCTGCATCGTAGCCCACGAAGAAGCGGGCCACATGCGGGATGAGGAACATGGAGCCGACCGTCAGGACGACCGCCACCACACCGATGAGCCGGAAGCTCATGGAGTAGAGGTTGTTCACCTCTTTATGGTTGCGTGCGCCGTAGTGATAGCTGACGATGGGGGCGCTGCCGACGGCATAGCCCACGAACACCGCCACGAACAGAAAAGACGCATACATGATGACGCCGTAGGCCGCCACGCCGTTTTCACCCGCAAAGCGGAGCAGCTGATAGTTATACAGGATATTGACCAGCGACATGGAGAGGTTGGTCATCAGCTCGGAAGAGCCGTTGATACAGGCATTTGCCAGAACACGGCCATTGAAGGCCGTTTTTCCAAGATGCAGACGGCTGGTGTTGTTCCGGTTCAGGAAGTAAAACACCGGCAGGATGCCGCCCACGATCTGGCTCAGGAAGGTCGCGATGGCCGCGCCCTCCACACCCCAATGGAGCGCCCCCACCAGAACGACGTCCAGCACCATATTGGTGCAGCCCGCGCCCACCGTGAACGCGAAGCCCAGATGCGGCTTTTCGGCGGTAACGAAAAAGCTCTGGAACATATTTTGAAGGATGAAGGTCGGCAGACTGACCAGCAGGATGCGGCCATAGCACAGCGCATAGTCCAGCATCTCGCCCTTTGCGCCCAGCAGCATAGCCACCGGCTCGATGATGACAAGGCCGATGAGGGTGAACACGATGCCTGCAAGGAACGCGGTGATCATGAACAGGCTGAAATACTGGTCCGCCTTTTTTTCGTCGCCCTCGCCCAGCGTGATGCCCACGATGGCGCTGCCGCCCGTACCGAGCATAAAGCCGACCGCACCGATCAGCATGGGCAGCGGCATGATGAGGTTGACCGCCGCAAAGGCCGTTTTGCCCACGAAGTTCGAGACGCACAGGCCGTCCACGATGCCGTAGATCGAAGTGAACAGCATCGTGCCGATGCAGGGCAGCACGAACCGGACGAGCCGGGAATAGGTAAAGTGATCCGATAACTTGATGGTTTGCTTTGACATAAGATCTCCTTTTCTGAAACATGCAAAAAGACCGGATAAGAACCACCGCTCCGGTGCATTCCCTCATCTGCTGTGACACTACGGTGTCCACAGCCTCCGGGAAACACGAACGGCGACATCTTATCCGGCCTTTCAATTACGCTGAAACAGCCCTCCGATGAGCAAAAAGCAGTATATCAAAGTTTATTTTTTGTGTCAAGCACAAGCTCACATCATCCCGCCGGGACGCCAGCCGGTGACATAGCGGGCGTAATCGCGGTCGGCCTGTTTCACATAGAGGACGAGTTCTTCCCTGCCCTCCTTGTTCTTGACCTGCCGGATCTTGGTGGGCAGACTCTGGCGCTGGAGCAGTTCCAGCTCGTCGTTCAGCTCCTCTTCCGTTTCAAAAGTGTCCAGTTTGGTCCAGTGGGTGGCAAAAAGCCAGATGTTCGAAAGCAGTTCGCTCATGGGTCAGTTCTCCTTCTCCGGCGCGCCCTCCGGGGCCGTCAGCCGGTAAAACGGCGCGATGGCGTTGGCGTCGCCATGGCGCACGATGGAATAAGTGATATCGCAGTAGGGCTGGATGGCCGTGCTCTTCTCAACGGTCGAGATGAGCAGGACCTGTAATTGCAGACGGCGGAACAGCTCCATCATGGGGCGGATGCGGTCGCTGGTCATCTTGCTGAACGCCTCGTCCAGCAGGACCAGCCGGATGCTGTTCTCGCTCTTCTGGTAAATCTGCAGCAGCGATGCGCAGATGGCCACATAGAACGGAGCCTGATTCTCGCCGCCGGAGGAATCCCGGCTGACGCGGGACAGATACGCCTGCTGGCCGGAGACGGTGTTCGTGACCTTGATGTCGTAGTCCAGATAGGTGCGGTAATCCACATAATCGGACAGCGTGACGTTTTCCGGGCGGCGGCCTTCCTGACGGGCGCGGGTGTTCTCATCCACATCCGCCATGATCTTTTCCATCAGCTCGTCCACCTGACGCTCATACACCGGGTCGGCGGTGGCCGCAAGGTTATCCAGCGAATCGCCGTCGGTCATCTGCTGGTTGCCCTTGTCCACGATGACCTGATAGAATGCGGCCAGCTGGGGGTCGCGGCTGGGTTCCAGCTCAAAGCGGTAGACTTCCTCGCCGTAGGTCAGCTGTTCCATCACCTTGTTCAGCTCACGGAACTGGCGGCGGGCATTGAAGATATCGTCCTTCATCCGGAACAGGATATCCTTCCGGAAGCGGTCCTTGCAGTCGCGCTGGGCCTGTTCCAACCGGGCCGCATAGCGTTCCAGATCGATGCGGACCAGACTTTCGTGCTGGGCGCGGTACTGCTCCACGCCCGCAAGGCCCAGCGGATAATCGCAGACATAGCGCTCGTTGTAGTCCTTCTGGGCGGGTTCGAGGGTGGTGGTCAGGTAGGCTTGCAGAATGTCGTCCAGCTTGGCCTGTGCCTTTTCGGCGGACTGCGCCGCCGCGCGGGCAGACCGGCCGTCGGTCATCAGGCCCTTCTTGCGCTCCCGGGCCAGCGGCTCGAGCAGCGGATATTTCCCGAAGAATGTCGCTGCGGCAGACGCGCTCTGCTGGGCGGCCGCCACAGCCTTGTTCTGCTCGGCTTCGCAGGAAGCCAGCTGCTTTTCGCAGACGCGGATATCTCCGCCTACCTGCTCCACGGCTTTGCGGGCGGCTTCCCATTCGGCTTCGCGGCTCTCTTCCTCTTGATAAAGTTCTTGTAACAGCGGATTTTCGCGGTAGTCGGCCAGTTTCTGGTTCTGCGCTTCCCATTCCGCTTTCGCGGCAGTCAGTGCGTCCCGGCTCTCCCACAGGCCCGCCAGCGCTTCCAATGCGCGGCCGCGCAGAACATTCTGATACAGGTCATAAGCCGTTTTCAGGCTCTTTTCGGTCTGTGTGGCTTCGCGGCGGCGGTCCCCAAGGGCCGACAGCTCCTCTTCCAGCGCACCGGCGCGGGCGCGGCGGGCGTCCAAGCCGATATAGCGCTGGGGCTTGCGGAGACGTTCCAGCCGGAACGGGTGATGCCGCAGCAGGTCGCGGGTGGCGCTGTCCGGGAAGTTTTCCAGCGTATCGGGGGTGTCACAGCAGACGATGCGGCGCAGGATGGTGTCCGCATACTGTGCGGCCAGCGGATTTTCGCTTTCGACCTGCGCGGCAAGGCTGTCGGCCGGGGGCGTATCGGCGCGGCGGTTGGCGCTCCGGATACCCGGAGTGTCCAACAGGCTGATGGGGCCGACCCGCTCGCCCAGCGCCACGAACGCGCTCTTGGCGGCGGCGTAGTGGTTCGGCGGAACGAGGATATCGAACCGGCGGTCACCCAGACAGGCTTCCACGCAGTCCTGCCAGCTCTCGTCGGCAACATTCAGCAGTTCGCAGAAAATTTTAGCATCCGGCTGCATTCCCCGGCTCTTGAGTTCCGCGTTGACGGCGTCCCGCACCTTGGTGGCGGCGTCACCGTGGGGATAGACCCACTTGCCGCCGGACACGGCGTCCAGCTCGGCGCGCTTTTCTTCCTGTGCGCGGGCGAGGTCGGCGACGGTCTGCCGCGCGGCAAAATACTGCTCTTCCAGCGGCTTTTCGATGCCGTCCAGTGCTTCGGTCAGGACGGGCAGCTGTTCCGCCGTCAGGGACACCGGCCAGAGCGAGCGCTCCACCGCAAAGCCGCTGCGGTTCAGGACCGTCAGCAGATTCGTGACTGTATCGGCGGTGCGTTCCAACGCCGACACTTTCCGGGCGGCGGCGTCCATGACGCTCTTTTTGCGGGCCAGCTCTTCGGTCATGGCATCCAGCGCACGGCCCTCGCCGCTGGCCGATGCCGCCCCGTGGGCCGCCAGATAGGCGCGGCGGGCCTCGGCCTCGGCATTCTTGGCGGCTTCATAAGAAGCGTTCAGCTCTGCCAGCTGGCGGTGTCCGGCATCCAGACGCTCCTGCCAGACGGAATCCTCCCCGGCATCCGCTTCGGCGCGGGCCAGCAGGGCCGCGCCCCGGTTGACCAGCGCATCCGTCTCCTTGGAAGCGGCTTCGCGGCCATATTCCACGATCTGTTCCAGCGCGGCGGCGCGGGTCTGCGCTTCGGCCAGAACGGCGTGGAGGTTTTCCAGCTCCACCCGGTCGCCCTGCAGGGCGTCGAGGTCCAGTTCCGGCTGGGGCAGGATGTATTGATACAGAAACTCCCGGAAATTCGGGATCTCGTCCATGCTGGTTCCCATTTGGAACACTTCATTGAACTTTTTGCCCAGCGGGCTGGACGCGCGGCCGATGCCGAGGGCACGGCAGATGCGGTCCCGCGCTTCGCTGGGGCTGCGGGTATAGGAGAGCCGGCCCACGGCGGGCTTGAAGTCCTCCTTTGCGCTGGGCGCACCGGTGCGCGGGTCGATGAAGGGCAGTTTTTCCAGCGTGATGCCGTCCTCGGAGATGTACCACGTCTGGTCGCCCGGGTGCAGTTCCTGCATGGGGCCTTCGGATTCGACACGGACCGCGATGACGAAGTTGGTCCGCTTCACGCTGTCCCAGAACTCCGCGCCGATATAGGCCACCGTGCGGCCCGGGCGGCGGTAGGCGTTCTCGCCGCGCTGCTTGGCGTGGACCGACCCCTGCAGGGTGCGGCCGCTCTTTTTGTTGCCCAGCGCGTTGAAATTGCGGTTGGTGGTCAGGCAGTAGCGGATGGCGTCCAGAATGGTGGTCTTGCCCACCGCGTTGACGCCGATCATATAGGTCAGACGGGCACAATCGAAGGTGACATTTTCAAAATTGTGCCAGTTGATGAGTTTCAGGCGTTTTAATTCGATCATTCTTCTTCCTCCGCGCCGCTCTCGCCCTCGGGGCGCTCATACAAGGCCATCTCCCGCCGGGTGCGGTCGCTCTCGGCGGCAGCTTCGGCAAGGTCGGCGTCCGGCAAGGCCAGCAGGACGGTCGGAAACACCTCGATGCGGCTGGCCCGCCCGGTCAGACGGCCCACCGGGCGGGCCAGATTGTACCGCCGCAAGGTGCGCAGAAGCTTTTCCAGCGTCAGCTGGTCCAGCCGCCGGGGCAGGTTCATTTTCTGCAGTTCGGTCTGCACCTCTTCCACCGTGACCAGCACCTGATCTGCGCTGGCCGAAAGGCTCTCCCGCTTTTGCAGATAGAGTAACCGCAGCACCAGCAGCAGGATGCTCTCATATTTCAGGAGCCGTGCCTGACTGCCCTCGTGCTCGTTGACCAGAGCCGCCGCCTGCAGCGGGGCCGGATAGAGCAGCACCGCATAGCCCAGCGGCGCGAACACGGCCCGCACCTCGTTCAGGTGGTCCTGTACATATAAATATTTTGACCGCTGGTCCTCGACCCCGCCCAGCAGAAAGCAGTGGTTGAGCAGATAGTTTGCAGTCTCTTCCAGCATTTTATTCGTTTCGGCCATGGAGTTCCTCCTTGCGGGGCATCAGGATAAATTCTTCGAACCGGAAGCCGCCCCGTTCGACCCAGTTCCCGGTCAGTTCGATGTCATACTCCCGCCGCGGCGACTGCGAATAGGTGTGCAGTCCGATGATGCGGGCAAAATCGTCTGGATATTCCACCGCCAGCGTGGACGCCGCCACCTGCTTCCGGGCGGCGAGCGCCTGTTGGGCCAGCAGGGTCACGTTCTCTTCGGTGACAGCCATCCGGGCGTAATCCAGCAGGAGCTTTTGCTCTTTCTGGAGCTGTTCCGGGTCCAGCGAGGCCGTTTCCACCGGCTTGAGCGGCGTTTCGCTGCGGGGCGCGGCGGGCGGATAGAGCGGCTTTTCGCCGAACACCTGCACCGGATAGAGATGCAGATGTTCGGCCACCGGGCCGTCGTCCAGCTCGAACAGCTGGTCCGGCGTTTTGATCTCCTCGGCATAGCGGCGGAGCAGCGCGGTCACGCTGCCCTGCGACGAGCGGTCGCTCAAAAGCAGGAACTGTGCCCGCTGGACGGCCCGCTTGCGGTAGCGGATATGGCTGGCGTCGATCTGTTTCATCAGGTCGCTCATCTCTTCCAGCGCGTCCCGCTGTTTCTGGATGAGCGCACGGACGGCCCGGGGCGCTTCGTTGGGCGCACAGCGCTCCACCCGCGCATAATCCAGCGCCAGCTGGGGCAGATAGTTGGCTTCGCAGTCGTCCAAGCCCTCTTCCAGATAGGCGCGGTAGTTGAACAGGTTGTCGCTGGTCTTGAAGCGGTGGTATGCCGCTGCCACGACCTTTTCCTCGTACTGGTCGAACAGTTCCAGCACCTCCTGCGGGGTGCGGTTGCGGGTCAGACGGTCGATGTAGTGGCCGATGGACGCATTCAGCGCCCGCAGCGATTTGTTCAGCGCTTCGAGGTCCGAAGCCACCTCCCGCAGAACGTTTTCGTAGGGGCTTTTTTCTTCGCCCACGCTCCGCAGAAGCTGCCACGCCTTGTAGAGCTTGCCGGTGTAGGTGATGACCCGGGGATTCAAGATCTCTTCCAGCGCTTCCAGCAGCGGGGTCACCTCCGGCACAAAGGCCAAGGTCGGTTCTTCCTCATAGCTTCCGGGCTGCTCTTCCAGCCAGCCGGTGCGCCGCAGACGCAGCAGAAAGCCCAGCGCCAGCAGATGCGGATCGCGGGTGGGCTGCTCGGCTTCGTCGCCCGCATCGTCGGCGTCCAGCGCCAGCGGCTTTGCCAGCGCGGCGAAATAATCCTCGGCACGGCTGACGGCTTCGGCGCGGGAGATGCTGTAATCCGCCGTGTGGCGGCACTCCTCCCACAGCAGCAGGAGCAGCTCTGCATAAAACGCCCGGTTCGGCCCCGCCAGCGGGCGGAACAGACGCGGACTGACCAGTTCAAACAGCTGCATCAAAAAATCCTTTCTTTCGCAAAAATCCACCTCTATTGTACCACATCCGGCCCGGTTTGTCACAAAAAGAAAGGGCTGGTGCAAAACAGGCTCAACCTCTCCGTCACGGCTCCGCCGTGCGGGCCTCAAAGGTGTCCATATCCACGATATGGGCATAGCGGTCGGTGCGGGAGTTGGCGTCGCGGAGATATTCCAGCGCCTCTTCCTCGGTCATCTCTTTTTTTTCGATGTAAGCAGCCCAGTCATCGACGTAATGCTTTTCCGCATCCAGATACCGGATCGAGAGCTGCGCCATCGTTTCGACTCGTCAACTCCGATTCTGCGTATTTTCGTGCAGTTTTTCCAGAGAGTAATTCTTTCCCTGTAAAAAGAATGTTCTCTGCCAAACGCGATTTCTTTCACAAAGGATCTTTTCCAAAATCATCCCGATTTTTCCAAATTTCGTTCCAGAATTACACATTTTTACCACGATTTCGTGGTAAACTTTTCCTGAACGATCAAAAAGGAGTCTTTCCTCATGCAGCACTGTTCCGTCCGCGCGGCGGCTCGCTTTGCCGCGGCGGCCCTGTTGCTGCTGTGTCTGCTCTGCGCTGCCCTGCCGCACGCTTCCGCCGCCCAGCTCGAAGAGGTCCACGGCATCTCTGTGCTTTCCTTTGACAAGGCGCAGATCCTTTCCATCGGCAATCAGACCGCCGGAAAATGCAGCCTGTACACCCTGCGCTACGCCCGCACCATTTTAGACGGAAAAACTTGTTCCGGCAGCGGGATGTGGTCCAACGGCGCGGTCTGGTCTGCGGCCGGGTACACCGGCTGGTCCGGTTCTCTCTCCCAATGCCTGACCAAGCTCTACGAAGAGCTTTCCGCCGGGAGACCGGTCATCGTCCATCTGAAAAACACCACCGTCAGCGGCGTTTCCAAACACGCAAACCGCGTGACGACCTTTGAATATCACCTGACCGGCAAAGGCTGGCAGCAGGTCAACTATCCGCACATCGCGACCAGCAGCACCTACGGCCACTGGGTCTGTGTGGTGGGCATCGACCCCGCCGCCGACCCTTCCCATCTCAAGGAAAGCGACTTCTACGCGCTGGACCCCGCCCGCGTTTCGGCCAACGGCACGCTGATCCTCACACGCTTACTGGATGACACCATCTGGACGGATAACTCCCCCTTAAAAATACTCGCAGGCTGAACTCCCTGAAAACACAACAGCCCCCCGGAATGCAGGACTCCGGGGGGCTTCGTGTTTATTTGGGAAAAATCACAGCTCCTGATAGGCGCTCATCATGGTGGGGATGAACTGCTTTTTGCGGCTGACGACTCCGGGCAGGGTCCAGCTGCCGTCCTCGGCGGGCTGGGTCTCAAAGCCGTCCGACAGGACCTCGGCGGCATAGCGGCCGGTGCAGATGACGACGCTCTCTTCCTTGGGCACGTCGGTCAGCAGCATGTACAGGTCCTCGACGTTCTGCTTGTTGCGGGCCTCTTCGAGGTAGGGCTTGAGCAGCTCTTCCGCCGCCAGAAGGTTCTTGCGGGTCATATAACTGCCCTGTGCCACGCCAAAGCGGATATCGCCGCACATGAACACCTTGAAGTCCTGCAAAAAGACCTCTTCAGGGGTCTTGCCGTCCAGCTTTTCGCCGGCTTCGAACATCTCGGTGGCGAACTCGTTGATGTCCACGCCCGCGATCTTGGCCAGACGCTTGGCGGCAGTCTCATCGATGGGAGTGCAGGTGGGGCTGCGGAAGGCCAGCGTATCCGACAGGATGGCCGCCAGCAGCAAACCGGCGATCTGGGGCGGAATCTCCACCCCGTTCTCGTCGTACATCTGGGTGATGATGGTCGCGGTGCAGCCCACCGGCTGGTTGCGGAAATAGACCGGGCCGCTCGTCTCCAGACTGCCGATGCGATGATGGTCAATGATCTCCAAAATTTCAGCCTGATCGAAGCCCTCCACGGCCTGTGTCGCTTCGTTGTGGTCCACCAAAATGATGCGGCGCTTGCGCAGCGCGATGACGTTTCGGCGGCTGACCATGCCGCAGTATTTGCCTTCCTCGTCGAGGATGGGGAAATAGCGGTGGCGGACCTTCGCCATGACGCGCAGGACATCGGCCACCGGCGTGACGAGGGTGAACTTCATGATGTCGTCGCGGGTCATATAATAGGAAATGGGAGCGCACTGGCTCATCAGCTTGCCCGCCGCGTAGGTATCACAGGGGGCGGTCATGATGGCTACGCCCATTTCCTCGGCAATGCGCTGGATGGTGTGGCCGACCTTTGCGCCGTTGCAGATGATGAGCAGGGACGCTTCCTTCTCGATGGCGCAGAGCTGGCTCTCATAGCGGTTGGTCAGGATGACGATATCGCCCTTTTCGACGTTGCTTTCCAGCATTTCGGGGGTCGCCGTGCCAATTTTGATGTGGCCGGTGGTGCAGATGGCGTTCTCGTCGCCGACGACCATGGTGGCCCCCAACGTCTCGAGGATGTTCTTGTAGCTGGTCTGGCTGCTGGCCAGAACACCGGTGTCGAACACGTCCATGTTCGCGGTGGCGATGTCCTTGACCGTGATGATGCCTTCCAGTTCGTTGTCGGCGCTGGTGATGGGCAGGGTGTCGATCTGCTGATCGCGCATGATCTCCCACGCCTTGCGCAGACTGGTGGAGCCGGAGATCCCCGGCATCTCGCGGTAATCGACATCGCGGATCTTCGGGTTGACGTCGGTGCACATCCGGGGCGGCTTGACGCCGAACTTTTTCAGGACGAACTCCGTCTCCTGATTCATCTTGCCCGCACGGCGCGGCTCGCAGACGAGGCTGCTGGTCTTATTTTTCAGTTCCGCATACGCGATGGCGGAACAGATCGAGTCGGTGTCCGGATTGCGGTGTCCGATGACAACGACCTTGTGTGCTGCCTTTGGCATAGGTGTTTCCTCTCTCAAACATTACATTCATTTACCTTCTCCTCCTGTGCCGTGCACAGAAGTCCAGTTCCATTTTATCACATCCCGCCGCAGGGGTAAAGGCGGACAAATCCACTTCTTTTCTTAAAATTTTGAGAGATTCTTGGATACAACATCTTGATTTTTCCCTCGTTCCGCGCTATGCTAAGTCCATATTCATTCCGGAAAGCACAGGAGGAACGCATGACAACCAAAACCACATCCAAACCGATGTTCACCCGGCAGCAGCTGGTGGCTCTGCTGCTGCCCCTCATCGCCGAACAGGCCCTCAGCGTGACCATTGGTCTGGCCGATACGCTGATGGTCTCCTCGGTCGGCGAAGCCGCCGTTTCCGGCGTCAGTCTGGTGGACTCTTTTAATGTTCTGATGATCCAGCTGCTCAGCGCGCTGGCCACCGGCGGCGCGGTCGTCGCCAGCCAGTACATCGGCCACCGCGAGCCCAAAAACGCCAAGGCTTCCGCTGCCCAGATCATGTTCATCATGATCTCCCTGAGCGTGGTGGTCGCCACGGTGGTCGCCGTGGGCCGCCACGGCATCCTGCGGGGAATCTTCGGCTCCATCGACGACGATGTGATGCGGTACGCCGAGACGTATTTCCTGCTTTCGGCGCTGAGCTATCCGTTCATCGGCGTCTACAACGCGGGCGCGGCGCTGTTCCGGGCGCAGGGCAACAGCAAGATCAGCATGCTGTCCAGTCTGGTGATGAACGTGGTGAACATCGGCGGCAACGCCGTGCTGATCTACGGCTTCAAAATGGGCGTCATGGGCGCAGCGCTGGCAAGCCTTGTGTCCCGCGCCATTGCCTGCTTTGCCGTGCTGTACCTGCTGCAGAAGCCCGACTGCCCGCTGCGGGTGGACGGCCTGCGTGCACTGGCCCCCAAAGCACGGCTCATCCGGCAGATCCTGCGGGTGGGCATCCCGGCCGGCATCGAGAACGGCATGTTCCAGATCGGCAAGCTGTCCGTTTCCAGCCTGACTTCCACGTTGGGCACCGCCGCCATTGCGGCCAACGCCGTGGCAAACACCACCACCACCTTCCTGAACATCCCGGCCAACGCCGTGGGCATGGCCGCGCTGACCGTGGTGGGCCAGTGCCTTGGCGCAGGCGAAAAGGATCAGGCCGTGTATTACTCCCGCCGCCTGATGCTGTTTGCCTACTGCGGCGCATGGGTCATGAACCTTTCGGCCTTCCTGTTTGCCAACAAATTTGCACTGGGCCTGTTCAACCTCTCGCCCGAGGCCTACGCCATGGCGCTGGAAGTGATGGTGTGGTTCAACATCGTTTCGCTGTTCATCTGGCCTTCCAGCTTTACCATGCCCAACATCCTGCGTGCGGCAGGCGACGCCCGCTTTACCATGACCGTGAGCATCGTGTCCATGTGGGCCTTCCGGGTGGGCTTCTGCTACCTGTGTGTGCTGGCCTTCCACGGCGGCCTGCTGGCCATCTGGATGGGCATGTATCTGGACTGGGCGTTCCGCTCCCTGTGCTTCTTTGTGCGCTTCGTGCGCGGCAAGTGGCTGGAACAGAATGTGATCTGAGCTCTCTGCACTGGCAATCATTCAACTAAAGTAAACGACCGCTCGAGTTGGGGAACTGTGAGGCGGTCGTTACTTTTTGCTGTGAGAATAATGCTTTGCCCGCGGTTTGTCCCGAAAGACATCCCGTGAGATCATCCACGTTACCTGTATAACGCCGACGATGACTGTAGCCAGAAGGCTCAGTGCTGAAAAAACAATATTCAAAACTTCCATAGTGGAACTCCTCCTTCAGGTTTTCTGTGTAAGCCATTCAAACCGTCCGGAGAAGAACAAATAAGCAACCTTCCCCGGACATTTCTGCCGGAGGAAAGTCTGACCACCTGCAATGCAGACAGCACCTTTACCGCCTGAAAAGGCGGTATTTTTATTTTAGCATATTTTTTAACGCCGCACAACCAAAAGCACCGCCGGAAACATCAGGTCTTTTTGCCCTCCGTTCTGTACTGCTGTATTTCTCTGTGGCAGCGGCCCTACCAATTTTATGCAAAACACACAAATAAATCACAACTTCTTTGGCAACCTTGTCCGCTTTCCTTCTTGTTTTTGTCACATTCCCGGCGTATAATTTCTCAATGCTAAGAGATTTTGCTTCTGCAAAAAGGAGGCTTTTTCAATGAAGCGCAGTTGGTTTTCGCGCCATCCCATCTGCTTCATGGCGCTTTATCTGTTGTTTTATCTTTCCGCATTCAATTTTCTGGAGACGCGGATCTCCATGCCCCATCTGGTGCTGGTGCACTGCCGGCTGGACGACCTGATCCCCTTCTGCAAATATGCCGTCATCCCCTATTTTGCATGGTTCGTGTGGATCCCGTTCACACTGTTCTATCTGCTGTGGCGTGCCCCGCGTGAGGACTTCTGGCGGCTGTGCCTGCCGCTGTTTGCCGGCATGACCATTGCACTGGCCTGCTATGTCATCCTTCCCACCGGCCTTGCCCTGCGGCCCTATTACGTGCCGGGCAACGACTTCTTTGCCCGCACCGTGCGGACGCTGTACCGCACCGATACCCCCACCAACGTGTGCCCGTCCATCCATGTGTTCAACTCGGTGACGCTGCTGCTGGCGTATTACCGCTGCCGTATTTTTGAGCAGCCGCGCCGCCGCTGGATGCGTCCGGCCGCCGCCGTGCTGTGCATTTCCATCGTGTGCTCCACCGTGCTGCTCAAGCAGCACAGCTGCATCGATGTGGCGCTGGGTGCTTTGCTGGCGCTGGCGCTGGATGCCCTGTTCACCCGCTCCGAGGAGCGCAGCGAAGTGCCGCAGATGCGGTGGAACTAATACGCAAAAAGAGAGCGCTGTCCAACGACGGCGCTCTCTTTTGCTTTAAAACAGCCCTTCCGGCAGGCAGACATCCTGCTTTGGCACCTTTGCCCAGGAAAACTCCCCGATCAGGCTTTCCGGCGTGCAGGGCGCAGGCTCCGGCTGCAGGCCGTAGGCGTAGGCAAGCTTGCCTATGATCTCCTGCGCGGTGTATTTTTCCCGCAGATTTTCCAGACTCTGGTCGCCGTCCCGCTTGGACAGCCGCCGCCCATCCGGGGCCAGCAGCAGCGGGCAGTGGGCAAACCCCGGTGCCTGCAGGCCCAGCAGACGGTACAGGTACAGCTGCCGTGCCGTGGAGGACAGCAGGTCTGACCCGCGCACCACTTCGGTGACGCCCATGCGGGCATCGTCCACCACCACGGCCAGCTGATAGGCGAACACGCCGTCCGCCCGGCGCAGGTAGAAATCACCGCAGTCCCGCAGCAGGTTCTCGGTGTGCGGGCCCATGCAGCCGTCCGCGAATGTGATCTCTTCATCCGGCACCATCAGGCGGTAGGCCGGGGCTTTCTTTTTGCGTTTTTCTGCAATTTCGGCGGCGGTCAGGCCCCGGCAGGTGCCGGGGTAAACGACATTGCCGTCTGAGGTATGGGGCGCACTGGCCGCGTGCAGCTGGGCGCGGGAGCAAAAGCACGGGTACACCAGCCCCCTGTCCTCCAGCTTCCGGAAGCTGGAAGCGTAGATCTCCGCGCACTCGCTCTGGTAATAGGGGCCGTTCGGCCCGCCGGTGCTGCCGCCCTCGTCCCAGACAAGGCCCAGCCAGTCGAGGTCCTGCTCCAGCAGGTCGGCGTAGAGCCGCGGGCAGCGCTCGGCGTCCAGATCCTCAATGCGCAGCACGATGCGTCCGCCCCGGCTTCTGGCACTGAGCCACGCCAGCAGGCTGCAGGCCAGATTGCCCAGATGCAGCCGCCCGCTGGGGCTGGGAGCAAAGCGGCCGGTTGGCGGTATTATCTCCGATTTATCACAATGTGCTTGGTTTTGCATAGGGATCCTTTCAACCGCTGGACGATTTAGAATTGCCGACGCGTTCGCTTTGGCAATATCAGCGGAAATATTATTTTATATATTCGCGTTTGTCGCGCTCTGCGGAGCGCTCCAAACGCATTTTCACGGGAAGGGTCGCAACGGGAAAACGGCATGTTGCTGCTGTCAGCCTACAGCTGCCGCGCGGCAGATAAAGCAGCACGAAACTCAAGCCTGCTCCCCTGCGGGAAGCCGCTCTTTCCCTATTATAGTTACCCATCCGCCAAAGGTCAACAGACCACCCTGTCCAGCCGCTGCTCCACCGCCTGCCGGACCTGCGGCGCACGGATGCCGTAAACGATCTGCACATTGCAGCCGTTTTGCACCACCCCGCTGCAGGGCAGCGCCCTCAGCGCCTGCTCCCGGACAAAGGCCGCATCCTGCACCGTGACCCGCAGGCGGGTAAAGCAGTTATCCACCGTGCAGATGTTCTCCCGCCCGCCGAGGGCTGCGATGAGCTTTTCCACCCCGGCATCGTCCAGCGGTGCCGCTTCCGGCCGGACAGGCTCCTCCGGGCGTCGGCCCGGCGTGGGCAGGTCCAGCGCTTTGATGAGCGCCGTGAAGACCACAAAGTACACCGCAATCTCCGCAAGGCCCAGCAGGTAGAGCACCGGGTAGTTCGTGCGGGCCGCACCGGCAGAAAGGTTCATTGCCAGCGAACCCAGAAGGTTGGAGGTAAAGGCGGTCACATGGCACAGGTGCAGCAGCACGATGAACCCACCGGAAATGGCCGCGTGGGCCAGCCACAGCACCGGTGCCGAGAAGCAGAACAGAAAATCCATCGGCTCGGTGACCGAGGCCAGCGATGCCGTGAAGGCCAGCGGCAGCAGCTGAGCCGCCGTTTTGCGGCGGCTGCCGCGCCGGGCACAGAAGATGAATGCCGCCGCAATGCCAAAGTAGCCGAACGTCTTGGTAAAGCCGGTGTACATCCACACGATGCCATCGGAGAAGGGCAGGCCCAGATTGTACTCGGTCATCATGACCACATAGGCGCCGGTATAGGTGACGCTGCCCACCGTGAGCTGACCGCCCAGCTGCGAAAACTGGAAGGGCATATACACCAGATGGTGCAGGCCCGTGGGGATGAGCAGCCGTTCCAGAAAGCCGTACAGGAACAGGCCGATATTGCCGGACGCCGCAAGGAAGCCGGTAAGGGCACCGATGGCCTTTTGCACCGGAGGCCAGACAAAGCAGGCCCCAAAGCCCAGCACCGCCGCCAGCGCTGCCATGCAGGTAAAGGACCACCGCTCCCCGGAAAACACGCCGCCCAGGATCCCTTTGTGGGCTTTTTTACAGGTGCGGTCATACACATGGGCCGTCAGCAGGCCCAGCAGCACGCCGCCGAACACGCCGGTATCCACGGTCTGGATGCCCAGCACACTGGTCTGGCCTGCACCGTACAGGCCGGTCAGGCCGTCCGGCTGCGCCAGCAGGCCCAGCTCGGCAAGGGTGACATTGCCGGCGGTGAGATAGATGAAATAGCTCATCAGCGCAATGAACGCCGCCTGATGCTTTTCCTGCTTTGCCAGCGACGCCGCGATACCCACGCAGAACAGCACGCTGAGGTTGGAGATGACCGCCGACAGGCATTTGTAAAGGATCCTGCCCATCAGCCGCACCGGCCCCCACTGCAGCAGCGGCAGCGCCCCGGACAGCGCGGTGCTGGTGAGCAGGGCCCCTGCTGCCAGCAGCAGGCCCGCCGCCGAAAGATAGGTCAGCGGGGCCAGCATCGCGCGGGAAAACCGCTCCAGTGCGGCTGTGATCCGGTGTTTCATGGCGTTTCCTTCCTTTCCTGCCGCCGGTGCGGCAAAGTCCTATCTGTAGTCAACCGATTTTTGCGGAAAATGTCAAGAATGCAAAGCTCCTAAAAATGCCGCCGTTCTTTGTGCAGGGTGCCGATTCCCCCACTTGAAATTCGTTCTGCCCCGTCCGATTGACAACCGCTGCCGCAGAACGTATACTTAGGGTGTATCGTTTTGAGGTGCTGCGGCCTCTGCGCCAAGGCACTGCTCATGGAGGACACTGCTATGAAATCAAGATATACCCGCATCCTCTCTGTTCTGCTGTGCGCCGCACTGGCCTGCAGCATTCTGGTCGGCTGCAGCACTGCTGCCAGCAGCTCCGAAGCGCCCAGCTCTGCCAGCAACTCCCAGAGCGTCCCCGCTTCCAGCGAAGTGCTGCCCGATTCCACCACCCGGGCCGACACCTCCGGGCTGAACCCCGGTGATTTTGACGAGAACTCCATCTTCTCCATCACCGGCACCTCTGCCGCCTTTGAGCCCTGCCTCGGCTGGGGCCCGGGCGTGTCCGGCTGCTCGCTGAAATCGGTGATCGCAGCGGCATCCCTGCTGCAGTGGGCGGAAAACGCCCGTCTTGCCTCCCGCACGCCGGAAGCCGTGCAGGAAGCCTTCTACAACTGGTACGACACTCTGGACGCCGACGAGCAGGAAAGCTTTGCCGAGGCCTGGACGATGATCGAGCCGGACGCGCTGAGCCTGCTGAGCGACAAGGAGAGCATGACCGGCCGCATCGAGGATGCCGGCCTTGACCCGGACGCTTTGCCCGGCTGCACCCTGAAGAACTGGCAGGCCCTGCAGACCGTGCTGGACGACTGCGTGCCCGCAGTGGGCCAGTGAACCCAACATAAAAAGAAGCTGACCGGACTGGTCAGCTTCTTTTTGTTTTTGCGGAAAAGGCCGGGGCCGCCTGCGGCATCAGACCTTCTTCAGCACATACTGGCGGGTGCCCATGCCGATCTTTTCGGCCTGCTCCAGCGTGGCCTTCCACTCGATGTTGGGGTTGGAATCCTTGAAGTTGTCGTGGTGGCAGTTCCAGCCGGGCTTTGCAAGGTTCTGGCCCAGCTGGCTGTTCGGCAGCGGCTGTGCATTCAGGCAGGCGTCCGCGCAGGCCTGATCCAGCGCCACCGGGTCAAAGGACGCAAAGATGCCGATATCCGGCAGGATGGGAGCATCGTTCTCGCCGTGGCAGTCGCAGTTGGGGCTGATGTCCTGCACCAGAGAAATATGGAAGCAGGGACGGCCGGCACACACGGCAGCCGCATACTCGGCCATCTTGCGGTCCAGCATCTCATTGGCGCTGTCGCACTGGGAATAGATGGCGTCAAAGTTGCAGGCACCGATGCAGCGGCCGCAGCCCTTGCACTTGGTCTGGTCGATGACGGCCTTGTTGTTGGCATCGTAGGTGATGGCATCGGAGCCGCACTCCTTGGCGCAGCGGTGGCAGCCGCGGCACAGGCTCTGCTGCACCTCCGGGTGTCCGGCGGCGTGCTGTATCATCTTGCCCGCGCGGGAGCCGCAGCCCATGCCGATGTTCTTGAGGGCACCGCCGAAGCCGGTGGCTTCGTGGCCCTTGAAATGGGTCAGGCTGATAAAGATATCCGCATCCATGATGGCGCGGCCGATCTTTGCCGTCTTGCAGTATTCGCCGTTCGGCACCGGCACCTCTGCCTCATCGGTGCCGCGCAGGCCGTCCGCAATGATGACCTGACAGCCGGTGGTCATGGGCCAGAAGCCGTTCAGCTGGGCACAGGTGAGGTGCTCCAGTGCGTTCTTGCGGCTGCCCGGATACAGGGTGTTGCAGTCGGTCAGAAACGGCAGACCGCCCTGCTCCTTGCACAGGTCGGCCACCACCTTGGCGTAGTTGGGGCGCAGGAATGCCAGATTGCCCAGCTCACCGAAATGCATCTTGATGGCAACGAATTTGCCGTCCATGTCGATGTCCTTGATGCCGGCAGCGATGCACACGCGGCGCAGCTTGTCCAGCAGGCTGGTGCCCACGGGACAGCGGAAATCTGTATAATAGACCTTGGATGCTTCCATAGCAGTTTCCTCCATTTTGCTTTGTACGGCACACTGCCGCATACTCTCTTATTTTGTAGTATAGCACAAAGTTTTTCAAAGAAAAAGAGCGGGATAAGGGCGGCGGCCCCCCCTGTGTCCCACGATCAAAATGGCCTCCGCTGATGCTCTGGCCATATTTAGCAGAACTATCATTTCATAAGCAATGAAAGCCGGAAATCTGCGGATTTCCGGCTTTCAATTTCCACGGGAAAGAGTCGTGGCAGGCTGCAGCATCTTGCAAAAGGCGTGAAGCCCACCCCACACGAATGCGCTCTGTGCGGGAAGCATTCCAAATCAGAAGATGGCCGTCACAGCCGCCACGGCCAGCACGATGATGCCCAGCACGATGCGGTAGGCACCAAAGAACTTGAAATCGTGGCGCTTCACATAGTCCATCAGGAAGCGGATGGCGGCAAGGCTGACGCCAAAGGCCACCACACAGCCCACTGCCAGCACGGCCACCTCGGTGCCGGTCATCACGGAACCGCTGACGGCGAACTTGACCACCTTGAGCAGGGATGCGCCCGCCATGACCGGGATGGCCAGA